>Ga0222713_10002577_pt1 | contig 19288 bp, 18 predicted proteins | sample C33_649DmetaG_FD_165061 | JGI IMG/M metagenome (GOLD analysis project Ga0222713, IMG submission 165061) | Estuarine water microbial communities from San Francisco Bay, California, United States - C33_649D | ecosystem: Environmental > Aquatic > Marine > Unclassified | place: USA: California...
GGAGTCGATGTCGAGGCGGCCAGACGGCGCGAGGCCGCGCAAATGCTGCGGGCCGAAGCGCAGTTTGCTGCGGTCGCCGCTGAAGTGGTTTTCCGCGGTCACCAGCGTGCTCGCCGGTTTGTAGTTGTTTTCGGCCTGTCCGGAGACAAAGCCGATGGGTTTGTGCAGCAGCAGGGTGACCCGCGACTGCTGCTTGTCACGTGCCGCCGCGGTCAGCGTGATGGTCTGGGTAGGCAGGATGCGCGTGCCCAGTTCGGTGACGGGCTCGCCGTCCACCAGTACCCAGCCGCGCTCGATATAACTGTCCGCCTCGCGCCGGGAGCACAGGCCTTGCTCCGACATCAGCTTGGACAGACGAATTTTTTCCATGGTGGCGTGGTTGGGTAGAGATGCGCAGGGTTAGGAAAAGTGCAGCAAAATGAAATTAACTAACCTTTTGTTTTTATTGAATATTGTATTTTGTTGCGCATCAAAACGCAGCAAAGATGCTGGCGGCAGCCTTGATCGTGCGTTCGATTTCGGCAGAGCCGTGCGCCGCGGAAACAAACCCGGCTTCGTAAGCGGATGGTGCCAGATAGACGCCCTCGGCGAGCATGGCGTGGAAAAACCGGTTGAACGCTTCCTTGTCGCACTCCATGACCTCGGCATAACCGGTTGGCGGCGTATCGCGGAAATACAGCCCGAACATGCCGCCGATATTGCGCGCCGAAAACGGGATGCGGTGGCCCTGCGCCGCTTCGGTCAGGCCGCTGCACAGCTGGTGGGCGGTGGCAGCGATCTTGTCGTAAAACCCCGGGGCCTGGATCAGTTTCAGCGTGGCCAGTCCGGCGGCGATCGCGACGGGATTGCCGGACAGCGTGCCGGCCTGATACACCGGGCCCACCGGTGCGATGCATTGCATGATGTCACGGCGCCCGCCGAAGGCGCCGACCGGCATGCCGCCGCCGATGACCTTGCCCAGCGTGGTCAGATCCGGCTTGATCCCGTAGAGCGCCTGCGCGCCGCCGAGGGCCACCCGGAAGCCTGTCATCACTTCGTCAAAAATCAGCACGGCGCCGTGTTCGCTGCACAAACGGCGCAGCAATTCGAGGAAGCCGGGTTTGGGTGCAACCAGATTCATATTGCCGGCCACCGGTTCGACGATGACTGCAGCAATTTCAGAACTCTGGCGGGCAAAGGTTTCTTCGAGCGCTGATTCGCTGTTGTAGTCGAGCACCAGGGTGTGTGCAGCGACTTCCGGCGGCACGCCGGCCGACGAGGGCTGGCCGAAAGTCAGCGCGCCGGAGCCGGCTTTGACCAGCAGAGAGTCGGCATGGCCGTGGTAGCAGCCCTCGAACTTGATGATTTTGCTGCGCCCGGTGAAGCCGCGGGCCAGACGGATTGCGCTCATCGTCGCTTCGGTACCGGAGCTGACCAGCCGGACCATTTCCAGAGAAGGCACCAATTGCCGCAGCAATTCGGCCATCTCGATTTCAACTTCCGTCGGTGCGCCGAAAGACAGGCCGCGCTCTGCCGCCTGCTGCACGGCGCGCACCACATCGGGATGGGCGTGGCCGCAGATCAGCGGACCCCAGGAACCGACATAGTCGATATAACTGTTGCCGTCAGCGTCCCAGACCAGCGGCCCTTTGCCGCGCTGGAAAAACAGCGGCGTGCCGCCCACCGATTTGAAGGCCCGCACGGGGGAATTGACGCCGCCGGGGATGGCCAACTGGGCGTGATTGAACAGTTTCTGGTTTTTTTTCATCAGTGCAACTCAAACAGGGATTGAAATTCACGGGCTGTCGCCTCGATGTCGGGCGCGGCGAATACGGCGGAAATGATGGCGACGGCGTCAATACCGGCGCGGATCAGCTGCGGGGCATTCGACGGTGTGATGCCGCCGATGCCGACTACCGGAACGTTGAAGCGCTTTTTGGCGCGGGTCACCAGATCCAGAGGCGGCCTGACGGCATTGGGTTTGACGCTGGAGGCGAAAAAACTGCCGAAGGCGATATGGTCGGCGCCGGCGGCCAACGCCGCTTCCGCCAGTTCCAGCCGGTCGTAACAGGAGGCACCGAGCAGCTTGCCGGCGCCGAGCCGGGCGCGGGCTGCGGCAATGTCGCCGTCATCGCCGCCAAGATGCAGACCCGCAGAATCTACGGCCAGCGCCACATCGAGGTGGTCATTGATGATCAGCGGCACGCCGCGCGCCGCACACAAGGCCTGCAATGCGCGGGCCTGGGTGAGCCGCAACTGCGGATCGGCAGTCTTGTTGCGGTATTGCACGACACGGGTACCGCCTGCGATTGCGGCTCGTACGCGATACAGCAGATCGTCGGTATCAGCGAGATCCGGCGTGATCGCGTACAAACCTGCGATCTTTGAGTTCACGCCTGATTTTCGCCGTCGCCTTCGGGCGCGTCGGAGTCGGCTTCCTCTTCACGGGCCCAGAACAGGCGGTCCGGGATGTGTTGTCCCATGCCGGGACGGAAGGCAAGTTTCAGCGATTGCCAGGTGTATTCCTGGGCATCGCGCACGGCTTCCTGCATGTCAACGCCGTTGGCAATGGTGGCGGCAAGTGCCGAAGCGAGGGTGCAGCCCGAGCCGTGATAGCTGCCGGGAAGGCGCGGCCAATTGTCACTGCGTACCACGCCGTCGTTGTTGTAGAGAGTGTTGACGACTTCACCGGTGTTTTCGTGGGTGCCGGTGATCAGCACGTATTCACACCCCGAAGCGAGAATGCGCCTTGCGCATTCCGCGAGATCGGGATTGTCTTCACCGTCTTCGGCTTCCTCGGCGGCAAGCCGGCGCGCTTCAATGCTGTTCGGCGTGATGATGGTGGTTTGCGGGATCAGCAGTTCGCGGATTGCCGTGAGCATGTCTTCGGACGCGAGTTCGTCGCCGCGACCCGAAGCCAGCACCGGGTCAAGGATCAGCGGAATTTCAGGGTAATCCGAGACCACCTCGGCAACGGCGGCAACCGCTTCCAGGCTGCCCAATACGCCGATCTTGAAAGCGGCGACAGGCATGTCTTCGAGAATGCAGCGGGCCTGATCGGAAACCCACTCGCCGTCGATCGGCAACACGCCATCGACGCCCATGGTGTCCTGCACCGTAATGGCGGTGACCACGGAGACCGGATGGCATCCCATGCTGGCGAGGGTCATGATGTCGGCCTGCAGCCCTGCGCCCCCGGTGGGATCGGTGGCGGCGAACACCATGACAATGGGCGGAGAATCAATCATGCGCGAGATTGGGCCCGGGGATGGGATGGGCTAAAATGTCAGGGTTGACGACGAAGTGCCGGCGACGAAGTTCCTACCGATGAATTGTAGCTTACATTTAACTCAGAAAACGCTGATGACCACCGATACCGGGCAGTATAAGAAATACATGTGCTTGATTTGCGGCTTTATTTACGACGAAGCTGCAGGCGCGCCTGATGAAGGCATTGCACCGGGCACAAAATGGGAAGACGTGCCGATGAACTGGACCTGTCCCGAGTGCGGTGCGCGCAAGGAAGACTTTGAAATGGTTCAGATCTGACAGGAGATTTATCGTGAGGCTATTGCATACGATGATCCGCGTCGGCAATCTGCAGCGGTCAATTGATTTTTATACCCAGGTGCTGGGCATGCGGCTTTTACGCAAAAGTGATTACCCCAGCGGCCGTTTCACCAATGCGTTCGTCGGTTATGACGACGAGTCACGTGCCGCGGCGCTGGAGCTGACGCACAACTGGGATACCGCTTCGTACGACATGGGTACGGGTTTCGGCCACGTGGCGGTCGAAGTTGAAGACGCCTACAAAACCTGTGCTGAAGTGAAAAGCCGCGGCGGCAAGGTCACCCGCGAGCCCGGGCCGATGAAACACGGCACAACCGTAATCGCTTTTGTCGAAGATCCCGACGGCTACAAAATCGAGTTCGTGCAGCGCAAGACGGCGAACTAGACCGCTGCCGCAAGGGCATCGGCAATCCGCACAAAATCCGCAACCGACAGCTCCTGCGCCCGTGCGCCGGCATTGATGCCCAGCGCGGCGAGCTGGTCGCCCGACACAAGGCCTTTCAGCGTGTTGCGCAGCGTTTTGCGCCTTTGCGAAAAGGCATGGCTGACAACTTCGGCAAACAGGGTTTCATCGCGCGCCTGATGCGGCAGCGGATTCAGCGGTATCAGCCGGACCACGGCCGATTCGACCTTGGGCGCGGGATCAAATGATTCCGCGGGTACGTCGATCAGCATTTCCATATCGAAGCGGTATTGCAGCATTACCGACAGCCGGCTGAATTCCGAATCGCCGGGAGCGGCAACCATGCGTTCGACGACTTCACGCTGCAGCATGACATGGATGTCGCGGATGTGGCTGGCAAACGCGGCAAAGCGGAATAACAGCGGTGTCGAGATGTTGTAGGGCAGGTTGCCGACGACACGTAGGTCGTCTCCGAGCATCGCAAAATCGAACTCCAGCACATCGCCTTCGTGAATGACCAGCCGTTCCGGCGGATACAGCCCGTGCAGCCGGGCAATCAGGTCGCGGTCGATTTCGATGACCTGCAGGCGATCAAGACGGTCCAGTAGCGGATCGGTCAGTGCGCCGAGGCCGGGACCGATTTCCACCAGATTGTCGCTCCGCCGCGGCATTACTGCCGAAATGATCCCGGCAATGATGCCGTCATCGATCAGGAAATTCTGGCCGAAGCGCTTGCGCGGGATATGTCCGGCGGTGGAGCGCAAGGTCACGCCGTGCTTTTGCTGCGGGTGGCCAGTTCAGCAGCGAGTTCAATCGCGGCCACCAGGCTTTCCGCCTTGGCTTTGCCGGTACCGGCCAGTTCCAGTGCCGTGCCGTGATCGACCGAGGTGCGTATCACCGGCAATCCCAGCGTGATATTGATGCCGCCGCCGAAACTGGCGTACTTCAGCACCGGCAGTCCCTGATCGTGATACATCGCCAGCACGCAATCACAGTGTTTCAGCCTCTCGGGCTGGAACAGTGTATCTGCTGGCAGAGGGCCTAGCAGGTCGAATCCTTCGCAGCGCAACTGCTCCAGCACCGGCACGATGACATCGATTTCTTCCCGGCCGAGATGGCCTGATTCACCGGCATGCGGATTGAGTCCGGCGACAATGATCCGGGGTTGGGCAATGGCAAAGCGCTGCACGAGATCGCCACGCAGCACCCGTAGCGTGCGTTCCAAACTTTCGCGGGTGATGGCGGCAGCGACGCCGTGCAAGGGCAGATGGGTGGTGGCCAGCGCAACACGCATACCGCCGCCGGCAAGCATCATCACCACATGCGGCGACTGCAGGCGTTCCTGCAGGAATTCGGTGTGTCCGGTGAAGGGAATGCCGGCGTCATTGATGACGCCCTTGTGCACCGGCGCCGTGGCCATCGCATCAAAAATGCCGTCGCGGCAGCCGTCGGTGGCGATTTCCAGCGTGCGCAGTACGTAGCGGCTGTTGGCCGGATCGAGGCGGCCGGCAACGGCCTGTTTTTTCAGGGGCACGTGCAATACCGAAAATGCCGGGGCGCTGTCGCGACTGTTAAACCGCGGCGGCGCACCGGTAAATCCCAGCTTGCGCGCACGGGTGTGCAGTAGTGTTTCGTCAGCGATGACGACGATGCGCGCAGGGAATGTGTGATCGCTGATCATCGCGCACAGATCCGGACCGATGCCTGCGGGTTCGCCGGCGGTGACCGCAACCAGCGGCGTGTTGGAGGGGGTTGTCATGTGGAGCCGGATTTTACGTCGGCCCTTGCCGGTCAGCTGCGGTTTTCGAGACGCTGTTCGACGTAGGCGCGATCACGCAGCTGGCGTACCCATTCCTGATAGGCCTCGTCGGTTTTGCGGTCGCGCAGAGTCTTGCGTGCATTCAGGCGCCGGCCTTCCTGGGTCATGTCATGGTTGCGCCGTTCGATGACCTGGATCAGGTGCCAGCCAAAAGGGCTGCGCACCGGCGCGCTGATTTCACCGGGTTTCAGCGCATCCATGGCGCGTTCAAACTCGGGCACGGTGTCGCCGGGGGAAAGCCAGTTCAGTTCGCCGCCGCGTGACGCACTGGTGTCTTCCGAGCGCGACCGCGCCAGTTCGGCAAAATCGGCTTTGTTGTCGAGGCGTTCTTTCAGCGTGAGGATGCGGTTGCGCGCTTCGGTTTCGGAAACCAGCTCGTTGGTCTTGATCAGGATATGGCGCGCGCGCGTCTGCTGGATCATGACCGGGGCTGCGCCGCCGCGCCGTTCGTTCAGGCGAAGAATGTGGAAGCCGTTGGAACTGCGCAGCAATTCGCTCAGCTGGCCGGCCTGCAGCGGCCGCAGCGCATCCAGAAACAGCGCCGGCAGCCGGCTGGACTCGCGCCAGCCGAGCAAGCCGCCCTGCAGTGCTTCAGGACCGTCGGAAAAAGCAGCAGCGATCTGACGGAAATCCGCGCCGCCCTTGATCTGCGACAGCGCCTGCTCAGCGCGTTCACGGCGTTGCTGTAACTGTTCGGGCGTGGCTTTTTCGGGAACGGAGATCAGGATATGCGAGACATTGAATTCGTCGCGACCAGACTGGGCCATCTGGCTCTGGATGAAGTTGTCGACTTCCGATTCGGTGACAACGATTTTTTGTGCGACTTCTCGTTCGCGCAATCGTGAGAGGGTGATTTCGCTGCGGATGTCCTCACGGAATTTATCGTAGGGTACATTGTCCTTCGCCAGTACCGTGCGCAGTTCCACTACGGTCATCTTATTCTGCTCGGCAATCTTCAACAAGGCGCGGTCGAGTTCGGCGTCATCCACGCGCGTTCCGGTGTCGCGAGCGTGCTGCATCTGCACTCGGTCGTTGATCGTCCGTTCCAGCAACTGACGCTCGAGGACCTGGCGCGCGGGCGGCTGTGTGCCCTGTTGGGCCAGTTGTCGCAGCGCGAAATCGACCCGTGCCGCCAGTTCGCGTTCGGTGATCACTTCGTCATTGACGACCGCGACGATGCGGTCGACAACGACAATCGAGCGGGGCTTGGATTGCTGGGCCTGCACAGTCGCTGCAATCAGCAGCAGGCAGGCGGCAGTCAGTCGGAGGGCGGTTCGGAGGTGCATGTCATATCCAGGGTTTGGGATGCAGCCGGGGGTTTTCCGGGCGCGCCGTTCGGACGCGCCGGTCAGAACAGTCCCGGTACATTGTATTCGACCGGCGCCGGAGAGCGCGGATCGAATGGTTTGTAGCCAATAATATTACGCTTAAGCACTTCCATCGGGCTACTGCCGATGCGAGAAACGCCGGTCAATTCCAGCATGACGAAGATTGACGTGCTGGCCGCTTTGCTGGTGGTGGCGAAGCGGTGTGCGGCAACGCGCAACGACCAACAGCGGTCGTTGTATTCAATGCCGGCCAGAGCCTCCAGCGCGCGGTTGTCGCGCAGCGAGTAGTTCCAGCGGCCGACCGCTGTCCATCCCGCCTGCACCGGCCATTGCATGGAAATGTCGGTCTGCCGTATCGAGTTGGCGGTTTCGCGGTAGGCCAGATTCAGTACCTTGCCGTATTGCGGCTGGTAACGGCCCGAGACGTTGAATTTCTGCGTTTGCTGGCGATCGGTGTTGTATTGCCAGCCGACATCGGCTGTCCAGTTGGTGGCGATGTTGCCGTTGACCGCTGCCAGCAGGTCTGAAGAGTTGCTGTCGCTGGCGCGCGGCGCCACGCCCGGCACAGTCACCTGCTGCGGCTGGAAATAATAACGTTGCGCCAGGGCGCCGCGGATCCGTTCAATGCCCGTATCGGCGCTGATAAAACGGGAAGTGACGCCGAGGGTCAGCTGGTTGGCGTCGTTGATGCGATCGCTGCCGCTGAACTGGTTTTCGGAAAAGATAGTCGCGAAATTGATGTCCTGCAGGCCGCTGTCGAAATTCGGCAATGCGCTCTGGTTTTTGTAGGGGATGTAGACATAGTAGGCCTTCGGTTCCAGCGTCTGCAACACACGCTGTCCGCGGGCATTAATCTCGCGCTCGAACACTACGCCGCTATCGGCGCTGAAAATCGGCAGCGTACGCGTGGCATCCGTCAGTCCTGCGCTATTGTTGTTGCCGATGGTATAGCGCGTAATGTGCGCACCGACCTTCGGCGTGAAGTGGGCGAATGCGTTTTGCAGGGGCAGTGAATAACTGGGATAGGCGACGAGTCGCTGGGCATTGACCAACGACACGTGTTCAAAAGCGGTGTAATTGCCGAGAAAATCAAAATCGCCCCGGTTGGCAGTCTGGCGCTGCGCCGTCAGCGTGAGCTGCGGCTGGCGGTTGTACGGCGGGGTCAGCGGCGCCAGCGGATCCGCCTGCAGGGTCTGGAATCGCTGGGCGTAAGCCGAAAAACCGTAGGTGCCGCTGTCGCCCCAGCGGCCGCCGCGGCTCAAATTGAGATCGTTGGACAGATTGACCCGCGAGGTGGTGGCCACCTGAGTTGACAGGTCGGTGAAATATTTTCCGTCCGATACGCGGTTAAGGTTGAGTGCTCCGTTCCAACCGTTGCTGAACTGTTGCTGGTGTTTGGAAAAGAATGCCCAGCGGTCACTGCCAATCTGCTGGTCGTTGGACAGGAATTCGGCGCGCGCATCACCTTTCCACTTCGGGTCCAGGTAACGGAATTCGCTGCCCAGTTGCAGGCCGCGTTTGGTCATATAGCGCGGGTAAATCGTCGCGTCCATGTTGGGGGCCAGATTCAGATAATAAGGGACGGTGAATTCAAAGCCGGTGGTGTTCGAGCTCCGGTAGCTCGGCGTCAGCACGCCGGACTTGCGTTCCTCATGCAGAGAAAATGACATGTAAGGCGACCAGAAGATTGTCTGGTCCATGAATACGATGCTGGCGTCGCGTGCAACGCCAACGTCGCGGCTGCGGTCCAGATCGAGCTCCTTGGCGCGCAGGTACCAGGCATCGTTGCCGGGTTCGCAGGTGGTGTAATTGGCGGATTCGACGCGATACTGTCCGGGTCCCTGGAATAGCAGACGCTCGGCGGTGCCGCGGCCGTCGCTGACCGGAGACGGGCCGCTGCCGACAGGGCCGGTCGGCGGCAGGGTCATCAGCATGTAACGCGGGGATTCCATAAAGCCGCGATCGCTGGCGGTCTCGTAACGGAGCACGCTGCCTTCAATCATCTCGCGACCCTGCTCGAGGCTGACGTTACCCTTGGCGTCGAGTATCTCGTTCTGGGTGTCGTGGCGCATCCAGTCGGCGGCAAATGCTTGCCCGCGTTTGCGCATGCGCACATTGCCGAAAGCCTCAAGTTCCTTGTCTTGGGTGCCCTCGATACGATCCGCTTCCACGAACAGTGGTACGTCTTGCGGGGGGTCGGGAGGGGGCAGCAACCGTGACTCCGGTTTGAGCATCAAAACGTCGTCGGCACCCGCAAGCAGCGGCAGCGCGCACAGTACTGCAAGTGCTAATTGTTTTTTTCTGGGGAAAGGCATCGGGAAAGGGTGTCAGGCGAGGTGCTAAAATCTCACAATTCACCCTGTGAAGCAACGATTGAAACCGTCTACTGATTCCGCGAACGATTTGCGGCGCGAAGCGCTGAGCGCCTGGATCGCCGAGCGCCTGCCCGGCGAGGCTTTTACGCTGGCGCCGGCGTCGGCCGATGCCAGCTTCCGCCGTTATTTTCGCGTGACACTTGATGGCGTGACTCGGATCGCCATGGATGCCCCGCCCGAGCGTGAAGACAGCCGGCTCTTCATCCATGTCGCGCAGCTGATGCGCGATGCCGGTGTGCATGTGCCGGAAGTGCTGGCGGCGGACACCGCGCAGGGTTTCATGCTGCTGACGGATCTCGGCAACACGACATATCTGAAGGCACTCACCGATGACAATGCCGACGCGTTGTTCCGCGACGCGATTGCCGCGCTGATCACTTGGCAGCGGGCGAGCCGACCGGATGTGCTGCCGCCCTATGATCGCGCACTGCTGCAGCGGGAAATGGATCTGTTTCCCGACTGGTACGTCGGACGCCACCTCGGCCTCACCCTCAGCGATGCCCAGCGCGAAGTGCTGGCGAAAATCAATCAACTGCTCGCCGACAGCGCGCTGGCCCAGCCTCCGGTGTATGTGCATCGCGACTACATGCCGCGCAACCTGATGCTGTCGACACCGAATCCCGGTGTTCTGGATTTCCAGGATGCGGTGTACGGACCGATCACCTATGACGTGGCTTCATTGTTCCGTGATGCCTATCTGAGCTGGCCGGAAGAGCGCGTCATCGACTGGGTGGCACGTTATTGGGAACAGGCCAAACGGGCGCAGCTGCCGGTGGATCCTGATTTCGGCGCGTTTTACCGCGCGCTGGAGTGGATGGGCCTGCAGCGCCATCTGAAAGTGCTGGGCATTTTCGCGCGCATCCATTATCGCGATGGCAAACCCGGTTATCTCGAAGACACGCCGCGCTTCCTGCGTTATGCACGCGAAGTCGGCGCCCGTTACGCGGCGCTGAAACCGCTGTTGCATCTGCTCGATGAACTCGAGCAGCGCAGTCCGCAGGTCGGATATACCTTCTGAGGCCTGTCCCTTGAAAGCCATGATTCTGGCGGCGGGACGCGGCGAACGGATGCGGCCGCTGACCGACCGCACGCCCAAATCGCTGCTGGAGGTGAACGGTAACTCATTGATTTCAATGATTATTATTTCACTTTCTAGGGCGGGGGTCACCGAACTGGTGATCAATCTGGCGCATCTCGGTGAAAAAATTGCCGGCGCTCTTGGGGATGGTTCGGCCTTGGGTGTGCGCATTACCTATTCCCGCGAAACCGAAGCCCTGGAAACGGCCGGCGGTATTGCCTATGCACTGCCGCTACTGGGCGATCAACCGTTTATCGCCGTCAATGCCGATGTCTACAGTGACTATGATTTTGCCGCGCTGGTGCTGGCGGCGCGGCGCCTGCGTGCGACGGGACCACTGGCGCATCTGGTGCTGGTCGACAATCCGCCCCAGCATCCGCACGGGGATTTCGCATTGGAGAATGACCACGTCCAGCGTGACGGCATCTCAAAATGCACGTTCAGCGGCATGGGTGCCTATCACCCGGCCTTGTTCGCCGGCGTCACCCGCGGCACCCGGGTGCGACTCGCCGATCTGTTGATTGCCGCAATGCCGGCGGGGCATGTGACGGGCGAACACTATCGCGGACGCTGGCATGACATCGGCACGCCGGAAAGGCTGGCTGCGGTGGATCGTGCCGCCCGCGGCGGCTGACCCGTTTTCCGCGCCGTCTCTGCGGGGGCGGCGGCTATAATCATTGCATGTCTGCTGCCATTGATGCCTCGATTTACGCCCGCCGCCGCGCCCGCCTTGCGGCGCGGCTGGGTAAGGGTGTGGCCATCGTGCCGACCGCACCGGAATGCCTGCGCAACCGTGATGCCCACTATCCCTACCGTTACGACAGCTATTTCTATTACCTGACCGGATTCCGCGAACCGGAAGCGGTGCTGGTGCTGGTCGGCGGCGAAACCCCGCGCAGCATCCTGTTCTGCCGAGACAAAAATGCCGAGCGCGAAATCTGGGACGGATATCGCTACGGTCCCGAGGCCGCGTGCAAAACCTTTGCTTTCGACGAAACCTGCAGCATCAGCGAACTCGATGCCCGCATGCCGGATCTGCTCGCCGACAGGCCAGCGGTGCAGGTGCATCTCGGCAGCGACCCGGTGTGGGACGGCCGCGTGCTCGGCTGGATCAATGCCGTGCGCAGCCGCGCCCGCAGCGGTGTCGCCGCGCCCGGTGATCTCCGCGATGTTCGCGTGCTGCTCGATGAAATGCGCCTGATCAAGGACGGCCACGAAATCGCGCTGATGCGCAGGGCCGGCGATATTTCTGCTGCGGCCCATCGCCGCGCGATGCTGACGGCTCGGCCCGGCGCCACCGAATACGAAGTGGAGGCCGTGTTGCAGCACGAGTTCCGTCATCAAGGGGCACAGGCGCCGGCCTATACATCGATTGTTGCCGGCGGCGCCAATGCCTGCGTACTGCACTATGTTGAGAACAATGCCACGCTCGCGGATGGTGACTTGCTGCTGATCGATGCCGGTTGCGAACTCGACGGCTATGCCTCTGACATCACCCGTACCTTTCCGGTGAACGGCCACTTCAGCGGTGCGCAGCGCGATGTCTATGAACTGGTGCTGGCGGCTCAGGCGGCGGCAATTGCCACGGTCAAACCCGGAGCGTACTGGAATACACCGCATGATGCGGCGGTGGCCGTACTGGCGCAGGGCTTTATCGATTTGAAACTGCTCAACGGTACGCTGGATGCCGTGCTCGAGCAGGAAAGCTACAAACAGTTTTACATGCACCGCACCGGACACTGGCTGGGACTGGATGTGCATGATGCCGGCGAATACAAAACCTCCGGTGAATGGCGCGAACTGCAACCGGGCATGGTGCTGACGGTGGAGCCCGGCTGTTATATCCGGCCGGCGCCGGGCGTGCCCGAAGCCTTTGCCAACATCGGCATTCGCATCGAAGACGATGCGCTGGTGACCGGTGACGGCTGCGAGATTCTCAGCGCCGCAGCACCGAAAAGCGTGGCGGATATCGAAGCGCTGATGCGCGAGCGCCATGGCTGATCCCGCCGGCATGGTTGCCGCCGAAGCGGAGACTGCCGATGTCGTCATCATCGGCGGCGGCCCTGTCGGCAGTGCGCTGGCATTGGCCTTGCGACCGACCGGCTGGCGCGTGGTGTTGCTGGAAGCGCGCAGCGCGGCAAGCAGCGATGCACGGCCGCTGGCCCTGTCCTACGGCACCCGGCTGATTCTGGAGCGGTTGGGCGTGTGGCAGGCACTTGCCGGGAATGCGACGCCGATCCGCCATATCCATGTTTCGCAGCAGGGCGGATTCGGCCGTGTCGGCCTCGAGGCCGCTGAAGCCGGTTTGCCCGAACTGGGTTATGTCATTGACTACAGTGCACTGGCACAGGAAATTGCCCGCGGGGCCGCAACCTTGCCTGTCGATTGCCGGATCGGTGCCCGTGTTGATTCCTGGCAGGGCGGACCATCGGGGCAGGTGCAGTATAAAATGAACGGCGCGCAGCAGACATTGACCGCGCCGCTGATTGTGGTCGCCGACGGCAGCGGCGTTGCCGATGCCGATGTCGTGGACTATCAGCAGTGCGCGGTGACGGCGCGTGTGGTGAGTGAGCGCCCGCATAACAACAGGGCATTTGAACGGTTTACACCGCATGGTCCGCTGGCGCTGCTGCCTGACGGTGCAGGCTGGGCGCTGGTGTGGACCACTTCACCGACGCGCGCCCGGGTGCTGTGCGAACTGGATGAACAACAGTTTCTCGATGAATTACGTGCCGAATTCGGCTCACGTGTTGGTGATTTCATCGGCGTCAGCGGTCGTGCGGCCTATCCGTTGAAATTGCGCCGTGCGCCGCGCACGGCGCCTGAACACACGGTTTTGATCGGCAATGCGGCACAGACGCTGCATCCGGTGGCCGGGCAGGGCTTCAATCTGGGGTTGCGCGATGCCTGGGAATTGGCCGAACACGCGCTGAGTGCCAGTGCGACGCCGGGGACTGCAGCCTGGCTGCAGGCCTATCACAAGCGACGCAATATGGATCGCGGCGGCGGTATCGGCATAACCCACACGCTGGTCCAGTTGTTTTCCAATGATCTGCCGCCTTTACGTGTCGCACGCGGACTGGGTCTGACGCTACTGGGTTGTCTGCCGCCGCTGAAAAATTTCCTGGTGCGTCGCATGACCTTTGGCGCACGCGGTTGATACCGCATCGCGAGTACTGTTTCGCGCCCGCAGTTTGCCGTGCACACTGCAGGTAGCGTTCGAGCAATACGCAGTAAATGCGCGGATTCAATGCGGATTTGACCGAAGGTCCGCAGCCCCTTGGCGCGAAGAACACGCCTGCCCAAAAAATAGGCAATTTCTTCTTTGCACACCGCGCCAGTGTGATTACAATTGCGCCCTTCCCCGTACACCCACACAAAGAACCAGTCCGGTGCGCATCGGCCCCTACCAACTGAAGAACAATCTCATCGTCGCACCCATGGCCGGAGTGACCGATCGTCCGTTCCGCCAGTTGTGCAAGCTGATGGGTGCGGGCATGGCGGTGTCGGAGATGGTGGCGAGCAATTCTTTGCTTTGGGGTTCGGCCAAAACGCTGCGCCGCGCCAATCACGAAGGCGAAGTCGATCCGATCTCAGTGCAGATCGCCGGGGCCGATCCGCAGATGCTGGCGGATGCCGCGCGTTACAACGTCGACCAGGGCGCGCAGATCATCGACATCAATATGGGTTGCCCGGCAAAGAAGGTCTGCAATGTCATGGCCGGTTCGGCGCTGCTAAAGGATGAACCGCTGGTCGCGCGCATTCTCGAAGCCGTGGTCGGCGCTGTCGATGTGCCGGTGACGTTGAAGATCCGCACCGGCTGGGACCGTGATCATCGCAACGCCATCATCGTTGCGCGCATTGCCGAAAGCGCTGGCATCCAGGCGCTGGCGATCCACGGCCGCACCCGCGCCTGCGGTTACAGCGGTGAAGCCGAATACGACACCATCGCTGCGGTAAAAAGCGCCATCGGCATTCCGGTGATAGCCAATGGCGACATCACCACGCCGGAGCGCGTCAAACATGTCCTCGAATACACCAAAGCCGATGCGGTGATGATCGGCCGTGCAGCCCAGGGGCGTCCGTGGATGTTCCGCGAGATCAGTCATTTCCTGGAAACCGGTGCGCATCTGCCGCCGCCCGAAGTCGCCGAGATTCACCGCGTGCTGGTCGGCCACCTCAACGATCTGTATTCGTTCTACGGCGAATACACCGGTGTCCGTGTCGCGCGCAAACACATCTCCTGGTACACCAAGGGCCTTGCCGGATCGGCGGCGTTTCGCCATGCGATGAACCAGTTGCAGAACTGCGCCGAGCAGATGGCTGCGGTCAATACATTTTTTGCTGAACTGTCGGGTCAGGGCGAACGCCTGACCTATGTGGAGGAGGAATTGGCAGCATGATGAATGAAACAGAAATGGCCCGTGTCGTACGCCGGGCGATCGATGGCTATTTTCGCGATCTCGATGGCGAAAAAGCCAGCGGTGTCTATGACATGGTGATCGGCAGCGTTGAAAAACCGCTGCTGGAATCGGTGCTGCACAAGGTACGCGGCAACCAGTCGCACGCGGCGGCGATGCTCGGCATCAACCGCAATACCCTGCGCAAGAAAATCAAAACCTACAACATCAAGTTCTAGCAAGGCCTCCGGGCGCGCTCCCGCGCCGGATGCCAGTCCCGTCTTCCCATGACCACCATTAAACAGGCACTGATCAGCGTTTCCGACAAAGAGGGCGTTGTCGACTTCGCGCGCGGGCTGGCGGGTTTCGGCGTGACGCTGCTGTCCACCGGCGGCACCGCGAAGCTGCTGCGCGATGCCGGATTGCAGGTGACCGAAGTGGCCGACTACACCGGCTTTCCCGAAATGCTCGACGGCCGTGTGAAAACACTGCATCCGCGTATCCACGCCGGGCTACTCGGCCGTCGCGACCTGCCGGAACATGTGGCGGCGATGCAAAAGGCGGGGATTGCCGGCATCGATCTGGTTTGCGTCAATCTCTACCCTTTCACCCAGACCATCGCCAAACCCGACTGCACGCTGGAGGACGCCATCGAAAATATCGATATCGGCGGTCCGGCGATGGTGCGCAGTGCTTCCAAGAACTATCAGCATGTCGCCGTGGTAACCGATCCCGCCGATTACGTTGGTCTGCTGCAGGAAATGCGTGTGGCAAACGGCGCGCTGGGTGCAAACACGCGTTTCAAACTTGCCTGTAAAGCTTTTTCGCATACTGCCGCTTACGACAGCGCGATCAGCAATTACCTGACGGCCTTGCAGGCCGACGGCAGCCGCGAGGCTTTCCCGACGCGGCTGAACATGCAGTTCGACCGCGTGCAGACCCTGCGCTACGGCGAAAACCCCCACCAGAGCGCCGCGTTTTACCGAGACCTGACGCCGGCGCCAGGCAGTCTCGCCGCCTATCGCCAGATCCAGGGCAAAGAACTCTCGTACAACAATATTGCCGATGCCGATGCGGCCTGGGAGTGCGTGAAGACATTTGACGCGCCGGCCTGTGTGATCGTCAAACACGCCAATCCCTGCGGCGTTGCGATCGCCAGGGATGTCGCTGCCGCCTATGACAAGGCGCTGGCTACCGATCCGACTTCGGCTTTCGGCGGCATCATCGCGGTGAACCGGCCACTCGATGCGGCGACGGCGCAGGCAATTACCAAGCAGTTTGTCGAAGTGATCATCGCGCCGGCAATTGCTGCCGATGCGCTGGCGGTGTTTAAGCAAAAAGCCAATATCCGCGTGCTTGAAGTACCGCTGGCACCGGGTGCGAACGCCTACGACATCAAACGCGTCGGCGGCGGCGTGCTGGTGCAGACGCCCGACGGCATGAATGTCGCCGCATCACAGCTGAAAGTGGTGACCCGGCGCAAACCGACCGAGGCACAGATGGCTGATCTGCTGTTTGCCTGGCGCGTGGCCAAGTTCGTCAAATCCAATGCCATCGTGTTCTGCAGCAATGGCCAGACCCTGGGTGTCGGCGCCGGGCAGATGAGCCGTGTCGATTCGGCGCGCATCGCCTCGATCAAAGCGGGCAATGCCGGACTGACACTCAACGGATCTGTCGTGGCCTCCGATGCCTTTTTCCCGTTCCGCGACGGTGTGGATGTCGCCGCAGCTGCGGGTGCAAAAGCCATCATCCAGCCTGGCGGCAGCCTGCGCGACGATGAAGTGATCGCCGCTGCGGACGAGCATGACATTGCGATGGTGTTAACCGGTTTCCGTCATTTCCGGCATTAACAGGCGCTGCGCCTGTATTGGACTCAACTAACAACACTGCACCCTTTGCGACCTCTATGAAAATTCTCGTGATCGGCGGCGGTGGCCGCGAACATGCGCTGGCGTGGAAACTCGCGCAGTCACCCCGGGTGTCAAAAGTATTTGTGGCGCCCGGCAATGCCGGCTCTGCCCGCGAAAACGGCGTGCACAATATTGCCCTCAATGACAATCAGCAAGTTGTTGATTTTATTCATAAAGAAGAAATTGCGCTGACGGTGGTCGGCCCTGAGGCGCCGCTCGCCGCGGGTGTTGTAGATGCCGTGCGCGCCGCCGGGCATCGCATTTTCGGGCCGACACAAAAAGCGGCGCAGCTCGAAAGCTCCAAGGACTTCGCCAAGAATTTCATGGTGCGCCATCGCATTCCGACGGCGAAGCACGCAACGTTTACCGATGCCGCCCAGGCGCATGCCTATATCGACCGCGAAGGCGCGCCGATCGTGATCAAGGCCGACGGACTCGCTGCGGGCAAGGGTGTTGTGGTGGCGATGGATGCTGCGGAAGCACATGCGGCGGTCGACATGATGCTGGTCGGCAACAAGATGGGCAGCGCCGGCGCACGCGTGGTAATCGAAGAATGTCTGATCGGTGAAGAAGCAAGCTTTATCGTGTTGGCTGACGGCCGCAACGCGCTGGCGCTGGCAAGCAGCCAGGACCACAAACGGCTCAAGGACGGTGACCAGGGCCCGAATACCGGCGGCATGGGCGCCTACTCGCCGGCGCCGGTGGTGACGCCGGAGGTGCATGCACGGGTGATGCGCGAAGTCATTCAACCGACGATCAACGGCATGGCTGCCGATGGCATTCCGTACACCGGTTTCCTGTATGCCGGCCTGATGATCAGCAGCAGCGGCGAACTGAAAGTGCTCGAGTTCAACTGCCGCATGGGCGATCCCGAAACCCAGCCGATCATGATGCGGCTGAAAAGCGATCTGACGGTGCTGCTCGATGCCGCCATTGACGGCAAGCTCGACAGCGCCGAAGTCGAATGGGATCCTCGCGTGGCACTGGGCGTAGTGCTCGCCGCCGCCGACTATCCTGAAGATCCTCGCAAGGGCGACATGATCACCGGATTGCCTGCCGAAGGTGACGATTACCATGTGTTCCATGCCGGTACGGCCCTGTCCGGCAATAACGTGGTCACCAGCGGCGGACGGGTAATGTGCGTGACCGCACTCGGCCACAATACACGCACCGCGCAGAAGCGGGCCTACGAGATTGTCGACCTGATCCGTTTCGACGGCATGCAGCATCGCCGCGACATCGGTCATCGCGCGGTCGGCAGCGGACGCAAATAGCTTCCGCTCAGGACAAAATCCATGGACACCGCCGCAGTCAAAACCTATCTGACGGGACTGCAGGACCGTATTGTCAGCAAACTGTCCGAACTCGACGGCGGCAATTTTATCCGTGATGCTTGGGAGCGGCCGCAGGGCGGCGGCGGTATTACGCGACTGATTGAAGGCGGAAATCTGTTTGAGCGCGGCGGCGTCGGTTTCTCCCATGTATTCGGCGACAACCTGCCGCCTTCGGCTTCCGCAGTGCGCCCCGAACTTGTCGGCCGGTCATTCCAGGCAATGGGTGTGTCGCTGGTGCTGCACCCGCGCAATCCCTATGTGCCCACCGTGCATCTCAACGTGCGCTGTTTTATCGCAGAAAAAAGCGGCGTCGATCCGGTGTGGTGGTTCGGCGGCGGCATGGATCTCACGCCTTATTACGGATTCGCCGAGGATGCGGCGCATTTTCACCGGACCTGCCGTGATGCGCTGGCGCCATTCGGTGCGGAATATCACCCGAAATTCAAGCAATGGTGCGACCGTTATTTTTTCCTGAAGCATCGCAATGAACCGCGCGGCATCGGTGGTGTGTTCTACGATGATCTCGGCGAACCGGATTTCGAACACTGCTTTGCGCTGACGCGTAGTGTCGGCGACCATTTTCTGCCGGCTTATGCGCCGATCATCGAGCGCCGGCGCGACGTCCCCTACGGTGAACGCGAGCGCGATTTCCAGGCCTACCGCCGCGGACGATACGTTGAATTCAATCTGGTGTTCGATCGCGGTACGCTGTTCGGTCTGCAGTCCGGCGGGCGCACCGAATCGATCCTGATGTCATTGCCGCCGGTCGTGAACTGGCGTTACAACTGGCAACCCGAAGCAGGAACTCCCGAAGCCGCGCTTTACACGGATTTTCTGGTCGCGAAAGACTGGCTGTAGCAAGCCCTCAGCGGCCGAACCAGGATTTGATAGAGTGAATTCTGCCGCGCAGTGTTTCCAGCAGCGAACTGTCGCCACCGCGGGCCGCCGCAACGCGGTGCTGCTTGAGCAGCTTCGGTGATTTGCGGAAAGACTGGTAACGCGCCAGCGCCGCCTGCACATGCTGCTGCAGCATTTTCAGGTTCAGCGGCTTGGTCAGGAAACGGAACACCTGGGCTTGGTTGATCAGGTCGA
>Ga0222713_10002580_pt1 | contig 19268 bp, 14 predicted proteins | sample C33_649DmetaG_FD_165061 | JGI IMG/M metagenome (GOLD analysis project Ga0222713, IMG submission 165061) | Estuarine water microbial communities from San Francisco Bay, California, United States - C33_649D | ecosystem: Environmental > Aquatic > Marine > Unclassified | place: USA: California...
CCTGAAAGTTTGAAATTTTATTCAAAAAAAACATCGATTTCATTAATTTTCAATGAAATTACCCCTTTTTTTCTCCTTTTTATGACCGATATTTGCTCGGAAATTTGATAAATAAGACTCGTAAGACTATCACATGAAGGATTTTTCTTATATAACCAATTCGCATCCTGCTTTTATAGAAGAGACCTATAAGGCATTTGTACAAGATCCTAGCTCAGTAGATTCCGACTTGAAAAAGTTTTTTGAAGGCTTTGATTTTGCCGTTTCTAATGGATATGCAGGAACTGGCGCTGCTACTGCTGCAACCGAAACAACAACAACAAATGCAGCTGGTGTAGATTGGCAAAAAGAAATTAATGTTTACCGCCTAATTTTAGGATATAGAAACAGAGGGCACTTACTATCTAACACAAACCCCATTAGACCACGTAAAGACAGACAGGCCAATTTAGATTTAACTTATTTTGGTTTATCCGATGCTGATTTGTCGCAAACATTTCAAGCAGGTAAATTTGTTGGACTTGGTGCTACTTCCTTAAAAAATATTTTAACACATTTACAAACCTGCTACACGTCAAGTGTTGGTGCAGAGTTTAAATATATTAGCAACAAAGAAAAAGTTTCATTTTTGATTGCAGAAATGGAAACTAATTTTAAGTCCCCCATTCATTTAGATAAAAAGAAACACATCCTAGAAAAATTAAATCAAGGGGTGATTTTCGAAAAGTTTTTACATACCAAATACATTGGACAAAAAAGATTTTCATTAGAAGGAGGGGAGAGTACGATTGCTGCATTGGATGCTATAATCAACACGGCTGCATCACATGATGTGCAGGAAGTGGTGATTGGGATGGCCCACCGTGGACGTTTAAACGTGCTCGCCAATATCATGGGTAAAACCTATGAGCAAATATTTAGTGAGTTTGAAGGAACTGCTATTATCGATCAAACCATGGGTAGCGGTGACGTTAAATACCATATGGGTTACGGTTCTGAAATTACCACACCAGATCAGAAAAAGATTCATTTAAAATTAGTGCCAAATCCTTCACACCTTGAAGCGGTGGATCCAGTGGTACTTGGTTTTGCAAGAGCAAAAGCAGACGTGCTTGATCAAAGCGCTTTTGATAAATACTTGCCAATACTAATTCATGGTGATGCTTCTGTTGCAGGACAGGGTATTGTGTATGAAGTATTACAAATGAGTAACCTGCGTGGTTATCATACCGGCGGTACCATCCATTTTGTGATCAATAATCAAATTGGTTTTACCACAGATTTTGATGATGCAAGAAGTGCCGATTATTGTACCTCAGTTGCTTCCATGGTGCAAGCACCAGTGTTACATGTGAACGGTGATGATGCAGAAGCAGTTGTTAAATGTGCCGAAATTGCAACACGTTACCGTCAAAAATTTAATTCGGATATTTTTATTGATATGGTGTGTTACCGCAGACACGGACACAATGAAGGAGATGATCCAAAGTATACGCAACCGCAGTTGTATTCATTAATTGATAAGCACCAGAATCCAAGAGAAACTTACACGCAGTTTTTAATTCAAAATGGTGAGCCAGAAGCGCAAGCACTTGCAAAAGACATGGAAAAGAAATTCTGGGCCGATTTACAAGAGCGCCTAGATGAAGTGAAACAACATCCACTCCCTTACAAATACCAAGCACCAGAACTAGCTTGGCAAAATATGGGTAAGGCAACGGAACAAGATTTTCAAGCTTCACCCGTTACTGCTGTAAGCCAAGAAAGATTTAATGTATTGTTTGACCGTTTGATGCAATTCCCGCAAGATTTTAAACCACTAAAAAAAGTGGAAAAATTATTGCAGGAAAAAATCAAGCTCATGGAGTCTGAGCAAAAAGTAGATTGGGCAACTGCCGAGTTAATGGCATATGGCTCATTACTTATTGATGGTAATATTGTTCGTTTGAGTGGTCAGGACGTGCAGCGTGGTACATTTAGCCACCGTCACGCAGTGATTAGAGATGAACAAACAAATAAAGGTCATAACAGGCTTAATCATTTTACGGAAGGTCAAGAAAAATTTAGAATTTATAATTCATTGTTGAGCGAATATGGTGTGCTAGGTTTTGAGTATGGTTATGCCATGGCAAATCCAAATGCACTTGTTATTTGGGAAGCACAGTTTGGTGATTTTTGTAATGGTGCGCAAACCATGATTGATCAGTTTATTGTGGCTGGAGAGCAAAAATGGCAACGCCAAAATGGACTTGTTATGTTATTGCCGCATGGTTACGAAGGGCAAGGTCCAGAGCATAGTAGTGCACGTTTAGAACGCTTCTTACAAATGGCTGCCGAATTAAACATTGTGGTTACCAATATTACATCTGCGGCTAATTTATTCCATGCTTTACGCAGACAGCTTACTTGGAATTTCAGAAAGCCAATGATTAATTTTTCTCCAAAAGCAAACTTACGTAACCCTGGTACGTATAGTAAAGTAGAAGCGTTTACGCAAGGTGGATTTAAAGAAACTATTGACGACGAATTTGCACAAGATGCATCTGCTGTTAAAAAAGTATTGTTTTGCACCGGTAAAATTTATTTTGAACTAGCAGAAAAGCAAGCAAAAGAAAATAGACAAGACATTGCAATAGTTCGACTTGAGCAAATATATCCACTAGCACAAGATCAATTAAACGCGCTGCATAAAAAATACAGCAAGGCTACTTGGTTTTGGGTGCAAGAAGAACCGCAAAACATGGGTGCGGCTAGCTTCTTAAAAATGAATTTACATAACATTAATTTTGGTGTAATTAGCAGAAGTGCAAGCGCATCTACTGCAACCGGTTATGCAAAAGTGCATGCAGCAGAACAGTTAGAAGTGATTGAAACAGCATTTAATATTTAATTAAGATTTAGAATACTTAGAAATATCATTTTATGATTGAAATAAAAGTTCCAGCAATAGGAGAATCTATCTCAGAAGTTACTTTGTTAAAGTGGACAAAAAAAGATGGTGACTACGTAGAAAGAGACGAAGTAATTGCAGAGTTTGAAAGTGAAAAAGCAACTTTTGAAGTAAATGCTGAGCAAGCAGGTGTACTTACCACACTTGGTAAAGAAGGCGACACCTTACTTATTGGTGATGTGCTTGCCAAAATTGATGAAACTGCCGAAAGGCCTGCCGCAGCCGCTGTTCCGGCTGCGCCGGCGCCAGCTGCTCCGAAATCGGAAGCACCTGTGGCTGCGATCCCTAACGATGTAAAAGCAACACCGGTAGCATCTGCTATCATTGCTGATAAAAAAGTAGACCCGACAGCTATTACTGCAACAGGTACTGGCGGAAAAATATTAAAGCAAGACGTATTAGAAGCACTTTCTCATCCGGGCAAAAAAGCATTTGCCGGTACGGAGCTTAATACCAGAAATGTACGTCAAGAAAAAATGAGTGCGCTGCGTAAAACCATTAGTCGTAGACTGGTGGAATCTAAAAACACAACAGCCATGCTTACTACTTTTAATGAAGTAGACATGACGCGTATTATGGATGTAAGAAAGCAGTACAAAGATAAATTTAAAGAAAGCCATGGTGTTAATTTAGGCTTCATGAGCTTCTTTGCAAAAGCATGTTCTACAGCGCTAGGCGAGTGGCCTTCTGTAAATGCATACATCGATGGCGATCAAATTATTTACCACGATTACGCAGACATTAGCATTGCAGTAAGTACACCAAGAGGTTTGACTGTTCCTGTTATGCGCAATGTAGAAAGTATGAGCATGGCTGATGTAGAAAAAACAGTAGTGATGCTTGCAGGTAAAGCGCGCGATAGCAAACTAACTGCCGACGATTTACAAGGCGGCACTTTCACTATTACCAATGGTGGTGTGTTTGGTAGTTTAATGAGCACGCCCATTATCAATATTCCACAGAGTGCTATTTTAGGGATGCATAAAATTCAGGACCGTCCAATGGCTATTAATGGCCAAGTGGTTATTAGACCTATGATGTATTTAGCGCTTAGTTACGATCACCGCATTATTGATGGTCGTGAGAGTGTTGGATTTTTAGTACGCGTAAAAGAGCTTTTAGAAAATCCAGAATTATTACTGATGGGTAAGGATCCGGTAAAAACATTACTAGAACTCTAAGTGCGTTACCAATCTTATTTTAATTCGGCGCTTACTATTATCAATGCTTACAAAGGAGGTGCACCACTTGTGCACCATCTCAAACAATATTTTGCTGCACACAAAAAGCATGGTTCTACGGATCGTAGAACCATTGCGCATGTATGCTATACCTACTACAGGCTCGGTGCAAGTATCAAAGAATTTGACACAGATAAAGGCTTACAACTCGCAATTTTTTTATGTGAAGCAAAGCCGGGTAACTGGGCGCTTTTATTTGAGCCAAGTTGGCTTGCAGCCTGGGGTTCATTAGAGCAAAAACTTGATTTTATTAAGGAGGTGTATCCAGGATACAACCTTGCTAGCATTTTTTCTTTTGCGGCGCATTTGTCTTCTGGCGTGGATGCCCTTGCCTTTAACAGGAGCCACCTCACCCAACCCGATTTATTTATTCGTATCAGGCCAAAGCAAGAGGCTGCTGTTATGGATAAATTAAATAAGGCGCAAATTACTTTTGAAAAAATTTCTGATACTTGTTATAGGCTTCCGAGCGGCACAAAATTAGATGAAGTGCTACTCATTAATAAAGAAGCGGTGATTCAAGATTACAGTTCGCAACAAATTGCGGGTATGTATGCGCTTGCGACTGCTTTTTCGGATTCTAAAAAAAGAATTTGGGACTCTTGCGCAGCAAGTGGTGGTAAATCTATTTTAGCGGTTGATACTTTTGGACAAATCAAATTAACGGCTTCTGATATGCGCGCTACTATTTTGCGCAATTTGCAAACACGATTTGCAGCGGCAGGTATGGCCAGTTACCAATCATTTGCAGTGGATTTAACCAGCGCGCATGACCTCAGTAATTTTGCTAAACTAGCAGATTTTATTATTTGTGATGCACCATGTACAGGAAGCGGCACATGGGGGAGAACCCCGGAGCATCTCGCTTTTTTTGACGAAGCTTCTATCGATAATTTTAGACAATTGCAACAAACCATTATCACCAATACGATCCCGTATGTAGCGGTGAATGGATATTTTTTATACAGCACTTGTTCGGTGTTTGCAGCAGAAAATGAAGGACAAGTAAAATTTATGGAAACGAATTTTCCAGAATTCGAACTCGTGCATCAACAACTTTTTACGGGGTATGAAGGGAAAGCAGATACCATGTTTGCTGCTCTGTTTCAGAAAAAATAAGTAAGGGAAGTTTTTGCGAAAAGTTTATTGCGGCATTTATAATAAGATTCCGCGCTGAATAATGCCGCCACCAATAACATCATTGCCTTCATAAAAAACAGCACTTTGTCCAGGCGCAATACTTTTTACGGGCTCGTAAAAACGCGCGCGAATACCGTTTTCGGTATTAAACAAATGACTGGTAGCGCCACTGTCTTTGTACCTGATTTTTGTAATGGCTTCGGTGCCGTCTTCGATGCCATTATATTTCATCCAATTAATTTTAAGCACTTCCATATCGTTTTGATCGAGGTCGGCTTCGGTACCTAGTACAACAGTATTGGTATTAGGGTCAATGGCAGTAACGTATGCTGGTTTGCCAAGTGCTATTTCAAGTCCTTTGCGCTGTCCAATGGTATAAAAAGGATAGCCTTTGTGTTTGCCTAATCTTTTACCCCCTTGATCTACAAACCATCCGCCATTTACTTTTTCTTCTAAGCCGTCTACGTTTCTTTTTAAAAATCCACGGTAGTCATTGTCGGGCACAAAACAAATTTCGTAGCTCTCACTTTTTTTAGCAAGCTCGGGGTAGCCCATATCATGCGCCATTTGTCTGATATCTTTTTTGTGGTATTGACCCAGTGGCATAATGGTCCTGCTCAGTAATTCTTGATCAAGTCCCCAAAGTACATAGCTCTGGTCTTTGGTATCGTCGAGGCCTTTACTTATTACGTATCTATTGTTGGTATGCTGTCTCACAGATGCGTAATGCCCCGTTGCAATAAAATCGCATTCAAGTGCATTGGCTCTTTTTAAAAGTGCACGCCATTTAATATGCGTGTTACACATAACGCATGGGTTAGGGGTGCGACCCGCTAAATATTCTTCCACAAAATTTTCTACCACAAAATCACCAAACTCCTCTCTGATATCTAGAATAAAATGTGGGAATCCATTTTGTACGGCTGCCTGTCTAGCATCATTAAAAGAATCGATATTGCAACAGCCCGTTTCTTTGGTGCTCGTGCTTCCGCTGGTTGCATAATCCCATGTTTTCATGGTAATGCCTATCACTTCATAGCCTTCGTTATGGAGCATAAGTGCAGCTACGGTACTATCAATACCGCCACTCATGGCTACCAATACTTTTCCTTTCCGGCTCATAGAATTCCTTTTCAGGTGCAAAATTAAGCTAATCGGGGGCTAAATGCCTAAAATCCGTGTATTTCACATGATTTACACCTTACGAAAAGCGAAATTTCACTCTTTTATCCATTTTACCGATATTTACCCAAAACACACTAGACATGATAAAATTATTAGCGATTGGAAATTTAGGCAAAGACGCCGTTTTAAACAATGTAAATGGCAAAAACGTAATCAACTTTACAGTAGCACACACCGAACGATATAAAGATGCACAAGGCAATCAAAAAGATAAAACCACTTGGGTTGATTGTGCGTATTGGACAGATAGAACAGGTATCGCACCGTATCTAAAAAAAGGTACGCAAGTATATGTAGAAGGAACCCCAGATGTTAGAACCTATACCACACAAGATGGTCGAAATGGGGCTACACTTTCTGTGCGTGTTGCATCTGTTCAACTACTTGGTGCAAAGCCTAGCGAAGGTGGATCAGCTCCTCAGTCTGCGCCTTCTTATGGTGAACAATCAAGCGCACCTGCTGCTGGTGAAAGCAATGAACCAGAAGATCTTCCATTTTAGTTAGTATAATATGCGTTCAATATTTTTTATTGTATTTGCTGTTTTATTTGCAGGCGCAAGTAAAGCACAGGATAAACCTGTATACACCGATGTACTCGTAGTAGGTGGAACCACGGGTGGTATTGCCGCCGCTTTGCAAACAGCAAAGATGGGCGCAAGCACCGTTGTGGTAGAACATACGCCCTGGCTTGGTGGTATGCTTTCTGCGGCGGCGGTTAGTTGCACCGATGGCAACCACGAATTACGCAGTGGTATCTGGGAAAGTTTTAGACAAGCACTTTACAAACATTATAAGTCTACTAATTTGTTTACAGGTTGGGTGAGTGAAACTTGTTTCGAGCCCCATGTAGCAGATAGTATTTTTAAAGCATGGGTGCAGGCGAGGCCTAATATGCAAGTCTATTATCATTGGTATTTTGATAAAGCCATCATGGAAGGCAATACCATTAAAGGTGCGGTGTTTGAAAATGTGCGCGGTCAAAAATTAACCGTTTACGCAAAGCGTGTGATAGACGCCACAGATTTAGGCGATTTATATGCGGGCGCAGGAGCAGCTTACGATTTAGGTACCGAAGACAGTACGCAAAGTGGTGAAAAAATTGCACCCGGCAAATCAGATGTGATTCAAGATTTAACATGGGCAGCTGTTTTAAAGGATTATGGTAAAGGTGCCAATAAAACCATTGCCATGCCGCCTAGTTATGACGCAACTAAATATTATTGTTCTACCGCAGACGCGCCTTGTAATGCAAAGCCGTATAGTTTAGGTACGCAAAAAGTGTTGGAGTATGGCCGCGTAAAAACAACGGATGGTTCAATCAAGTACATGCTTAACTGGCCTGCATTTGGCAACGATTATTATATCAATGTAGTTGAAAAAAAGCCCATTGAAAGAGAAGCGCATTATAACGCCTCTAAAAATTTTACGCGCGGATTTATTTATTTTTTACAAACAGAATTAAAGCAACCAAATATTGGTCTTGCCACCGATGAGGTAAATGAAGGCATGGCTTTTATGGCATATAATAGAGAGGGCAGACGACTAAGAGGAAAAGTGCGTTTAAATATTGATCATATTGCTAAGCCGTTTAATTATAATTTATACCGCACTGGAATTTCTGTTGGAGATTATCCAGTAGATCATCACCATGCAAGATATAATGGTAAAGTACCACCTATTCCATTTCCACCCGTACCCTCATTTAATATTCCAATGGGTGCGCTCATTCCAGAAAATACACAAGGACTCGTGGTTTGTGAAAAAGGAATTAGTGTCAGTAATATCGCCAATGGAACCACCAGATTGCAACCGGTTGTTTTATTGACTGGACAGGCTGCTGGAATGTTAGCTGCTATTTCTTTTAAGCAAAATATTCCGGTACAAAATGTTTCAGTTACGGCTGTGCAAAAAGCACTCCTGCAAGAAAAAGTTTACCTCATGCCTTATTCCGATGTAAAGCACACAGATGGGGCTTTTGAAGCGGTTCAGTGGATTGGTTCTTGGGGAATTATTAAAGGCATTGGAAAATCAGTGGGCTGGGCCAATAAAACCTATTTTAAACCAGATTCACTGGTAACGTTTGCTGAAATTACTGCTGGCCTAAATGCACTAGTGCCACTTCGTTTTTCTGAAAAAATAAAACCAAATGAGCCGGTAACAACGGGGGTGCTATTTGAAATGATTGCTTCATTTAATAAAGCAGTTGCTAAGCAAAGTAAAGCGGCGCGTGCAGCTAAAATAGGTGAAGGTTTTTTAATTGCTGATCAAACCTATACAAAGGCGGGACTTGCTGTACCAAAATTGGCGAAAGCCTTAACGCGCAAAGAAGCGAGTTTTATTTTGCATCAGGTTGCAAAAGGGTTGGACTATCTCGAAAAAGATATATCGGGAGCTGCCTTTATTAAATAATTATTCATGACCGTTTTTTCTTACCAACAATTATACAGTTTTACAGAGTCTGTTTTTTTAGCCATGGGTTGTTCTGCACAAGATGCATCAATAGCCACCAAGGTTTTAATTGCCGCAGACTTACGTGGTATTGATTCACATGGTGTTGCACGTTTAAGTGGTTATGTGCGTTTGTGGGAAGCGGGTAGAATCAATGCTACCCCTAAATTATCTATTGTACATGAAACGCCTTCTACGGCTGTCGTTGATGGTGATGCAGGCCTTGGCCTAGTTGTTGCACCGTATGCCATGCAAATTGCGATTGATAAAGCAAAGCAGGTAGGAACTGGATGGGTATCTGTTAAAAATTCAAATCATTTTGGTATTGCGGGATATCACGCCATGATGGCGCTCGAACATGATATGATTGGTATGGCCATGACCAATGCTAGTGCACTTGTGGCGCCTACTTTTTCATCAGAAAAAATGTTGGGCACCAATCCAATTGCAGTAGCTATTCCAGCTGGTAATGAGCCTGCATTTGTTGCAGACATGGCAACTACTACTGCGGCCAATGGAAAACTTGAAATATTGCAACGCAAAAATGCAGACGCTCCACATGGCTGGGTACAGGATGAAAATGGCAATGATGTTACCGACGCTAATATTTTAAAAAAGGGTGGCGCACTACTACCGCTTGGTAGTGATAGAGAACATGGTAGCCATAAAGGCTATGCATTAGGTTCTATTGTCGATATATTTTCGGCGGTATTAAGTGGCGGCAGTTATGGTCCGTGGGCTCCACCTTTTCCAGCATACATTCCGCTTCCTCAAAATATGCCTGGCCAAGGGCTTGGACATTTTTTTGGCGCCATGCGTATCGATGCGTTTAGGCCTGCTCAAGATTTTAAAAGCAATATGGACAATTGGATCACAAGATTTAGAAATGCCACACCTATACATCCTACTCAAAAAGTACTCATACCGGGCGATCCAGAAAGAGTAGCAGAAAGGGAGCGTATGCAAACGGGCATTCCTGTTGTAGATCCGGTAGTTGCAGATTTACATGAAGTAGGCACCCGTTTTGGCATTCAACTCTAATGCTTAGTTAGCCCCTATTTTTTCTCCGATTTACCTACCTTTGCTCCGCAATTAAAAGCAATCGATTATGAAAATAATGAAGTTTGGAGGTACAAGTGTAGGTAAGCCAGAACGTATGCATCATGTATATGAACTCATTACCAAAGATGCTGAATCTAAAATTGTTGTTTTAAGTGCACTTAGCGGAACCACCAATGCACTTGTAGACATTAGCAATAGTTTAAGTGCTGGAAATAAAGCCGAGGCCAAACAAAAAATTGATACACTCGAAGCGCATTACCATGCGTTTGTTCTCGATCTATTAAAAACAGAGGCACTTATTGCAAAAGGAAATACCATTGTAAAAGAACATTTTGAATTTTTAAACATCATCACTAAAATTTCATTTAGTGATGCGCTTAATAAAGATATTTTAGCACAGGGGGAACTGATGAGTACCAAATTATTTTGTTGTTATTTAGAACAGCAAGACCAAGATCATTTGCTACTTCCAGCACTTGATTTTATGGTGTTGGATCAAAACGAAGAACCTAATTTGCCACTTATTCGTTCTAAGTTAAAAGCGCTTCTAGCTGCACACACCGATAAAAAAATATTTATCACCCAAGGATATATCTGTAAAAATGTTAGAGGTGAAGTTGACAATTTAAAACGTGGCGGTAGTGATTATACAGCATCACTTGTTGCGGCTGCTTGTAACGCGAGTGTGTGTGAAATTTGGACAGATATTGATGGCATGCACAACAACGATCCGCGCATTGTTAATAAAACAGTTGCCATTGAGCAGTTAAGTTTTGATGAAGCTGCCGAGCTCGCTTATTTTGGTGCTAAAATTTTACACCCTACTTGTATTTGGCCTGCACAACAAGAAAATGTGCCTGTTAAATTATTAAATACCATGCAGCCGGATGCCGCTGGAACCGTAATTACCAAAGAAGCAGGAAGCGAAGGTATTAAAGCCGTTGCTGCAAAAGATGGCATTATTGCTATTAAAATCAAAAGTAGTAGAATGCTACTAGCGTATGGTTTTTTACGAAAAGTATTTGAAGTGTTTGAAAAGTACAAGACCTCTATCGATATGATTACTACTTCGGAAGTAGCAGTATCTGTAACCATCGACAATGACGTATACTTAGCTAATATTGTAAAAGAACTAGAGCCTTTTGGTAGCGTAGAAGTTGAAAAGGAGCAAAGTATTGTATCGATTGTAGGCAATCATATTGCACACACAGATTCGGTACTTAAAAAACTGTTTGATGCGATTGATGAAGTGCCTGTAACTATGGTAAGCTATGGCGGTAGTGCGCATAATATTTCACTACTGGTGCCAACCGTAGACCGGACAAAAACATTGCAGTTAATTAACTCGGGCTTGTTTGGTTTGTAGTAGGGATGGCTTCAATAAATTGAAGGTTTCTTGTAACGCCTTCAAATTTTGACCGCTGTAAGGGAGAGTTTTTAAAAACATTTTTAAACCCTTCTTTGGTTAGATCATTCCACTCTTGAACGCCAAAATTTTCTATGGCTGTGTTGGGCGCAAACCCAGGCTCATCGTGCTGTTTACTAAACCGGTTCCATGGACAAACGTCTTGACAGGTATCACAACCAAACATCCAATTGTCAAACTTACCTTTCATTTCGGAAGGAATAATAGCGTCTTTTAATTCGATGGTAAAATAGCTAATACATTTATTGCCTGCAATGGTTTTGTTCGGTAAAATAGCATCTGTGGGGCAGGCGTCAATACATTTTGTACAACTACCACAATAATCTTTTGCGAATGGATCATCGTATACAAGCGGCAGATCTATAATAAGTGTTGCAATAAAAAAGAAGGAGCCATCTTTTTTAGAAATCAAATTTCCATTTTTACCAATCCAACCAGCGCCCGATTTTTGCGCCCAGGTTCTTTCAAGTACAGGTGCGGAGTCTACAAACCCTCGCCCCACAATATCACCCGCTTTATGTTGTATGCCTGCAAGTAATTTGTTGAGTTTTTCTTTAATTACAAAATGATAGTCGGTGCCATAAGCATATGTCGATATTTTAGGACTATCTGCTGGTTGTTTTTTAGGGCTATAATAATTTTGCGTCAGTGTGATTACAGACTTTGCGCCAGGCACTAATTTGGTTGGATCTACGCGCAGGTCAAAATGATTTTCTAGGTACTGCATAGATCCGTGCATGCCTGCGTGCAGCCATTTTTCTAACCTCCTAGCGTCTTCATCGAGGGGTGCTGCTTTTGCAATACCGCAATGGGTAAAGCCCAGCGATAATGCCGTTTCTTTAATAAATCTGGTATATTCTTGAATCAATAGCATCTATATCTTATTTGCAAGTAGCTACAATTTGATCATCGATAAGCGCCTTAAAAGAAGCCATGAGTTCTTTGTTTTCGTTAGTTGATTCGCCAGGGGTAAATACAATAAACGCATATTTTCTACAATAATCTATGAGTGGCCATGTTCCAAAAAGTCCGGGACATGCCACGATTGTTGTTTTTCCATTTTCATCTGTGCCTAAAACCCATTGCCCCATCCCGTAATTTTTACCTTCCAATATAGCAGGGGTTTCTTTGATCATCCCTTGAGTGCTACTTGATTTCATCATTGTTTCAATGGCAGCTTCCGATAAAATTCTTTTCCCATTAAATACGCCACCATTTAAAAGCATAGATAAAAAATTCATGTAATCATAAGCGCTTGATTGTGCACCACCTGCCGGATTAATAACGGTGTAGCTAAAAAAGTTAGTCGTACGCATAAGTAGAGGTCTTGTGATGCGCTCCGCCATCATTTGTTCAAAGCCTCTTCTGTTCAGCACTTCTAAAACCCTTGCGGCAATCGTATATCCAATATTATTAAATCTAAAAACAAGTCCTGGATTGGATAAAATTTCTTTACTCGAAGCAATATCATTTACGAGTTCATCAAGACTTGAAAACTTTTTAGGATTACTCATGTCCTTTAAAGACCCAATAGAGGGGCCTTCGATGCCAGTTAAATGTGTGATGCAATCTCTAATGGTGATATACCCTTTCGAATATTTAGAAAATACTGGTAAAAACTTACTTACCTTGTCATCCAGTGAAAGTTTGCCTTCATCAACATAACTCATCACAAGTGCTGCGGTTAGCCACTGTGTGCTTGCTGCAATAGGGGCCTGTGTTTTTGGTGTAAACTCACCCACACTTTTTTCAAATACAATTTTTCCGTCTTTATAAACGAGTAAAACAGCTTTTCCGCCAAGCTCTTTTTTGCTGGCTTCTAGTTTAGTACCAAGTTCAGTAAAATTAAGTTGGGCGTTTGTAACCTGAAAGAATAACATGAAAGCTATGATATAACTGACTTTCAAGCAGGTTGAGGTGATTTTAGCAGACATAATTTCCGGTTTTGTTGTATTACAAACAAATAAATGGGTTTAGTACCGTTTTTGCTCACATACTATGTATTCAAAAAAGTAAAGCTATGAATTTATCTAATTATACAATTAAAGCACAGCAAACAATTGCTGCGGCCCAACAACTCGCTTTTAACAATAACAATCCTTCTATCGAAACAGAGCACTTGTTGCAAGCTTTATTGGAAGATAAGGATAGTACGGTTTCGTTTTTGTTAAAAAAGAACAATGTAAATGCGGCATTTGTAGCGGCAAAAGTTAACGAGGCGATGGCAAAGCTTCCTAAAGTGCAAGGGGCAGAGCCTGGTGCGCAAATTGGGAGAGACCTAAATACAGCGCACTTAAAAGCGAATAGTATGCTTGCCACATTTGGAGACGAATTTATTAGTCCAGAGCATTTGCTTTTAGGATTACTGCATGTGAATGATAGTTCTGCAAAAACATTGAAAGATGCAGGCTTGAATGAAAAAGGGTTGGTGGCTGCTATTAAGGAATTACGTAAAGGCGAAAAAATTAGTTCACAAACACAAGACACGCAGTTTAACGTACTTAAAAAGTATGCGCGTAATTTAAATGAAGCCGCACGATCTGGTAAACTAGATCCAGTAATTGGCAGAGACGAAGAGATTAGAAGAACCCTACATATTTTATCTAGAAGAAGTAAAAACAATCCGCTTTTAGTGGGCGAGCCTGGTGTTGGTAAAACAGCCATTGCAGAAGGTCTTGCCATGCGTATTGTAAATGGTGATGTACCAGAAAATTTAAAGTCTAAAATTATCTATACACTTGATATGGGACTTTTAATAGCGGGTGCAAAATACAAAGGTGAGTTTGAAGAGCGTTTAAAAGGTGTGGTAAAAGAAGTGGCAGAAAGTGATGGAGAAATTATTTTATTTATTGATGAAATACATACACTTGTTGGTGCAGGGGGTGGTGATGGCGCTATGGATGCTGCTAATATTTTAAAGCCAGCACTTGCAAGAGGTGAACTTAGAGCTATTGGTGCTACCACACTAAGTGAGTATCAAAAGTATTTTGAAAAAGACAAAGCCTTAGAGCGTAGGTTTCAAAAAGTTTTGATTGATGAGCCTAGCGTAGAAGATGCCATTTCAATTTTACGTGGGTTAAAAGACCGCTACGAAACGCACCACCACGTGCGTATCAAAGACGAAGCAATTATTGCAGCGGTTGAACTTTCTAACCGTTACGTTACAGACCGTTTTTTACCAGACAAAGCTATCGATTTAATTGATGAGAGTGCAGCCAAGTTGAGGCTTGAAATGAATTCGATGCCGGAAGAGCTCGATACACTTGAGCGTCAAATTAGACAACTTGAAATTGAGCGTGAAGCCATCAAAAGAGAAAATGATGAAGAAAAATTAAAGGAACTGAATATAGAAATTAGTAATTTATCGGTAGAGCGCGATACCTTAAAAGCGAAGTGGCAGGAAGAAAAAGAAGTGGTAGAAAAAATTCAACAAGCTAAAACTTTTATCGACGGATATAAATTAGAAGCTGAACAAGCTGAGCGTAATGGTGATTATGGTAAAGTAGCAGAAATCAGGTATGGTAAAATCAAAGACCAAGAAGCTTTAATAGAAACCTTAAATACGCAACTTGGCACCATTAGTGAAAACGGAAGTAGACTGATGAAAGAAGAAGTGGATGCCGATGATATTGCACAAAGTGTTGCTAAGGCAACGGGTATTCCGGTAAGTAAAATGTTGCAGTCAGATCGTGAAAAATTATTACATCTAGAAGATGAGCTTCATAATAGGGTGGTAGGACAAGCAGAAGCCATTGCAGCCGTATCAGACGCTATTAGAAGAAGCAGGGCAGGACTTCAAGACCCTAAAAAGCCCATTGGCTCTTTTATATTTTTAGGTACAACGGGTGTGGGTAAAACAGAACTTGCCAAAGCACTTGCCGATTATTTGTTTGATGACGAGCAACTTATGACCCGTATAGACATGAGTGAATACCAAGAAAAGCATTCGGTGTCGCGCCTTGTGGGAGCGCCTCCGGGTTATGTAGGGTATGATGAGGGTGGTCAATTAACGGAAGCGGTTAGACGTAAGCCATATAGTGTTGTGCTACTTGATGAAATTGAAAAAGCGCACCCTGATGTTTGGAATATTTTATTACAAGTATTGGATGATGGTCATTTAACGGACAACAAAGGTCGCAAAGTTAATTTCAAAAACACCATCATAATTATGACAAGTAATATGGGTAGTCATTTAATTCAGGATGCTTTTGAAAAAGTAACGGAAAAAAATATTGAAACAGTTACCGATAAAGCAAAAACAGAGGTGATGGAACTGTTAAGACAAACTATCAGGCCCGAATTTTTAAATCGGGTAGATGAAATTATTATGTTTAGTCCACTCTTAAAAAAGCAAATACTTGGCATTGTTAAAATTCAATTACAAGGGCTTCAAAAAATGGTGTCGCTTTCAGGTATCACGCTTACGTATTCTGATTATTTATTGGAGTTTTTAGCAGAGCAAGGGTTTGATCCTCAAATGGGGGCTAGACCATTAAAAAGGCTTATTCAAAAACTCATTGTAAATGCGCTCAGTAAAAAAATACTCGCAGGAGAAGTAGATAAAACAAAGCCGGTACTCGTGGATGTCTTTGATGGGGTGGTTGTTTTTTCAAATTAATGCTTTAACATAATGTTAGCTGACTAACTAAGGTCTTTAACATAACGTTATTAAACCTTCGTAATAAATTTGGTTCTTATCCCTCAAATCAAATTATTAAAACCATGAAAAAATCCCCTCAATTTTTTGCGGCGACCTTAGTTGCCATCGTTTCATTTGTTGCAGTAGCTTGTAACAAATCTGCATCATTAGAAAATGGATCTGGTGTCCAGGAGCTTAACCTACTCTTAACAGATGGGCCCGGAGACTATAACAATGTGTTTATTGATATCAAATCGTTGCAGGTTGTAATTGATACGGCAAGGGAAGGCTCCCGCAGGCGTGATACCTGTAATTGGGATCATATTGCCGCCAATAGAAATAGTCGTAAAGATTCTGGATTGGTTTGGACAAGTATGCCTATTAAAGCAGGCGTGTATGATATTTTAAAGTTTCGAAATGGACTGGATACTTTGCTAACTTCTGCAAATGTTCCAAAAGGAGCTGTTAGACTTATTCGCATCGAATTAGGCACCAATAATTCGGTGGTAAAGGATAGTGTATCCTATCCGCTTAATCTAGCACCCAATTTACCAGCCTTTATTACTTTAAAATTAGAAGGGAAAGAGTTAGAAGAATTTTCTAGTCGCCGTCATAGACTTTGGTTAGATTTTGATGTAAGCCGTTCTATTATTGAAGCAAATGGACGCTTTTACCTGATTCCTGTGATGCACACATTTGTAGAAAAAAATACAGCAAGTGTTGCAGGAAAAGTAAAACCTACAGATGCTAAAGCTTTGCTAACATTATACAATAATACCGATACGGCATATGCACTTCCAAATAAAGAAGGTGAATTTAAAATGCGTGGTTTAAAAGATGGTACTTACAAATTATTGGTAAAAGCATCAAACGGGTATAGGGATACCACCATCAATAATGTGGTTGTGGTTCAACCTAAAACCACAAATGTGGGTGTTATTGAGCTTAGAAAATAAGTAATTTAGGGTTGATTTGTTTAAAATGGGGGCGCTTGGCGCCCCCATTTGTATTTGATACTACCAGTTAAAAAGCTTTTTTTTGTAAGGCATAATAACTGGAACACATGATAAAAAATCGTAAAGCAGCAATTGGGTTTATATTTATTACTTTGTTAATTGATGTAACTGGCCTAGGGTTAATAATTCCGGTGGTTCCTAAGCTCATTGAAGATTTATTGCACACAACCAGTATTAGTAAAGTGGCACTTTTTGGAGGGTTGCTTACTTTCTCATATGCGATCATGCAATTTTTATTTGCACCGGTTCTTGGAAATTTAAGTGACAAATATGGACGACGTCCCATTTTATTATTTTCACTATTGGGCTTTGGTCTCGATTATATACTCCTTGCTTTTGCACCAAGTATTGGGTGGTTGTTTGTTGGACGAATTATTGCTGGGATAACAGGTGCTAGTATGACAACGGCATCTGCCTATATCGCAGATATTAGCACACCCGAAACGCGCGCACAAAATTTTGGTATGATTGGGGCTGCTTTTGGACTTGGATTTATTGTAGGACCAATGATTGGCGGATTACTTGGCGAAATGGGACCGCGTATACCATTTTTAGTAGCTGCTGGACTTGCCCTTTTAAATGCTGCCTATGGATATTTTGTTTTGCCAGAATCCTTGGATGTTTCTAACCGAAGAGCATTTGATTGGAAACGTGCAAACCCCATAAGTTCATTAAAAAACTTGTCTAGATTCCCAGCAGTTGCTGGACTTATTATTTCGTTCTTTTTAATTTATGTGGCCTCACATGCTGTTCAAAGCAATTGGAGTTATTTTAATATTGAAAAATTCAAGTGGTCACCCAAAATGATTGGAATATCTCTGGCTGTTGTTGGTGTATTGGTTAGTCTTGTTCAGGGTTTACTCGTAAGGGTAGTGAATCCAAAAATTGGCAATGAAAAAAGTGTATATGTAGGTTTGGGATTATATACCATTGGACTTGTTTTATTTGGCCTAGCCTCACAAAGTTGGATGATGTTTGTGTTTTTAATTCCTTATTGTTTAGGTGGTATTTCTGGACCAGGCTTACAAGCCATTATTTCTGGAAGCGTTCCAGCGAATGAACAAGGCGAATTACAAGGGTCACTGACTAGTATTATGAGTATCACTTCTATTGTTGGGCCACTTGTCATGTCAAATTTATTTGCCTTCTTTACGGGACCAATAGCACCCTTTTATTTCCCCGGTGCGCCATTTATGCTTGCAGCGCTGTTAATGTTGTTAAGTTGCTTTTTTGCCTATAAAGCGTTGAGAACTAAGTAATATTTCGTTTTTCGCTCTTTAAATTGGTTTCAATCGACACTTTAACTTTTCAAATGACAAGTATTAATTGGAAGGGGGGCTATTTATGCGTACTTTTGCACTTTAATTACAATTTACAAATTTACAAATGGACACACAAATTCAAGGAACTGTAAAGTTCTTCAACGAGGAAAAAGGTTTTGGATTCATCAAGCATGACAATTCAAGCAAAGAAACTTTCGTACATGCTAACGGCTTGATTGACCAAATCGAGGCGAATGACAAGGTTATTTTTGACGTGCAAGAAGGCCGTAAAGGTCCTAACGCAGTTAACGTTAAACGTTTAAGTTAATTACTAAAACAAGCTTAACCAATTATAGGCCATTTCGCTAACCGCGAAATGGCCTTTTTCTTTGCCCTAGCTTAACTATATTTGTAGTCTCTAAAAAGTGCATATGTCAACGATACTTCAACAGTTACAAGAAACTAAAGCCTATATACAATCGAAGGTAAAAGAGAATGCTGCCATTGGTATTATTTTAGGTAGTGGACTCGGAAATCTAGCTTCAGAAATTGTTACTGAATTTGAAATTCCATACGAAGAAATTCCGCATTTTCCAGTTAGTACTGTCGAAGGTCATAAAGGCCGATTAATTTTTGGCACACTAGAGGGTGTAAAAGTTTGGGTAATGTCCGGCCGTTTTCATTTTTATGAAGGCTATACACCGCAGCAGGTTTCGTATCCAGTAAGAGTGATGCGCGCACTAGGTGTCGAAACATTACTACTATCTAATGCAGCAGGTGGGGTTAACAGTAATTTTAAAGTGGGTGATTTAATGATCATCAATGATCATATTAGTCTCTTTACCATCAATCCACTACTTGGTAAAAATGAAGAGGCTTTAGGTACTCGTTTTCCTGAT
>Ga0222713_10002581_pt1 | contig 19263 bp, 14 predicted proteins | sample C33_649DmetaG_FD_165061 | JGI IMG/M metagenome (GOLD analysis project Ga0222713, IMG submission 165061) | Estuarine water microbial communities from San Francisco Bay, California, United States - C33_649D | ecosystem: Environmental > Aquatic > Marine > Unclassified | place: USA: California...
CACCCCACGGGGCGAGATCCGCGTCGTCGATGAGCTGAAGGCCGCCCCGCGACTCGGCCATGGGCTGAGCCACACCGGGATGCTCGGCGAGTCGAACATGGACGAGGCGATCGCCGCGCTCCGCCGCATGGCGGCCCTTGCCAAGCAGCTCGACGCTTCGCGCATCGAGGTCGTCGCGACCTCAGCCGTCCGTGATGCCTCAAACGGCGCCGCCTTCCTCGCGCGCGTGCGCCGGGAGACGGGGCTGCGCTGCCGCATCCTGCGTGGGGACGAGGAGGCGCATCTCGCCTTCCGGTCCGCGCTCGCCCACTTCGAGCTCGGGCATGGACGCAGCGTGGTCATGGACATCGGGGGCGGCTCGCTCGAGCTCGCGCTCGCCGCCGAGGGGTTGGTGGAGCGACTCGTCTCCTTCCCCTTCGGGGCGATCCGTCTCACAGAGCGCTACCTCACCGGACACTCCGGCCCCAAGGGGGTCCGCAAGCTGCGGAAGGCGGTGCGGAAGGAGATCAAGAAGGCGCTCCCGCTCCGCGACTGGCGCGGCGCCGAGGTGATCGGCTCAGGTGGGACCTTCACGAACCTCGCGGGGATGTACCTGGCACGCAAAGGGGTGAAGGTGCGGAGCGTGCATGGCACGCGCGTCCCGCGGCAGGAGGTGGAGCATCTCTTGGAGCAGCTCTCGACGATGTCGGTCGAGGAGCGACTGGCCGTGCCGGGACTGAACGCGGGGCGTGCCGACCTGATCGTCGCGGGGCTCGCCGTCGCCGCTGAGGTCCTGGCTCGCATCGAACCACGCGAGGTGCTCACCTCGGCGTATGGGATCCGCGAAGGGCTCCTGCTCGAAAGCGCGCGCATCACGCCGACGATCGCCGATCCCGGGGAGGCGCGCGAGCGCTCGATCATCGCCTTCGCGGAGCGGTGTCACTACGAGGCGCCGCATGCCGAGCAGGTGCGGCGGCTGGCGCTCCAGCTCTTCGATGCGATGGGGGCGCGGATCGGGTGCGAGCCGGAGGACCGGCAACTCCTCGCCGATGCCGCCCTCCTGCATGACGTGGGCTACCACATCAACTACGTGGCGCACCACAAGCACTCGTACCACCTGATCCTCCACGCCGATCTCCTCGGCATCACCCCGACCGATCAGGTGGTGATCGCCCAGGTGGCACGCTACCACCGGGGGAAGCGACCGCGCCGCGAGCATGAGACCTGGTCGGCACTGGATCGCGCCAGCCGCGAACGCGTGGTGCGCCTCTCGGCCGTGTTACGGCTGGCCGACGGACTCGACCGTGGGCACTCGAGTGCGATCGAGCGTGTGAAGGTGCGGTGGCTGGATCGGGCGGTGCGCATCACCCTCGTCCCGCGGCGCGCGAGCGATCCGCTACGCCTCGAGTCATGGGGCGGTGCGCGGAAGGCGGGACTCCTCGAGGCGGTGGCCGGTCTGCCGATCGAGGTGGTGGCGCCGAACGGTGCGGTCGTCCGCGCTGACGACTGACCTGATGGTCAGTAGTTGAACTGCGCCTGCAAGCGGAAGAGCTGCCCCGCCTGACGGTTGCTCGGACGGAGCTTGTCTTCGAAGCGCCGATCGCCGCGGTACCACTCGGCGACAAGTTCGAACGCCGGATTCGGCTGCCACTCGACGCCGACCTCGAGATCATGCACCGAGTGGCTCCGCGCGTCGCGCTCATGCTTCTTCCCGCCCTCATAGACTTGCCAGCGCGAGAAGGGGATGACGACCTGGCCGTTGCGACGGATGAGATAACTGGCGGTCACGAAGCCCCCATGCAGCCGCCGCGTCTCGATGCTATCCCGCTGCGGATGGTACTCCGGCCCCACGCCGACATTGTATTCGGCGAGGAGTCCAAAGGGCTTCGGGGCGATGGCCATCGTCGCCAGCACGCGCTGATCCGCATAGTTCCAATCCGAGCGTCCTTTCACGCCGGTCGTCCGTTGATCGGCGGTCACCACATATCGTCCACTGTAGGCGGCCACCGACGGCTCGATGATCTGGGTTCCGACAGCGAAGGGATAGGAGAGCCGCGCGACCACGTGCAGATTGTTGTTCGCCTCGGCTCGATTGGCGGTCTGGCCATTGAAGGCGCCGATGGCGAAGACGCCGTAGTCCCCGCTTCCCTTGAGGCCGTCGTTCACGAGGCTGTTGAAGCGGTCGCGAATCGGCTTCGGTGCCCACATGAAGAAGACGCCAAGGTCACGCTCGTTGGCGTTCGCGCTGTTGGTGGCATCGGCGCGGTCAAGTGGTAGGCGATTCGAGCTGCTCTGCAAGTTCTCAAAGCTGTACGGGACCTTGCTCTGCCCGATGCGAATGCGGAACTCGTTCGACGCGTCGAGACCGACATCGGCGTACCAATCCCGCAGCTGACCCACGTGACCGGTGGTACCAGCGGTGCTGGCGAAATCGGGTTGGAGATAGATGGCGACCCGTGGATGGATCTGCCCCTGGATGATCACGCGCGCCCGGCGGATGAAGAATCCCCCGTTGTCCCCCCAGCTTCGATCACACTGCTCGCATTGGAGCGCGGGGTTCGACTCGAACAGACGATTGAAGCGGATCTGGCCATACCCACGGATACGGAACTTCTCGTACCATGCAGCGGCGGGCGGCTTGGGGGGCGACGGCGGGGCGGGTGTCGTTTGCGAGAGGAGGCAGACTGGCCCCCCGATCAGGACCGCCGCGAGGATGAGGAAGGTTCGACGAAAACGCATCGCATGGAGGTTATCACCCTCCGGAGAGCGATGACACCCCTAGGCCCCACGGGGACCGCATCAGGGTCTGATGGGTCGTACGCTCACCCGGGCCATCCGGACGCCGCTGCAGGTACCCCCCTGACGAAGCGAGCTCCCACGCCGAGCGATCGTCCGCCAAGCAGATCTCGAGGACGGTACGCAGCTGGGCCTGATGGGAGGCGGACTGCACCGGCGTCACCACCTCCACCCGTCGATCGAGATTCCGCGGCATCCAATCGGCCGACCCGATGAAGAACTCCGCCGCCCCGCCGTTCTCGAACATCCAGATCCGCGAATGCTCGAGGAACCGTCCGATCACGCTGATGACGCGGATCCGCTCCGAGAGTTCGGGGACCCCGGGCCTGAGACAACAGATGCCCCGCACGATCAGGTCGATGGTGACCCCTGCCACCGAGGCCGCATAGAGCGCATCGATCACCTCATGGTCCACCACCGCGTTCATCTTGGCGACGATGCGCGCGGGACGGCCGGCCTGGGCATGTGCGGTCTCACGCGCGATGAGGGCGAGGATCCCAGACCGGAGCCCCTGCGGGGCGACGAGCAGGCGCCGATAGGACGAGAAGCGTGAGTACCCGGTGAGCAGGTTGAAGAGGTCGCTCACATCGGCGCCGATCGCCTCATCGGCGGTGAAGAGCCCCACATCGGTATAGGTCCGCGCGGTGCGCGAGTTGTAGTTCCCCGTCCCGATATGCACATAGCGACGGATCCCCTCCGCCTCCCGTCGCACCACGAGCGCGGTCTTGCTGTGCGTCTTCAGACCCGGGACGCCATAGACTACATGCACCCCGAAGGATTCGAGGGTACGCGCCCACGCGATGTTGTTCACCTCGTCGAAGCGCGCCTGCAGCTCGACGAGCACCACGACCTGTTTGCCGCGCTGCGCCGCTTCGGTGAGGGCCCGGACGATCGTCCCGTCCCCCGAGGTACGATAGAGCGTCATCTTGATCGCCAGCACCTGGTCATCCCGCGCCGCCGCCTCGATGAAGGCCACCACCGAGGCGGTGAAGGACTCGTACGGATGATGCACGAGCAGATCGTGCTCGCGGATCACCTCGAAGATCGACCGCGTGGGATCGCGCAAGGCGACCGGCACCTGCGGCGCGAAGGGGGGATCACGATGGTCGGGGATCTCGAGCGCGGCGATCGCATGCAGATCCGCCATGTCGAGCAACGGTCCCGTCTCGTGGACCTCCTGCATGGTGAGCGGCACCATCGCCGGTTCCTCGCTCTCCTGCAACTCCTCGAGGAGACGTTCGCGCAGATGGACCGGCATCGCGGGCTCGACCTCCACGCGCACCACCTCGCCGAATCGCCGCTGGAAGAGCTGCTCCTCGATCGAGGCGAGGAGATCCTCCGGCTCCTCCTCCGGCGAGATCTCGAGGTCGGAGTAGCGGGTGAGCCGAAACCCATGCGCGCCGAGGACCTGCATCCCCGGGAAGAGTGCATCGAGCCGCGCTCGGATCAGCGCCTCGAGCGGGATGAAGGTGTTCGGCTTCCCCGTCGGCACCCAGCGAGGGAGGGTCTTCGGGACCTTCACACGCGCGAAGTGGATCTGTCCATCCTCAGGATCGCGCAGTTCCACCGCGAGACTGAGGGAGAGATTGGAGATGTAGGGGAAGGGGTGGCCGGGATCGACGGCGAGCGGCGTCAGGACCGGATAGACCTGCGTGTCGAAGTACTGATCGACGCGGGCGCGCTCCCCCGCATCGAGCGCCTCCCCCTCGGCGATCGTCACCCCGATCGACCGCAACTGCGGGATCAACTCCTCATGGAGGGTACGACGCGCACGCGCGAGCATCCGACGGACCGCCTCGTCGATCGCCGCGAGCTGCTCGGCAGGGCTCCGCCCCTCGGCATCGGGATGCTGGACCCCGGCGGAGCGCTGCCGGCGGAGCCCCGCCACGCGGACCATGTAGAACTCATCGAGATTCGACGCGAAGATCGCGAGGAACTTGACCCGCTCGAGGAGCGGGGTCCTGGCGTCCTCCGCCTCGTGCAGGACCCGCGCATTGAACGCGAGCCAGGAGAGCTCCCGATTGAGGTACCGCGAGGGCCGTGCTGGCACCGCGGACATCGTCAGTCAGCTCAGCCGCGGATCGCGGCGACCACCAGATAGGAGATCGCCGCAACGAGCGCCGAGGCGGGGATCGTGATGACCCAGGCCCAGATCATCTGGCTCGCGACCCCCCAGCGGACGGCTGAGAGGCGCGTCGTCGCACCGACGCCGACGATCGCGCCCGAAATGGTGTGCGTGGTGCTCACCGGGATCCCGAGCGCCGTGGCGAGGAAGATCGCGCTCGCCCCGCCGGTCTCGGCGCAGAAGCCACCCAAGGGACGGAGCTTGGTGACGCGCGAGCCCAAGGTGTGCACGATGCGCCACCCCCCCATCAGGGTGCCCATCGCGATCGCGAAGTGCGCCCCGAACTTGATCCAGAAGGGGATCTCTTCTCCCGACGTGAGATAGAAGTGCCGGAGGAACCCCGTCTCGTTGGCGAAGTGGGCCTGCCCCGCGACGAGGAGGGAGACGATGATCCCCATCGTCTTCTGCGCGTCGTTGGCCCCATGTGAGAGGGAGAAGAGAGCGGAACTGGTGATCTGCATCCCGCGGAGGAGCGGGTCGACCGTCGCGGGACGCGCCTTCCGGAAGGCCCAGGTGGAGAGGACCATGAGCGTCCACCCCGCCGTCATCCCGACCATCGGCGACACCACGATGAAGATCAGCGTCTTGGTCCACCCCGAGGCGATGATCGCGCCGAATCCCGCCTTGGTGATCGCCGCGCCGGCGTAGCCGCCGATGAGGGCATGCGAGGAGCTGGAGGGGATCCCGTACCACCAGGTGATCAGATTCCAGGTGATCGCCCCGATGAGCCCCGCGAGGATCACGTCGGGGTTCACTATCGCGATATCGATCATCCCCTTCCCGATCGTCTTCGCGACGCTCGTATCGAAGAGGAAGAGGGCGATGAAGTTGAAGGTCGCCGCCCAGACGACGGCGGTGAACGGGCTCAGGACCCGCGTCCCCACGATGGTGGCGATCGAGTTCGCCGAGTCGTGGAACCCGTTGATGTAGTCGAAGATGAACGCGACCAGGACGATCGCGAGGATGTACCAGACCACGGTCAGGAGTTCTTGAGGGAGATGCTCTCGAGCACGTTCGCGACATCCTCGCACTCATCGACGGCGTGCTCGAGGTTGTCGAGGATCTCCTTCCACTTGATCACCTCGAGCGGGTCCGGGCGTCCCGCGAAGAGCTCGGCGATCGCCTGCGAGTAGATCGTATCGGCCTCCTCCTCGAGCTCCTTCACCCGGCGAGCCACGCGGTGGACCTCGGCGGGCTTCCGGATGTGCTTCACCCCGTCGGTGATCGTCGACGCCGCGGCCCGGAGGACGCGCGTGAGCTCGCTGGCCGCGGCGCGGGGCTCGGTGATCTGATACATCGTGACGCGCCGCGCCGTGCCATCGATCAGATCGACGACGTTGTCGAGCCGGTTCGTGAGGAGATGGATATCCTCACGGTCGAGCGGGGTCACGAAGCTCCGGTCGATGCGCTGCAGCACCTCATAGGTGAGGGCATCGGCGGCATGCTCCTCGGTCTTGATCCGCGCGGTGAGCTCCTCGCGGCGGGACGGGTCGGCGAAGAGGGCTTGGAGCTGCTCGGCGGCGGCGTTGAGATGGCCGGAGAGCTGATCGAAGAGGGTGAAGAACCCCTCGTCCTTCGGTAGGAAGCGCACGTGGTGCTCGGCTAGGGTCGACATTCAGCGCTCGCCATCACCTGAGCGCGGGCGCATCGGTAACGCGAGGGAAAGTTAGCCGTCGCCGAGAAACGGCGCCAAACCGATGCACACCCTTCGTAACAGAACTGTTACACGGTAAGCCCCGGGTCCGAGGCGTGTAGGGCGCGCCGTACCCGCTCACGGTCGGGTCGCACGAAGAGCCGGACCAGCAACACCCCCGCGAGGAATCCCCCCGCGTGCGCCCAGACCGCGACCCCACCGGCCAGATCCCCCACCCCGACCAGCTGCGGGAGCCCCGCGATCACCTGCCAGGCGAACCACCAGAGGAGGACCCCCCACGCCGGGAGCGGGATGACCCGGATGAAGATCCCGAAGAAGAAGAGCATGCGGACGGGGACCTTCGGATAGAGCACGAGATACGCCCCCATGACCCCAGAGATCGCCCCCGACGCCCCGACCGTCGGGAGGATCGAGCCAGGATCGACCGCGACGTGCGCCGCGGCGGCGGCCAGCCCGCAGATCACGTAAAAGGCCAGGAACCGCCCTGCCCCCATCAGGTCCTCGACGTTGTTCCCGAAGACCCAGAGGAAGAGGGCGTTCCCGAGGAGATGCCCCCACCCCCCATGGAGGAACATGGAAAGGAAGGGCGTCAGTCGATTGACCGGCTCGGTGTCGACCACGCACAAGAGGTTGGAGGTGATCGCCACCCCCGACCCGACCTCGGCCCGTCCCGTGATCTCCCCAGGGACCATCCCGAGGGTACAGACGCTCCGCACGAGTTGGTCGGTGAACCCACCCCCCTGCACCACGACCCAGGTCACCCCGATCGCCGCGAGGATCAGGAGGGTCATCACCGGAGGGTGCACGGTCGGATTGTCGTCACTCAGTGGGATCATGGCACCTCCACGCCATCCTGGCCGCCTAAAACTCCCAAATGCATGCCTTTTCGGCGTATTTCACTGGCCCCGCCCTTGCCTCTTAATCGGTCAGACGCTGGCGGAGGCGATCGCCCCCGCCCCGAGCATCTCACCACACGAATACTCCACTGAGGACCACATGCCAGACAAGGTGATCGGTATCGACCTCGGCACGACCAACTCGGTCGTCGCCGTCATGGAAGGGGGCGACCCCGTCGTCATCCCGAACGCGGAAGGGGGTCGGACCACGCCCTCCGTGGTCGGCTTCAGCAAGGACGGCGAGCGCCTCGTCGGCCAGATCGCGAAGCGTCAGGCCGTGACCAACCCCCAGAACACCGTCTTCTCGATCAAGCGCTTCATGGGCGGGAAGATGTCCGAGGTGAAGACCGAGACCTCGCGCGTCCCGTACAAGGTCGTGAAGGGGCAGAACGATCTCGCCGCCGTCGAGGTGCAGGGGAAGACCTACACCCCGCCCGAGATCTCGGCGATGATCCTGCAGAAGATGAAGCAGACCGCCGAGGACTACCTCGGCCACCCGGTCACGAAGGCGGTGATCACGGTGCCGGCCTACTTCAATGACTCGCAGCGTCAGGCCACCAAGGACGCCGGCAAGATCGCCGGTCTCGAGGTGCTCCGCATCGTCAACGAGCCGACGGCGGCCGCCCTCGCCTACGGCCTCGACAAGGCGAAGACGACGGACGAGAAGGTCGCGGTCTTCGACCTGGGCGGCGGTACCTACGACATCTCGATCCTCGAGCTCTACGAGGTCGAGGGGACGCGTCAGTTCGAGGTGAAGTCGACGAATGGCGACACCCACCTCGGCGGCGACGACTTCGACCAGAAGGTGATCGACTGGCTCGTCGCGGAGTTCAAGAGGGATCAGGCGATCGACCTCTCCAAGGACCCGATGGCGCTCCAGCGTCTGAAGGAGGCGGCGGAGAAGGCGAAGGTCGAGCTCTCCGGCACCACGTCGACCGACATCAACCTCCCGTTCATCACGGCGGACCAGACGGGGCCGAAGCACCTCAACTACACGCTGACGCGCGCCAAGTTCGAGCAGCTCGTCGACGACCTCGTGCAGCGTACGATCCCGCCGATGCAGAAGGCGCTCAAGGATGCGGGGCTCTCCCCGTCCGAGATCGACGAGGTGATCCTCGTCGGCGGGTCGACGCGCATGCCGCGGATCCAGGAGATCGTGAAGGAGTTCTTCAAGAAGGAGCCGAACAAGGGGGTGAACCCGGATGAGGTCGTGGCGGTCGGCGCGGCGATCCAGGGTGCGGTCCTCACCGGCGAGCAGAAGGACGTCCTCCTCCTCGACGTGACGCCGCTCTCGCTCGGCATCGAGACGCTGGGCGGGGTCTCGACGGTGCTCATCCCGCGGAACACGACGATCCCGACGAAGAAGTCGGAGACCTTCTCCACCGCGGACGATAACCAGACGACGGTCGAGATCCATGTGCTGCAGGGCGAGCGCGAGCTCGCGCTGCACAACAAGACGATCGGCAAGTTCCAGCTGACGGGGATCCCACCGGCCGCGCGCGGCACGCCGCAGGTCGAGGTCACCTTCGACATCGACGCCAACGGCATCCTGCACGTGACGGCGAAGGACAAGACCACCGGGAAGGAACAGAAGATCCGGATCGAGGCCTCGAGCGGGCTCTCGGACGCCGAGATCGACCGGATGGTGAAGGATGCGGAGGCGAACGCGACCGAGGACAAGCAGCGCCGGGAGGAGATCGAGACCCGGAACCGCCTCGACTCGCTCGCCTTCCAGGTGGAGAAGGAGTCGAAGGACTGGGCCGACAAGCTCCCCGCCGAGGTGAAGTCGCGCCTCGACGCGGCGGTGGAGCGGGCACGGAAGGCGCACCGCGGCGAGGACATGGCGGAGGTGCACAGCGCCCTGACCGAGCTCACGGAGGCCTTCTCCGCGGCGGGCCAGGCGGTCTACGCCGCGCAACCGGCGGCGGGAGCCGAAGGGGCGGAGGCGGGGGGCGCCACCCCGCCCAAGGATGATGTCGTCGAGGCGGATTACGAGATCGTCGACGACAAGAAGTAAGACCGGGAACCTCAGGTCCCCCGAGGCAGTATGCTTCGGGGGACCGCTTCCTTCTCACCGTACCATGACCACCGTGATCTCTCGAACCAAACTCGTCTCGCTCGCCGTCCTCGCCTTCGTGGGCGGCATCTTCTTCGCCTCGTCCATGGAATGGACGGAGCGCCTCTTCGCGCAGGGGGGCGCCCGCCCGCGCGCCGAGCAGGTCCAGACCCTCGCCGACGCGAGCAACGCCTTCGTCTCGATCTCCGAGGCGCTCACGCCGGCGGTCGTCTCCGTCCAGGCGGAGCGGATCACGCGCGGCAACGCGCGGCGTCAGATGCAGGTCCCGCCGGGGTTCGAGGAGTTCTTCCGTCAGTTCGAGGGCCCTCCGGCGCAGCCGCGCACGCAGGAGTCGAGCGGCTCGGGGTTCCTCGTCTCGAAGGACGGCTACATCCTCACGAACAATCACGTGGTCGAGGGCGCCGATAAGGTGAAGGTCGCGATGCAGGATCGCCGCATCTTCGACGCGAAGATCATCGGCCGCGATCCGACCACCGATGTGGCGGTCCTCAAGATCGAGGGGAAGGATCTCACCGCGGTGACCTTCGGCGACGATGCTGGCCTCCGTGTGGGGGAGTGGGTCCTCGCGATCGGCAACCCACTCGGCCTTGATTTCACCGTGACCGCGGGGATCGTGAGCGCCAAGGGGCGCGGGCTCAATGGGCTGCAGCGCACGCAGTACGACATCAGCGACATGATCCAGACCGATGCCGCGATCAATCCCGGCAACTCGGGCGGGCCGCTCGTGAACGCCCGCGGCGAGGTGGTGGGGATCAACTCCGCGATCGCGAGCCAGACGGGGTTCTACTCGGGCTATGGCTTCGCGATCCCGATCACCCTCGCCAAGCAGGTGATGGATGACCTGATCCAGCATGGCGAGGTGCGCCGTGCGGTGATCGGGGTGGCGATCAATGAGGTGACGCCGGAGGATGCGGCGGTGGCTGGTCTCTCTGGGATCGCCGGGGTGAAGGTCGGTGGCTTCTCCGGTGAGGACTCGCCGGCGATGAAGGCGGGGATCGAGCCGGGCGACGTGATCGTGAAGGCGGATGGGAAGGCGGTCGACCGGGTGAGCGCACTGCAGCGGGTGATCCGCGCCAAGAAGCCGGGGGATGTGGTCCCCGTCGAGGTGATGCGCTACGGGACCAAGAGGAACTTCCAGATCCGACTCGGCGCCGCGCCGAAGGACAATGGGGTGGTGGCCGATGCCGCGGCCGCACCGGCCACGGGCGCGAGCGTGAGCAACACCCGCCTGGGGCTCAGCGTGGAGGCCCTCTCGAGCGAGCTCGTGCAGGGCCTGAAGATCCCCGAGGGGTACCGGGGGGCCCGCGTGGCGGAGATCGAGGCGGGGGGGCCCGCCGAGGGCCGCCTCGCCGTCGGCGACATCATCGCCGAGGTGCTTCCCGCGAAGAAGAAGATCGGCTCGCCGAGCGATGTCTATCGGGCGCTGGAGGGGATCAAGGGGGGCGCCTACGTGAGCTTCCTGATCTACCGCCCGGTGCGCGGTGGGACGGGGAGCACGACGGTGGTGAACCTCCGGGTCCGCGACGCGAAGTAAGGGTCCGAGGGATGTCGAAGCGACCCGGGGTCCTCGTGAGAGGGCCCCGGGTCGTATCTTTCGGGGTCTGGCGGCGGGAGTGGCGAAATTGGTAGACGCGCAGGACTTAGGATCCTGTGCCGCAAGGCGTGTGGGTTCGAGTCCCACCTCTCGCATGGTCGGCAACCTTTCGGGTGACGGAGAGCGTTAAGGACAGATGCGAATCATCGTCATCGGCAGTGGGTTCGGCGGGCTGAGTGCCGCCATCCGCCTTCGGGCGCAGGGCCATGAGGTCACCGTCGTCGAGCAGCGGGACAAGCCCGGCGGCCGCGCCTATGTCTACCAACAGGACGGCTTCACCTTCGATGGGGGGCCGACGATCATCACGGCCCCCTGGCTCTTCGACGAGCTCTTCGCCGAGGCGGGGAAGAAGGTCGCCGACTATGTGCAGATCGTCCCGATCGATCCGTTCTATCAGATCCGATTCGAGGACGGGACGGTCTTCCGCTACAACGGCGACACCACCGCGATCATCGAGCAGATCCGGAAGCTCAACCCCGACGATGTGCGTGGGTACCGTGCCTTCCTCAAGCAGAGTGAGCGGGTCTTCGGCGCCGGGATGTCGCTCATCGACAAGCCCTTCACGACGCTGATGGACATGGTGAAGGTCCTCCCCGATCTCATCCGGCTCCGCGCCGATCGCTCGGTGGCGGGGCTCACGAACCGGCACATCCGCGACGAACGGTTGCGGCAGGTCTTCTCCTTTCACCCGTTGCTCGTCGGGGGGAACCCCTTCGAGACGACGTCGATCTACACCCTCATCCATCACCTCGAGAAGACGTGGGGGGTCTGGTTCGCGATGGGGGGGACGGGGAAGCTCGTCGAGGCCTTCGTGCGCTGCCTGGAGGACATCGGTGGCGAGCTGCGGCTCTCGACCACGGTCGATCAGATCATGGTGGACGAGCGCACCGGGAAGGCGAATGGGGTGCGCCTCACCTCGGGCGAGGTGCTGCCGGCGGATGCCGTGGTGAGCAATGGCGACGTGGCCTTCACCTACAAGCATCTCATCGCCCCCAAGTGGCGGAAGAAGAACACCGATGCGCGCATCAATGGGCTCGACTACTCGATGTCGCTCATGGTGATCTACTTCGGGACGAACAAGCAGTATGAGGACATCGCGCACCACGAGATCATCATGGGCCCCCGCTACAAGGGGCTGCTCGACGAGGTCTTCGGCTCCAAGACGCTGGCCAAGGACTTCTCGCTCTACCTGCACCGCCCGACGGCGACCGATCCCTCGCTCGCCCCGCCGGGGTGTGATGCGTGGTACGTGCTCTCGCCGGTCCCGCACCTCGGCGGCCCGACCGATTGGCGCGTGACGTCGCAGGCGTATCGCGACCGGATCATGCAGTACCTCGAGGATCGCTATCTCCCGGGGCTCTCGAAGCACCTCGTCACCGAGCACCGGATCGACCCCCTCCACTTCCGCGACACCCTCTCGAGCCATCTCGGGAGCGCCTTCTCGGTGCAGCCCACGCTCCTCCAGTCGGCCTGGTTCCGGCCGCACAACAAGAGCGAGGACATCCCGAACCTCTACTTCGCGGGCGCGGGGACCCATCCGGGCGCCGGGCTCCCCGGGGTGATCAGTTCGGGGAAGATCGTCGCCGACCTGATCGGGTCCGCCGCGTGACGATGTTGCCCGGCCTCCTGCGGGAGACCGACGCCGACCTCGCGCGTGCCGACGCGCAGCATTGCGAGTCGATCACGCGCACCTATGCGCGGACCTTCGCCCTCGCCAGCCGCTTCCTCCCGCCCCGCAAGCGGCGCGGGGCCTTCGCCGTGTACGCCTTCTGTCGTCTCGCCGACGACATCGTCGACCGGATGGCGGAGGCGCGCGACCCCGAGGCGGTCGCGCACGAGCTGACGCAGTACCGGATCGGTGTGGCCGAGGCGCTGAGCGGCCGCCCCGATGGACCGATCTTCCGCGAGCTCTGGCGCGCGGTCTCCGAGTATGGCGTGCCGAGCGAGGTGCTCGAGGAGCTGCTCAACGGCGTCGCCTGCGACCTGCACCCCGCGCGGTACGACTCGTGGCGTCAGCTGACGAGCTACTGCGAGGGGGTCGCCTCCTCCGTCGGCTCGATGTGCACCTACATCTTCGGCGTGCTGGGGAACGACGACGAGACGCGGGCCCGCGCCGTGCGCTACGCGCGGACCCTGGGGGTCGCGATGCAACTCACGAACATCCTGCGCGACGTGGGCGAGGACGCGACCCGTGCGCGATGCTACCTCCCCGATGATGTGCTCGCCGCCTTCGGCCTCGACTCCGAGCGCGTGCTGCACGACCCCACGCTCCGCCATGATCCACGGTGGGCACGCCTGATGCGCCATGAGATCGCGCGGGCTCGCGCCCTCTATCGCGCCGCGGCCCCCGGCATCCTGTTGCTCGAACCCGACGCGCGCCGCTGCGCCCGCGCCTGTGCCGATGGCTACGCCGCGATCCTGGGCGCCATCGAGCGCAATGGCTACGACTCGATCACCGTACGGGCCCGCGTGGGGACCTTCGCCCGAGCCGGCTTGCTCTGGTCGGTCTGGCGCGGCGCCGAGGAGGCGCAGCCCCCCGTGGGGGGACCGGTGATCGAATGGGGCGAGCGCGCCCTCACACGCCCTGAGGAGATGATGCTATGCGCCTGAATGCTGCCACGGAGCCCATGACGCCCCTCGATCGCGCGGCACATGGCCTGATGTACGGCCACCTCGCGATGATCGTCTTCGCGACCTTCGCGATGGTGACGATCCTCGCGGGGGAGTTCCCCATCTGGATGCAGGGGCCGTACACGCAGACGGTCTACACCCTCGGGTGGAAGTACTCGGGGCAGGTCTACATCCTGCTCGGGACGATCGCGGTGCTCCTGCACTCGGGCCCGCGCTTCGGGTGGGGGCGCGCGGTGGCGGTGCTGGTCGTCGCGAGCGGCGTCGCGCTGCTGTCTGAGCTGGGGGGCACGAACGTCGGACTCCCCTTCGGCCCGTATCGCTACACCGAGATGCTCGGCTACCGGATCATGGGGGATGTGCCCTACCCCATCCCGATCTCCTGGTACTACATGCTCTACGGGTCGCTCGCGATCTGCGGGCGGATCCTCGTCACCGATGACTCCTCCGCCACGCGGTGGCGCTGGGCACTGGTGGCGGGAGCGGTCCTCACGGCGTGGGACGTGCCGATGGAGGTCCACATGACCAACGTCGCTCCCGCACACTGGGTGTGGGAGCTCGATCGGGTCCCGGCCTGGGTCCCGGGGTGGCTGGTGGAGCCGGTCTTCTACGGGATGCCCATCTCCAACTGGATCGGGTGGTACGTGACCGGGGTGATCGTGAGCCGGATCATGCTCGCCATCGTCCCCCCGACCACCTGGAAGTGGAGCGTGGCGACGTCGGCCTTCCCCTTCCTGATCTACGGGATGAACGGGGTGATGCCGATCGCGGTCACCGCCCGCCATGGGTATTGGCTGGCCGTCATCGGCGGGATCGTGGCGATGGGGCTCCCGCTCTGGCTGGCCCGGCGTCGTCCAGCCGCTTAACTTCCCTCCGTTCCTGAGCCCCCCGCTACCGGAGCCCGGTGGCGGGGGTTCGTGTCCCTCCGAATCTCTGCTATCCCGTTGAACGATATGGACATCCAGATCACCGCCACCAAGACCGAGGGGGCCGAGCGTCGGCTCCAGATCGCCGTCGCCGCGACCCGCGTGGTCGAGGCCCGCACCAAGGCCGCGACCCGCGTCGCCAAGCAGGTCCGCGTCCCCGGCTTCCGACCGGGGAAGGCGCCCGTGGGGATGGTGCGCAAGCAGTACGGCGCCGCCATCGATCAGGAGGCCGTCGAGGCGCTACTGCGCGAGGCGTTCGAGATGGTCGTCACCGAGCAGAAGCTCGAGCTCGTGACGCAGCCGCATGCGCATGACGTGAAGTTCGGCGAGGACCAGAGCCTGAGCTTCGAGCTCCACTGCGAGGTCCGCCCGACGCTCGCCCTCGAGAAGCTCGAAGGGTTCCGCGTGATGCGTCCGACCGACGTCGTCACCGACGTGCAGGTGCAGGAGCAGATCGAGCGGCTCCGCGACCAGCGCGCGACCTGGACCCCGGCCGAGGGGAAGGCGAACGAGGGGGACCTCGTCACCGTCTTGCTGGCGACCGAGGAGGACGGGACGATCCCCGAGGGGCGCGAGTACCGCCTCGTGATGGGGGCCGGTCAGGTGATCCCGGCGATCGAGGAGATCGTCATGACGATGGACCCCGGGGCGACGGTCGAGCAGTCGGTGACCTGGCCCGAGGATTTCCCCGATGAGGCGCAGCGCGGGAAGACGCGGCAGGTCCGCGTCTCCCTCACCGAGGTGAAGCGCAAGTCGTTGCCGGCGCTCGACGATGCCTTCGCGCGCGAGATGGGGGACTTCGATTCCCTCGCGGCGTTCGAGCAGGTCGTGCGCGAGGATATGGCGGCGGCGGCGGTGCGCGACGCCGATGCGGCGGCCCGCACGCAGCTCCTCGACGAGATCGTGCAGGCGAACCCCTTCGACCTCCCGCCGAGCTGGGTGAAGCAGATGATCCGCGCCTACGCCGAGGCGTATCGGATCCCGGAGGCGGAGCTCGTGAAGTTCGGTGACGAGATCCAGGGGATGGCGGAGCGGCAGGTGCGCCGCGACCTGATCATCGACACCATCGCCGAGCGCGAGGGGCTGGTCGCCACGGAGAAGGACGTGGACGACAAGGTCGCCGAGCTCGCCGAGAAGCGCGGGACCGAGCCGGGGCCGCTCTACGCCTCCTTGCAGAAGGCGGGACGGCTCCGCGAGCTTGAACGGAGCATCACCGAGGAGCGGGTCTTCACCTGGCTCCTCGGCAAGAACACCATCGAACAGGCCTGACCCTAAGGATCATTCCCATGGCGATCATCCCGAATCCGTACGTCATCGAGCGCTCGAGCCGCGGTGAGCGCAGCTACGACGTGTACAGCCGGCTCCTCATGGACCGGATCATCTTCCTCGGCACGCCGATCAACGACGACGTGGCGAACATGATCATCGCGCAGATGCTCTTCCTCGAGGCGGACAACCCGGGGAAGGACATCCACCTGTACATCAACTCGCCGGGCGGCAGCGTCTCGGCGGGGCTCGCGATCTACGACACGATGCAGTTCCTGAAGTCGCCGGTGAACACGATCTGCATGGGGCTCGCCGCCTCGATGGGGGCCTTCCTCCTCGCGGCGGGACGGGCCGGCAAGCGCTCGGCGCTCCCGCACTCGCGGATCATGATCCACCAGCCCTCGGGGGGCGCGCAGGGCACCGCGGCCGACATCGAGATCCAGGCGCGCGAGATCATCTACCTCCGCGCGAAGATGAACGAGCTGATGGCCAAGCACACCGGACGTCCGCTCGCGGAGATCGAGCGCGATGTGGACCGCGATCGCTTCATGAGCGCGGAGGAGGCGAAGACCTACGGGATGATCGACCAGGTGGTCGTCAACCGTGAGGAGACCGCCCCGACCTTGACGGCCACCAAGTAACGCCTGAGCTTCCCCAGACCATGTCCCACGACCGCCACCTCCGCTGTTCCTTCTGCGGCAAGTCCAAGGACGCGGTCCGGAAGTTCATCTCGGGCCCCTCGGTCTACATCTGCAACGAGTGCATCACGCTGTGCAATGAGATCCTGGCGGAGGATGAGGAGCGCGAGGTCCAGCCGGAGACGGTGACCCGCGTCCCCGCCCCGCACGAGATCAAGGCGACGCTCGACGAGTACGTGATCGGGCAGGACGGGGCCAAGAAGGCGCTCGCGGTGGCGGTGTACAACCACTACAAGCGGGTGAACTCGGGGGCCAAGCGCGAGGACGACGTCGAGCTCGACAAGTCGAACATCCTCCTCCTGGGCCCGACCGGCGTCGGGAAGACGCTGCTGGCGCAGACGCTCGCACGCATGCTCGACGTCCCCTTCACCATCGCCGACGCCACGACGCTGACCGAGGCGGGGTACGTGGGCGAGGACGTGGAGAACATCCTCGTCCGCCTGCTCCAGGCCGGGGACTTCAACGTCGCCGAATGCGAGCGCGGGATCATCTACATCGACGAGATCGACAAGATCGCGCGGAAGTCGGAGAACCCGAGCATCACACGCGACGTCTCCGGCGAGGGGGTGCAGCAGGCCCTCCTCAAGATCCTCGAGGGGACGGTGGCCTCGGTCCCGCCGCAGGGGGGGCGGAAGCATCCGCAGCAGGAGTACATCCAGCTCAACACCAAGGACATCCTCTTCATCTGCGGTGGCGCCTTCGACGGGCTCGAGAAGATCATCGAGGCACGGCTCGGGAAGCGGCAGATCGGGTTCGGGTCGGCGGCCGCGACCAAGGCGCCGACGAAGGCGGGGGATACGAATCTCTTCGGGGATGTGGAGCCGGAGGATCTCCTTCGCTTCGGGCTGATCCCCGAGCTGGTGGGACGCCTCCCGGTCTCGGTCCCGCTCCATGGGCTCGACGAGGATGCGCTCGTGCAGATCCTCAAGGAACCGCGGAACGCGATCACCAAGCAGTACGCCAAGCTCTTCGACCTCGAGGACGTGCAGCTCGTCTTCGAGGAGGGGGCGCTCCGCGCGATCGCCCGAAAGGCGATCCAGCGCGGCACCGGGGCCCGCGGGCTCCGCGCCATCGTCGAGGAGACCCTCCTCGAGACGATGTTCGACCTGCCGAGCCGCGAGGATGTGGTCGAGGTCCGGGTCACGGAAGCGACCGTGACGCAGCGGCAGGCGCCGCTCCTCACGCTCTCCGCCAAGCGCGCCAAGAAGGAGGCGTGAGCCCCGCCCCTGCGGACGACGCCGCCCATCGCGCGTCGCCCGACCCGCTCGTCATCCGCTCGCTCGAATTCATCGGGCCGATGGCCACCGTCGATGGGTGGCGTCCCACCTCGACGCTCCCTGAGATCGCCTTCGCCGGCCGCTCCAACGTCGGGAAGTCCTCGCTCCTGAACCGCCTCGTGCGCCGGAAGGCGTTCGCGCGCGTGAGCCGCACCCCGGGGCGCACCCGCGAGATCAACTTCTTCTCGGTGAACGGGACCTTCGTCCTGAGCGATCTCCCCGGCTACGGCTACGCGCGGATCTCCAAGGCGCGCCAGGCGGAGTGGCGCCCGCTGATCGAAGGGTATCTGCGGCGGTCGCCGAACCTGCGCGGTGTGGTGCAGCTCCTCGACGTCCGACGCGACCCGACCGACGACGACCGCCTGATGCTCGATCTCCTCGCGGACATCGGGGTCCCGACGGTGATCTGCGTGACGAAGGTCGACAAGCTCTCCAAGCAGGCCGCGGCGGCACAGCTGGAGACGATCGCGCGGACCCTGCAACTCGACCCCGAGCAGATCATCCCCTTCAGCGCGGAGACGGGGGAGGGCCGGGACGCGTTGGCCGAGGCGCTGGTGGCCCTGCTCGCGGTATCTTCCGAGCATGCCACGGATCCCGCTGCAGCCCCTCCCGCCGACCTCGACTGACGCCTTGGCCGCGCGCTGGCTCGGCCAGCTCGCGGAGCGCCTGGCGGACCCCGCCACCGATCGCGCCCTGCTCTGTCGCGAGACCCTGCTCGAGCTCGCCTACCCCGCGTATCGCGACCGCTGGGAGGAGACGGTGCACGATGAGCGCGAGCCGATGGGGACCCGCCTCGCGCTCGCGGCGCTCGACCCGCGGCAGATCACCCTCGAGCCCGAGTACTACGGCGACTGCGATCAGGCGCGCTTCCAGCGGGTGAAGCCCCTGCTCTGGCTCTGGTACTCCTTCGATCGGCTCCCGATCGGCGGGCAGGCCGTGGCGCTCGGCGTGCAGCTCCGGCGCCTGTTGGCGCCGCACATCTTCAAGCGCGTCGGTCGGAACTTCAAGTGCTTCCAGCAGGTGGAGTTCTCCTTCGGCTACAACCTGGAGGTGGGGGACGACGTGGTCGTCCACCGCCATGTGCTCCTCGATGACCGCGGCGGGATCCGACTCGGGAATCGCGTCTCCATCAGTGACTACGCGAACATCTATTCGCATACGCACAGCATCGTGGAGCAGGTGGATGTCACCAATGCGATGACGATCCTCGCCGACGACGTTCGGGTGACCTATCACGCGACGGTGCTCGCCGGCGTGCATGTGGGGGAGAACGGGATGGTGGGGGCGGTGGCGGTGGCCACCAAGGATGTCCGCCCCTACCACGTGAACGTGGGGATCCCAGCCAAG
>Ga0222713_10002582_pt1 | contig 19253 bp, 20 predicted proteins | sample C33_649DmetaG_FD_165061 | JGI IMG/M metagenome (GOLD analysis project Ga0222713, IMG submission 165061) | Estuarine water microbial communities from San Francisco Bay, California, United States - C33_649D | ecosystem: Environmental > Aquatic > Marine > Unclassified | place: USA: California...
ACCAACTACCGAAGTTGCATTTTGGATTGCTTCTCTTGTTACTTTCTTAGGGTCGATGATTCCTGCGTGGAACATATCAACAAATTCACCACTCTTAGCATCATATCCCATATTCTCACCACCATCTACATCAAAATGTGTAAATAGAGATTGAATAATTTCATTTGAATCTAAACCTGCGTTTAATAAGATTTGTGTGATTGGTTCTTGAATTGCAGATGAAATAACTAATGCACCTTTCAATTCATCATCATCTAATTCTCCACTTTGAATTAGTTCTTCTACTTTATCCACACATTTTATAAGTGCAACTCCACCACCAACTACAATACCTTCTTCGATTGCGGCACGAGTTGCTTGAAGTGCATCATCTACTCTATCCTTCTTTTCTTTTAGTTCTACTTCAGAACCTGCACCGATATAAAGAACTGCAACACCACCACTTAATTTAGCCAATCTTTCTTGTAGTTTTTCTCTATCGTAATCTGATGTTGTTGATTCAATTTGAGTTTTAATTTGTTGGATTCTTTGTTTAATTTCATCGGATGAACCCGCACCATTTACAATTGTGGTAGAATCTTTCCCAACGGTTACCTTTTCAGCAGTTCCCAACATATCGATAGTAGTATCTTCAATTTTCAATCCAAGTTCAGAAGTGATGAATGTTCCACCCGTTAAGATAGCGATGTCATTCATAATTTCTTTCTTTCTATCACCGAACGCAGGTGCCTTAACTGCAACTGTATTAAGGATACCACGAAGTTTGTTTACCACAAGTGTTCCAAGGAGTTCTCCTTCTACATCATCTGCAATGATTACCAATGATTTAGATTGTTGAGAAACTTGTTCTAAGAGAGGAAGAATATCATTCATAGAAGCCAATCTTCCATCATATAAAAGAATGTAAGGATTTTCTAATACAGCTGTCATTTTATCCTGATTTGTAACAAAATGAGAAGATAAATATCCCTTATCAAATTGCATACCTTCTACCAACTCCATTGAAGTTTCAAATCCTTTAGATTCTTCTACGGTGATTACACCATCAGTACCAACCTTTTCGAATGCATCAGCGATGAGATTACCAATAGATGAATCGTTATTTGCTGAGATTGTTGCAACTTGTTTGATTTTTTCTCTATCAGAACCAACCACTACTGCCTGAGATTGTAATTCATCAACTACAACCTTTACTGCCTTATCCATACCTCTTTTAAGGTAGATTGGATTTGTTCCATCATTTACGAATTGGAATCCTTTTTCTGCGATTGCTTGTGCCAATACGGTTGCGGTTGTTGTTCCATCACCAGCAGAATCTGCAGTTCTTTGGGATACTTCTTTTACAAGTTGAGCACCCATGTTTTCAAACACATCTTCTAATTCGATTTCTTTAGCAACTGATACACCATCTTTAGTGATATGTGGTGCACCATGTTTCTTTTGTAGGAGAACATTTCTACCTGCGGGGCCGAGGGTTACTTTAACTGCATCTGCCAAGGTATCTAAACCTTTTTTTAGTGATTCTCTTGCATCGGAATCAAATTTCAATTGTTTTGCCATAACTTATTTTTTATATCTTTTTTCTAATTTTTGGATTTCTTCTTCACTTAATTCTTCTTCATCCTGTAAATTGTATTCAATGGTATCATCATAACAATTTTCATCATCGTGATGATAGATGTCATCACATTCCCCATCAGGACATTCTTCAATCATTTCTAATGCCTCATCTGCATCTTCTGCGAGAACACTATAAGTCCATGCTGTAACAAGAACTCGTTCTGCTACAAATGTAAATTTTTTCTTTGCCATAACTTATAATTTCATTAATATTTCTGATTCTCTTACTAAAAGGTAATCATTACCTTCAAGTCTTACTTTCTGTCCACTCCCATTATTAATTAATACAGAATCTCCTTTTTTAACTGTTAGTGGAATTAAATTACCATCTGGTCCCATGAACCCATCACTAACTTCAACTACATCTGCAGTATGAAGTGTTTGTGAAGCCTGAGAAATGATAATTCCCCCAGATGATGCCTTTTCAATTTCTTTAATTTTAATGAGAACTCTATCTCCCATTGGTTTTCCTATTGACATAACTTTATTTTTTTATTAATTTTAATAACACATTTTATTCCATTATATAATATACTGACATATTGTCATGTTAAAATGAAAAGAATTTTTCAGCCGTTCTTTGTTCTGATACTACATCTCCCCAACCAACTGCCGTGAAGAAGTCTTGTAATTTACCTTTTAACTCCCTTTCAAAGATTTTATTGTGGTCTATATAAGTTGAAATAAAATCTATAATTTCGGGTGGGTCATTGTATCCACTAAATGCCAATCCATCTAATCCAAGTGGATTATCTTTAAGATAAACCCACTTTACTTTATCACCATTTTTCATAGGTTCATATTTAAATGGTGCATTAAAATGTTTCAAACAATCATTGTATGCAATTGCTGCTTTGACGTGAGCAGGAGTTCCTTTTTCAACTTGAAATGGTTGTCTTTTCTTACCCATGTATTTAGTAAGTTCTTTTACTGCCGAGTTCTTTGCAACATCTTTTACTTCATATTCTATCATTTTCTTTTTGAATGCCAGAACTTTATCTGATATCTCTTGTTCGGTTTCACCTCGTAGAATGGATATAAGAACCTCTGCCATGATATCTTGGAATGCCTTAGGGAAACTACTTCTTTTAACATCTAACCCCTTCACATCGAGTTTATCCATTGGAACACCATTGTTCATGATAATCCATTGTGCATATCGTTTCTTTGCTACCCAAAGACCAGATTTAGCCACAAACTCTTTTTTAATCTCGAATCGGTGTTTATCCTTTGATACATTAAAAACTTTTTCTGAAAGGATATCATAAAAATTATTTAGATAATCTTGAACCTCACCTGCAATTAAATCAACATACCCTGCAATCACATCTTGTGTTTCAGACTTCCAATTCGGATATCTTTTATCCATTAGGGGAACTGCTGAGAAAAATACTGAATCAGTATCAATGTAAATATTAGAATCTGCAGTTGGTGTGTTTAATTCTTTGTTGTATTTGATATTCGCCATATCCGCTGTACTCTTAATAACCGTTTGGCCTGTGAGAGTAACTGCTTCCGCATTATCAATATCGTAAAACCGAAAGGCAGGAAGGCCAAGAACACCATAAAGAGAGTTAAGTAGAATTTTTTGAACCAACTGTCTTTTCGCGTAAAAGGCATATAACTCTTGATTACCTTCTTTACCATATTTTTTTTCTAATTTTCTAAATTCTACTCTTTGTTGAAACCACAAATCAAGGATACCCGGAATACATCCTACTTTATCTTGTGTATAAAGAACACCATTTGATGCAACTGAGTATTTAGATTCTTCTAAAAACTTTTTTAGGTTTTCTTTACTCATTCTTTCATCACCAAATTGGTAATAATCAACCTCACCTTTAATAAACTTATTAGCATCCCAATTTTGTATCTTACCAACTTTGGTTTCTGGTGAAATGTTAATTGTCATAATGATTGATGGATATAGAGATGTTAAATCCAAGTCATAAATCCAATCATACTTACCCACAATCGGGTCTTTTACATACGCCCCAATGAACTTTTCTTGGTCATTATCTCTTAGGGCCTGCATTCTTTCTTGTCTATCAGCAGGTTTGTTTGGTGCTACCAAGTTTCTTCTACGAAGATAAGTAAGCATCGCACCTTCTAAATACTTTGATGAATAAACAAAATCTTCATAAGGAACGTGACCTGAGTGACAAATACCTCTACATAAATCAATGAATTGTAATTTTTTATCAAACTCAACCACTAATTCCACATCGACCAAGTTATACTCGATAAACTTCTCAATATCATCTCTGAATAATTGGTCAAGATTTCCTTGATATTCTATCTTACCTCTACCCAACTCGATTTGTGCAACCGTATCTAATCGGTAGTTTGGTAATTCACCATAGTTGTAGTTTTTGTATAAAGAAATATAATCTAAATACGAAACCCCAGCCATGAAATATCTTTTACGATATGGTGACCAGAAACACTCACCAATTGGTGATAATCTATTTGCCTGTCTTTCACCCAATAACCTTTTGATTCGGTTATACAACATCGGGGTATCGAAATAATCAATATTCCAACCAGTAACAATTGATGGGTTAATGTATTCATATAAATCTAAATACTTTAACAACATATCCCTTTCATCTACAAAGGGAATAACGATTGCCTTATCAGTTGTTTTCTGAACCATCTTACCACTCTTATCCATTACCAATACCCAATATTGATTAGTAGCGGAATCGTGTAAGGCAATAGATGTAAGTTCATTCTTTGCCTCTTCTGGATTTGGCAATCCACTTTCCATCTCACACTCAATATCGTATGTAAGAATCACGTGTCCTTCCGAAGGGTCATCTGATTCAGAATATAAATCTACAAGTGCACGAGTTGTTTCGGGTACATCTGATTCAAATAACTCAGGGTCATCTTTTTTAAATTTATAAATTTTAGTTAATTTATCACCATAAATTGAACGATACTCACCCCTTTCAGCCTTTTCATACGCATATCTTGTGTATGGGAAACTGGTGTAACCACGAACATCATCCCATAGATGTATTAGATTTTTTTCTCTTTGGTAATAAATGTTTTGATACGCCATTAATAAGTAATTATTTTAAATTTATACAAAGATACGAATTATTTTTTAGATATACAAGTTATTATCTCTTTTTTTATAGGACAGTTAAATAAAATATCATCTAATATCTCACCGTTTTTCTTTAACTTATCACCATATTTTTCTATCAAAAAATCAAATACCTTATCGTTTGTAATTAAATTTTGTTTTAATTCTAAACAATAATTCGTTGCTAAAATAACAGATTCAGAAATATTGTTAGTGTAAAATTCAGAATTTAAAAACCAAAAACCATATTCTTTAAGAAATTGGTATTCTTCATCTCTTCCACACCAAATTGATATTATATTTGCCTTAGAAAATAGAATAGATTTAAGAGTTTTTTCAGTAATATATGGATTAACCGGTGATTCTCTCATATAAAATACAACACACCTACTCATATCAATATATGATGAAATATAATTTTGTTTCCACATACCAAAACTAACGTAAGATTCCCTTGGTTGGTGTGATATTAATTTTTTTAGTGGATATTCTATATACGGAAAATCAATTAACTCATTTCCAACTACATCTTTTACTAAATTATACAACATAGAATGTTGGGGTGTGGAATGTCTATTACTAGCCTCTCTTTCATATATACCAAACAAAGAATCTTTTTCTTTAAAATTATAAAAATTTAAAAAATTAAATCCCTTATCATGATAAAAATAATATAAATTAAATCTATAATCACTAATTAAATTTTTGTGTATAATTTTATTAGTGTAAGTTGCGGATAGTATTATATTTCCATCGTTTAGAAATTCTAAACTTTTTTCACTCTCAATATCATGAAATGGTTCATCTAAATTGCTATATATCATATAGTCAAATTTAGATTTATCATAATCTATCAGTTTGTGTGATGCGATTATTTTTTTATCGTAATTATTTTCAATTTCAAAAATAGGAGTTCCCCAAGGATGGTACTCTGAATTACTTGTTACAAAAGTAAATTCATCAATATCATTCTTTAGGATAAAATGATTATCAAATCTACTGAGTTCTAAATTTTGAAGAGCCCATAATATACTTGATATATCAGTAAATGTGTTATAGTTTATTAAAAATTTCATCAATTAATTCTTGATTAATAAATAATACTCACGTTTATTTATACCGTCTTGTAAATTAATCATTCAAATATGATTCTTTAATTACTGTATTATTAATATAACTTGCACTTTCATCATATTCGATTGGTTCTAATCCATTTGGGATTCTATCTTTATTTAAAAATTCTAACCAAAGTTTTAAATTTTCTTTACAATCTTTTAATTTTTGTCCTTTTTCTAAAAGCTCATCAAATGAAATATTACCATTAAGTTTTTCAAGTTCACTTTTTCTATCATTAATATTTGCCATTATACAACGATGAAATTCTATAACTTTTTTATCAGAAAGTCTATATTGATTTCTGTTATGGTCTGATTCTTCTGGTAAGACCTCTCCTCTAAAAAGTAAACCACCCAATGCATCTGCAAGTGGATGTCCCATATCTAAATCCTTAAAATATCTTAATGTTTCATTAACTGTATCTAATATATACCATTTATTTTTGTCCATACCTTTATTTCGAAGGAAATCTGCAAACTCAATTCTATATTTACTCGTGGATACTATATTACCATAGATTGAATCAAGAATAGGTCTAATTCTATCTAACCAAAATTGATTAAAAATCCAATGTATTTTTTCTAAATTACCTTGATATTCAGCATACATCAATCCAAACATCGGCTCAGAATCATCTAATCCATTACATTTTGGATTTTTCAAAATTTCTAACCAATCTTCAATTGTCCAAGGTTCAAATATAGGATTTGAAAGGGGAACTTTATAAGTGAATAGATACTCAGCCCACTCACTATTAATTACATTAATAGTTTTTTCTAAAACTTGTGTAATATGTTGTGATTTTAAGTTTGAATTTTGAAATACATATGATATAACATATAAACTAATAAAATTTAAAATCAAATCACCTCTTTCAGGAAATAAATTGTCAATCTTACCTATACCCGTTTTAAACTTATCAGCAATTCCATACTTAATTTGAAGTTGTTTAATCTGGTCTGATAAATTTTCTTTTACACTAGGGAGTGAGCCTTTTGCTTGTGAACTTTTGAAGAGTTTTATAATCGATAGGTCATTCCAACCAAGATTTTCATGAGTACCATCATACCCCATGATAGATTCCACTAAATTAAATAAATATCTTATATCTTTTATAAAAGATTCTCTATCGATATCTGAAAGTTTTGAAATATACTGATTAAATAAAATAACAGTATCATCAACTATTTGAGTTCCATGGTCAAAAGGTCTACTCATTCCTCTGAAATCGATTGAGTTTTCCCGAAATCCAAATGAAACATCTTCTGATTTTGAATCAAAATTTAATAAATTTGCAAAAAGGAAATCGTAAATATAATCATCTTCCCATTTAAACTTAGGAGTTATTTCTTTATCGTCTGAAGATGGTAAACTATTAATTCTGATAGCTTTATAAAAAGGAGAATTGGAATTTTTAAGAACACCCCTTACCATAGCAGTTGTAAATGTATCACTTGGTGTTTTAGTGTCATCATATCTGACATATTTACCCCAAGATGATTCTATTTTTGCCTCGGTTAATTGTACTTTAGATTGAATGGCTCCGGAATCCCCTTCCCTAGAATACGCATTACCTTCTTGCTCTTCTGTTAAATCTTGTAAAACAATATTAGTTTTATGTTTTTGTAATGAGTATATAAGTTCTTCATATCCATTATCGATTAACCATTTTCTTGTAATATGGTATTTTGGATTTGCTTTGTTAAAAGAACTTTTAAATGTGTTTAGAGCGTTTGTTAATTTAACTACTCTATCTGTATTTAATCTTTCATTTAAGAAACCGATTTGATTTTTAATAAAGTGTTCTACTTTGGAAACAAAGTTTCCTCTATTATCTAACACTCTCCATATTTTTAACTCATCGGAAACTAAATCTGATAAAAAGTAAAATATAATTTGAAATTTAGATTCACCGTCCCAAAAGGAAACATATTTTTCTCCATTTACTATTGGGTTTACATTTAATTTTATTGTAGCTGTGGAATTTCCCGTAATCCAAGAAATTAATCCACTACAAATATCATTTTCATCCCATGTATTTTGAAATATTTCTTCATGAGAAAATGAAGTCATTCTTGATTTTTTTCTTCTTTGTCTAATAGATGCTATTAATGACTCATACTCCATTAAGGTTTCTATTTTTTTTATAACTCTTGCTAATTTTTTTTGAGTATAAATTGGAACAAGTTCATCGTATGTCATATCAAATGAACAAGTATCCTCTCCACTTTTAATGAAATTACTAATCCTTTGCATAAAGAAGTTATTGAGAGCTATTTTTTCTTCTTCATTAAATGATTTAATAATTTCTTTTTTAAGTGTTTTTGTTTTTCTAACTAAATTTTTTTCGTTTGTTTCCTGATACATAATTTACTATTTACATTAATTTACATAGTCTTACTGACTAAATTTTTTTCAATACTACAAATATACAAAAAATACTTTATATTTCCAAAAATTTTTAAAAATATTTTTTTAAAATTTATAGATTCCACCTACATTCCAAAATAAAATATCTCCTTCAATTGAATCTATATTTTGTTCTAACCAATGCCATTGTTTAATATCCCAAAACTGGTTACATGGGAATGGAGCTCTATAATCATTCATTCTATTATCAAAATCATATTCTGATTTTCTTACTTCTATTGGTAACTGAGATAATCCATTCTTTTTTAACATTTTTTTAATAGAGTTCTCAGAAGAAACACACGTTGTCCAAATCTTTTTATCTGTTTGTGGGAAAAACTCTTTGAGTTCTTCTCTAAAGAATCCTTTTGCAAGACCTGAAAGTGTAACTCCACTACCACTTGATATTACAAGATTTTTAAAGTTTGAGTAAGGTTGAATTCTTTGTTTTAAATAATCTTTATAAAAATCGTGGTCAAAAGCATAAGGTAACATTTGCCAACCCATTTCACCTGCTTGTTTTTTTAATGAGTTGTACATGATACTCATCATGTTAGGTCTAATTGGATTAAATTTACATTTTGTATATCTTTCTTTAACTTCACCCAAAAGTTCTTGAGAAATCTTTTTAGAATCTGGATGTGAATAGTAAAATTCTATACCCAAATCTTCACAAACAGCGGCCAAGGTCCAACCACTCCAAGAACCATCTACTGATAAGTGTGTAAGTGGTTTATTTGGGTCAACATATTTTTTAACCAACTCATATATTGCAGCCATTTTTCCCCATGGTGGTAAGTTTATACCATCACCCATAAGGTCATCTCGTTTTACCCAAACTGACCTTCCTTTGATTTTATATTCTTCTAATGGAGTATCTTCCCTTAATCCTAAAACCATAAATTCTTTACTCTATTTAAATGAGCATCTTGTACTCTATCTTCCAAACAACTATCAATTACCATTTTTAATGTTTCTGCAAATTCAACATTTACATATCCACCCAATTTTCCATTAGAATCCTTTGGTTGATTATATTGCCAGGATGTGTGTTCATAATATCTAATTTCTTTTCTTTCTAGTAATCTAACTCTACCATCAGATGATAACATATCGAAATGACCATTTCTTAATTTATCATTTACAGAAAAATCTAAAATAGCTCCATTATCAAAAACTTCTCCACGAGATATAGAAATTATATCAACTTGATTTTTAATTTTAGAAAAAAAAGTTCTATCAAAATAATTTTTTGTGGAATTATTTAAAGGTATAGTAATTACAATAGTTTTACAAAATTTCAAATATCTATCTATTTCTTCTTGTGAAGTTTTAGAATTTACAACATTAAAATTACCAATTTTCTTTTGCAATTCTCTTGAAATTGCACCATTACCAAAAATCAAAATAGAATCATCTTCTTTAATTTTATTATGAATCCAATTAGCACATGGTTTAGCAGTTGGTGCTGTTGCAACAATACCTATATTTCTTTTTCTTGCTTCTTCTATATTCACATTATCAATTCCATGTGAACGGCAAATCACCCATTCTAAGTTTTTATAATCAGTAAATGTTTTTAAACCAACTTTGCTAAACTTAACAGATAATACTTTAACATTATCTTTGTTTAGTGTAGGTTTTTCATACGCACCAAGAATATTAACTGATGGTAATCTCTGTAATACTACCTCGGATATGTCCGATTTGTCTTTTAATAAAACGTTCTGGTACATCTTTTTCTACGAATAATTTTTCAAATTCACTTTCTATTTTATTTTTCCAAATGGGTTGTTTTAAAAAATCAGTATGACACCCTACTTGAAATGTTTTCTTTGGTCTCCAAAGTAATTCTTTATTTTGTATCTCATCATCAAATGCCTTTCTAAGAATATACTTCATTATTTTACCATTACCACCATTTTCATCTCTATATTTGGTTGGTAATTTTAAACCAAAATCAATTAGTTTTTTATTTAAAAATGGAGTTCTCAATTCAACTTCACCACCATACATCATTGCTTTATTAGTTCTAATTAAATTGGTTTTATGTAAACTATTTAATAGATTTACTCTTTTTTGATGATACCATAGTGGATTCGGCCAGCAAAATCTAAAAACATCACCATACGATGCAAATATTTCATCAGCTCCCTCACCACCAAATACAACTTTATATCCTTTTTTTCTAATTTTCCAAGATAAAAATAATTGAGCCACTGCTGGGGATACTTGTGTCCACTTGTGGGTTTCGGATGCCCATATAGATTCAGACAACATTTCTTCAATATCTTTTTTATCTACATTTATCTCATGTAGTTTAATTCCAAATTCTTTAGCAGCCAATCTTGCATAATACAAATCATCTTTTACTTCTTTATTAGTTTTTTTAGCTGGCCATACATTTACTACAAATGCCTCTATATTTGGATTTATTTTAGAAAGGATATAAGTAATAATAGTACTATCAATTCCACCACTCAATATAGTACAAATAGGTACATCAGAAACAAGTTCATCTTCAACAGCTTCCCATAGAAGTTTTTTAAACTCACTTGTGTAATACTCTTCACCCAAATCAACGGAATCATACTGAGCAAATTGCTCATCAGTTCTTGGATAATATGATGTTGGATTGTTTATATCAAATTCCGGTTTAAAATCAAACCAAGTATATTCTTTTAAAGCACCAACTGAATTATATGTTATGAATTTGCCAGGTTCTACTATCTTTATAAGTTCTTTATCCTTATATGATGAATTAAATTTAGAACCTTTATCTATATTATAGTATTTTATATCGGGTAAGGATTGTGTTATACCTTTAATTTCACTTGAAAATACTATATCTTGTCCATCGTGATAATAGTATAATGGAAGTCTTCCCATGAAATCTCTACCCAAAATAAGATAATCTTCATCTTTATCATAAAATGCAAAAGAAAACATACCTTCTAATTCATTCATTTTATTTTTTAATTTTTTGTGATTTTCAATCAAAAAATAAAGTAACAACTCAGAATCGGATTTTTCAGTTTTAAAATTATATTTAGAACGAAGTTCTTTATCAAATTTATGAAATGTAGATTTCCATAATTCACCATTAAAAGCTAAATAATATCTACCACATTCTGAAATCATTGGTTGATTTGCATTTTCTGATAAATCTTGAATGGATAATCTATTATGAGAAAGTTTCATTCCATTTTTAAATGAAAATATGGTATTCCCATCGGTACCACGGTGCATCATACTAATCAAACCATTTTTCATGGATTCATTAGATTTTATAAGGTTGCCACCTAAAATTCCACACATATTAAAAAGGAGCTTTTAATTCTCTATCTCTTTCAATACAAGTACTCATGTGGTCAGCCCAATGTAGTATATATTGAATATTTGATTTAAGGTATTTAGATACATCAAAAACTTTGTAATATTTTACATTATCTTCATCATACATACCATCGGTAAGTTTAATACCAAAATATTCATTTTCATTATATTTGATACCATAATCTTGTAATACGAAAAAAGTTCTATCAGTATGTGTTAGATATGATAATTCTGAGTTTCTTTTGTAAAACTCACCTTTGTTTTTGATATGCCAATCTGAATCGTTTTGTACATAATTAAGATTTCCTTTATTACCCAATTTACCTAAATCATGGTGAAATGCTGCAAATAAAAGCTCTTCTTGTGTAAAGTCAATATATCCACCCGCATCTTGATACAACTTCATCATACGGAGTGAGTTTCTTGCCACATTCATAACATGGTCAATATATCCACCCTCATACGCATTATGATAATTTTTATTACCACTTGCAGGAGATAACATTAGGTTTGGGCCCAATTCATCCATTGAGTACATATGGAGTAGTTTTTCTAATCTTTCCCCATCAAAAGATTTTTTAAGTGCTTCGAGAAACTTATTATAGTTTTCTTCAAGTTGAACTTCATTGTAACGATTCATATAACTTTTATTTTAGGTTTTAATTTACTCTTTCTATTGGAATTGTAATTAAATGATAATTACTAAATTGTGGGTGCTTTTGTTTGAAATCTATTTTAGAATCAATCTTTAATCTAAAAGCAGTTTCAGTTTCAACATAATATAAAATGGTAGACCCATCCATACTTATAAGTTTTTTACTCTTATCAAAGGGAACTTTAGGAACTCCTTTTATCACCTGCTCCTTTTCCTCTTTGTGTACAAATTTTATTGATGCCATATATTAAATTTATTTAATACAAAGATACGAAATTATTTTCATAATTCCAAATTATTTTTAATTTTTTAATTCATTGATTGCATTTGTGTAAGCCATTTCTGATTGTAACCCTGCAAATCTTTCTACTTCTTTACCATCTTTTTCGATTATAACCGTGGGTACTGAACGGATTGAGTATTTAGATGCTATTTCAAATTGTGAATCAACATCAACATCTTCGAATTTAACATCCACAAATTTCCCTTTTATATTTTCCATAATTGGTGTTAACATTTTACAAGGACCACACCAAGTTGCATAAAATTTCTTAACTTCTAACATATTACTCTCCTTTTTTTAGTATTACCCATAATATAACATATATTAACCCAAAACCTCCAAAAATTGCAAGAATTCTCCAAAGTATTGGGTCTATTCCTGTGTGTTCACCCAATCCATGACATACCCCTCCGAGGTATCCACTTTTTGGAAATCTATATAATTTATTTGTTTTCATAATTTATTAATTAACCATCACAACTTAAACAATCGGGGTCCATCGCCTTAGTTGCAATATCACCTCTTAGTACTGATTCAGTTCTCATGTAATATAATGTTTTAACACCTTGTTTCCATGCTTCCATTGTTACCTGATTAATCCACTTAGGTTCTGCGATAGCAGGGAATGCCAAGTTTAACGAAACTGATTGGTCAATGTATTGTTGTCTTATTCCAGCCTGTCTTACCAAATCCAATTGGTTAATTTCTTTAAATGTTTTGAATACATCTTTTACTGGAAATGCCTTTTGTAAATCTTCTGGAGATACCTCTGAACATTCAACTACCTTACCATTCAAGTAACACCATTTTTCTAATTCATCGATATCTTGAATCGAACCACCATCTGCAAGAATCTTATCCCAAGTTTCTTTTGTGTTGATTCCAACTTTACGAAGTACTCGTTCTAATTCACCATTTCTTCTAATGAAAGTTCCTTTTGAAGTTTGTTCGGTAAATACATTTGCTGCCCAAGGTTCAATACCTGCAGATACATCCCCACTCAATTTGGAGTTAGATACAGTTGGAGCAATTGCTCTAAGGTGAGTGTTTCTGAATCCACTATCTTTACACCAAAGTGGTTCACCATATTCAGTTGCCAAATCTCTTGATGCTCTTTCTGATTCAATTTTTAATTGAGAGAAAATCTTACGAGTTTCAAATTGGGCAGGCATACCTTCAAATGGAATACCTCTTTGTTGTAGGTAAGTGTGCCATCCTAATACACCTAATCCTAATGCTCTACCTTTTTCAGCAGAACGAACTGAATTTTCAAATCCTCTTAATCCTTTTGCCTTTTGAATGAATTCTGAAAGAACTCCATCCAAGAACCAAGTTGCTGTATAAATCAAATCAGTATCTTTCCACTCATCATACTTTGCCAAGTTTAAAGATGATAAACAACAAACAAATGAATGTGATTCATCGGTATGTAAAGTAATTTCAGAACAAATATTAGTCATGAATACTTTTAAACCATTATTTTTATACATATCAGGGTTCTGTTTGTTTACATTACCCTTAAACATAATATATGGTTCACCAGTTGCTTTTCTCTTTTGAAGAAGTTTACCCCATTTTCTACGAGCAGTTTCATCACCATCTTGAAGTTTTCTCATAAACTTATCACCCACTACTGCACATTGGTGTAGATTAAGTGATTGTCTATTTACATCTCCTTTTGGTTCTCTAATTTCTAACCATTGTTCGAAATCTTTATGTTCGATGTTTAAGTTTACCGATGCAGCACCTCTACGAACTGAACCTTGATTTGTTGCGAGAATAGTTGAATCGTAAATCTTACAAAAAGGAACCACCCCATCGGATGTTCCATTTCCAGTAATTGCAGCACCAGCAGGTCTTATTTGGTTGATGCCAATACCAACTCCACCACCATGTTTAGCAAGTAACATCAACTCTAAGTTTTTGTTTCCAATATCAAAAATGGAATCGGCAACATCAATACCAAAACAAGAGATTGGTAAACCTCTATCAGTTCCAGTATTGGAAAGAACCGGAGTAGCAAGGTTCAACCAACCTTTCCAAATATAATCAAAAAATTTGGTTGCCAATTGTGGTTTGTTCAATCGTTGGGCAACTTTAGTTGCAACTCTCCAATATGCATCTTTTGGTTTTTCACCGGGTAATAAGTAACCTTTAGAGATTGTTTTTACATAAATCTCGGTATTACCCCATGATGGAAAATCAACATCTAATTCCCAACCCAATTCTTCGCCGTAGTTTCTAACTGCCATTTTATTTTCTTATAAATTTTAAATAATTGTATTTTAAAGTTCTATATAGTATATCAACTAATATAGATGTATTATTCGGATGATGTTTTACACTATCACCATGAATTATTTGTCTTTCTCTTAAATGATAATTAGTTCTCATTTTTTATGAACACCCCATTCACTGTTTTTCCGGTTCTATTTTTAATCTCGTTCCAAGCTGCCTCCAAACACTCGTTCGGATTTAGTCCTAATTGTTTAGAAAGAATAATCAAGGTTACGAAAGTATCACCAAGTCCATCCATGATTTCATTGGTATTCTTATTCTTTGCTATAGCACCGGCAGTTTCTCCCAACTCTTCCATAACTTTCATGAGTTGTTTTGGTGCGTTCTCTGATTTTAATATATCTTTATCTTGTGCCCATCCGAGCACATTTTCAATTAATTCATCAAATGTCATAATGTAACTTTTATTTTAAAATAAATCGGACCAATCTTCCCCTTCTCCTGCTTTTGAATAATCAGTTGGTCTGATAGCGAAGAAATCGGTGTGGGTAGTTCCTCCGGTCAAGTGATAGAACCATTCTAATTCACCTGCCTTCTTTTTGTTATATTCAAAAGTACCTTCATATCCAAGTTCTTGTAACTTTTCGTTTACTCGTTGGATAATAAAGTGTTTTAAATCATCTTTTTTAAGGTTTTCTAAATCACCTTTTTCGAACATCTTATCAATAAATTTATGTTCTAATTCAATGATTAGTTTACCAGCATCATATATTGAATCTTTCGCCTCATCTTTAAGTTCGGGAAATTCTTCACACATATGGTTGAATAGTTGACAACCCATTCGAGAATGTAAAGATTCATCTCTTACACTCCACTTCATTTGTTGTCCAATACCTTTTAATAGGTTTCTCATTTGGAATGAGTAAAGTACTGCAAAAGAAGAATAAAGAGATACTCCTTCTGAAAATGCTGAGAATATTGCAAGTGAACGAGCAACTTCTTGTCTAGCGATTGGATTTGTATCCAAATCTTGTGGTGTCCAATCTGCTGATGTTTGTGTTAAGAGTTCAAACTTCTCTGCAACTGCAGGTTCGTGCAAGAATGCAGAGAAGTCATCCAACCCTAATGTTTCATTTAGATATGAGTATGCTGTAGCATGAATCGTTTCTTGAGAACCGAACATCATTGCCATTTGTCTTATTTCGTGTTTTGGAAACCATTTGGTAACCATACCAGTCCAATAATCAGAAACGGCACATTCGGTTTGAGCAAATCCAAGAAGGATATTACCAACCAAGTGTTTTTCTTCTTTGGTAAGATTTTCATTCCAATCTTTTACATCACCTTGCATTGAAATTTCAGTATGCAACCAAAAAGCTTGGGCTTGTTTTAACCAACCTTCGGTATAATATATAGGAAATTCAAAAGGCTTGAAAGGAACTCTTTCTGTGAATAATTTGCTCATAACTCAAAAATTTATTTAGATTCTTCTACTGATACTTTTCTATATTCGGTTACCAATTTTTTTAGTTCACCAATTGCCTTACGAGCTCTTGATTTTGCTGCTTTAGTAGTTCCGTTGTGTTCACCCTCGAATTGAGTAAACAATTCCTTCATTTGTTCGAAAAGTTCTTGTGAAGTTGCCATAAATTAATTTTTTTTTAGTTAAACATTTATTTTTATAACCACTACCCTTTGTGGGTTGGTAGGTATAACTATTGTATATATTGAAAAACGAAATTGTTTTTGAGTTAATTTTTTTTACTTTTTTATTGTTCTACATTATCCTCAATTTTGTATCGGATGTGTGAAAATTTTTTGATATACTGATTCTATTTTTCAAACACAAATATAGGTTCTAACTTTTCACCATTGCCAGATACTGATGATAAAATTAGGTATAAAGTATTAATATGTTTGAATCCATTTTCTTTCGAAATTCTTATAGTTTCTGATTCTATATCTTTATATTTTGTTGTGTTTGCTATATTTAATAACATTTTTCCACCAAATTTTAATCCATAATAAGAATTACTAATTGTGTTTTTTAAAAATCCATTTATCCAATCTTCTTTTGTTGGATATTTCTTATAAGATTGGGTAGGTTCATCACTATATTTTTCAGTATCGAAATATGGTGGTGATGTAAAACATAAATCCAAACTATCTTTTTCTGGTTGAAATAATTCCGAACCTAATTTATGAATTTTTATTGATTTAGTACCATCATTTATATCTTCATTCAGTTTTAGTAACCCTTCATAAGTTTTTGTAGATGGTTCAGTTCCAATATAACTTTTTGCATTTGATGCAAGAAATCCAACTAATCTACCACCCCAACCACAACTCATATCCCATACTACACCATTACTTGCGTATTGATTATATATCCATTTTGCAACCGATGGACGAAAATTAGATACTGATTGATTACCACCATATATCTTAAAGTTTTGTCTCAACCTGTTTAAGGTAAATACCCCATTTCCATGTTTCATTTGCCAATTCCAAGTCTTACGGATTACTTCTTTGAGTTTGGTATCATCATTCCAATAATCTATGGGTTTCATTGTATTATTCCCACACTCTACTTCTACCCAATGTGGAAAATAACTCCAAGCTAGGGATAATCCATGCATTGTTTGATCTAACTTTCCATCTTTGTATATAGTAGTTTCATCAAAATCTTTTAGAGTTTTTAGAGCATCTAATCGTTTGTGATTTGGTATATTGTAATGTGGAAATCCTTTTCTTCGGTGGTATTGGAATATAGTTTCTAATGCAGTATCTACATCCACTACATTATATATGTTAGATGTAATCCTTTGATACTCTAAATCCAGTTCATCAACTTCAACAAATCTAGCAAATGTTTGATAATTTATACTCACCCAAAAAACTTATATTTATCTAACCTATTTTTAATCAACTCAAAATACTCATCTAAATTATTCCATTGGTTATCCCAATCTTCTTTAACAACACCATAGAAAGGCCAATCAGTTATGATGTGGTCAAGACTATTATTATCTAACTCTTTAAGTTTATCTAAACAATCTCCTAATAATAATTTCATAACTTATCCCATATTTTCAACATACTTTTTCATCAAAAGTTGTTTTGTTTCAATCTGCCCACTTGCAGCCTCTTTGGTTGCCAAGATACCATCGGGAGTATTTCCTTCATAAACTTCAATGAATCCACTATTAGTATCCATCTTACAAGGGAAAGTAATTCCATCTTGTCCAAATCGGTTTTTCATAACATGGCAACGAGCAGTGTTGTTCAATTTATCTTTGGATTTTCTACTCCAACTCATAATGAAATCTGCATTCATTACCTTTGCGTATGAATCTGCAATCTTATCTGCTTCAATAACTTCACTATCAATTGCCGAACGATTGGTTTGAGATGCAGTCCAAATTGGAATACCCAATTCACCACCCATACCACGAAGGTCAATATACACTCCACCTTGTTCTGAATAAGTTGAATCGTTCTTATTTGAATGAGAAAGTAAAAGGTCAGCGTAATCTACAATAATCAAATCGGGTTTATTACCCAATGAAATCATTTTCTCAATATGTGCCTGAAGTTTCTTTACTGTCACACCTTTTGGTGGATAATACTTAATAAGTAGTTTACCTTTCAATCCTTTAATCTTTTGATAAACATCCTCTGTCTTTTCTTTTAACTGAGCAGATGGAATATGAGTAAACACGGTATCGTATCTTGCACCTACATAATGTTCAGATAATTCCATTGTATAGTGAACTACCGAAAGACCTTGTCTTACTGCAGATGCACCAAGAGCAGTTAAAATCCATGTTTTACCAACTCCCGATGGTGCAACTACTACACCAAGTTCACCTGGTCCTAATCCACCATCCATCAAATCGTTGATTGGTTTCCAATCGGTTAAAACAGTATCTCGTTTTTCATCAGTTGAGCGTTCTGCAAAATCAACTAAATAATCATGACCTAAATCATTCTCAATACCAACTTTCATTGCCTTATCAACCAATTCTTTGATTCTATCATAAGAACCAGCCTTTAATAAATCAACTGATTGTAAAATTACTCCTTTAAGATTTTGGTTTTTACAAAAATCGGTAAATTCATTTTTGATATAATCCATATCAACATTACCAACTTGAGTATAAATGTGTTTTAATTGGTCAACAATAGTTTTCTTTAAAATATCATTATCCATTTTAGATAACTGAGATTTAAATACATCTAATGTTGGATTTTTTCTATAATCTTTATGATAATCAAGTATCTCACCAACAATCCATTTATTTGCCTCACTCTCAAAAAACTTCGTAGTTGTAATCTCTGAAATCGTATCCAAAAACTTATTATCGGTCAAAAGAGCCGATATAACTTTTGATTGAAACGATTGTCCATATTTTGATAAAGTATCTACTTCTTGCATTGTTTGTAAATTTATACAAAGATACGAAAAATATCTTGTATTTCCAAATTATTTTTCAAAAATC
>Ga0222713_10002590_pt1 | contig 19232 bp, 18 predicted proteins | sample C33_649DmetaG_FD_165061 | JGI IMG/M metagenome (GOLD analysis project Ga0222713, IMG submission 165061) | Estuarine water microbial communities from San Francisco Bay, California, United States - C33_649D | ecosystem: Environmental > Aquatic > Marine > Unclassified | place: USA: California...
CATCGATTTGCCTGAGCTTTACGACCGCCTGCTCCGGGCCATGCTTCTTGTTCGCCATTCGTAGACTCCTTCTTCCAAGTTGAAAAATACAACATTCAACCTGGCACAGAAAAAGCCAGTCAGGTCACGGTGGCTCCCGCGAGCCCTTTATTGAGCCTAGCGTCTCTGTAGGCGGCAATATGAGCACTACGTACCGAAGACAAAAAGAACGCGCCAAAACGCGTTTTAAGGGCTTTTAGGCGCTGTTTTTCAGCACGGGCAGATTTCTTGGCTGGTGTGATTTCCCGCAGGTAACGGTCGATCAGCTCACCGACTGTGGTCTGTTCGCATTCGCTCCGGTCAACAAATATCCCGCGGTCGATCTCAGCTTCGAGCAGGCGTGCAAAGCGTATCGCCTGCGTTTTGGTTTCAAACGATTTGGCCACCGGGCGGATACCCCGATGCCGCACTTGAACCTGCCACTTACCGCTCAAAAGCTCTCTGATATTGGCCAAAACACACCCCCGATTGTGATGGGCGTGTGATGGAGAGGGGAGTCACTATAATGACAAGTGATGTAACCAATTGATTCTACTGGCGCCCCGGAGACGAATCGAACGTCCGACCTGCCCCTTAGGAGGGGGCTGCTCTATCCACTGAGCTACCGGGGCTATCGTCGCATTTTACCAAAGCGGTGGGGCAAGCCGGACTTTCGATTAGTCTCTGAGGGGCCTACTGCCTTGCCACGACACTGTTTTGCACTTGGTTGATCAAATTTGCTGCAGGGCCAGCATAGCAAGCCGGTAAGGGGATGCAATCCGGAGGGTTTCTTCCGGCTAACAAGTAACTGTCACGGTCGAATGTGGCGGAAATGTGGCAAAGCCAGTCAAGTCACCTCGCAAGCAGGTCGCTCGGGATTCCGGCCCGAGCCTTGCGAATACGTATTAAGTAATTTCCACAGAACTCCGGGCTTGGCGGAGGGACGGGCTTCGTGCACGTGGCATAATGATAGTGACTTCAAGACCGTCAGCCCTCGGCCCCCATGGATTTCTGGCAGCACTGTGGTTATCACTTGCTTGAGCGGGCAACCGACGGGCATCTGATCGTCACCGACGATTACCTCCGACTATATTTCTCCAGGCCCGAGCTTGCGCCCGTGGCGGAGTCCTGCATGGCCGAACGCAGCCTGCACCAGTCCCTGCTGGATACGCCGCGGCGTCCGGTTTCCGCGAACGATCTCGAACAGCTGGCCGATCCTGATGCCCGTGAAAACTACCGTGTCATGCTGCGTTTTCGAGAGCAGTTGCTGGCGGCCGGGACGCTGGAGCGTTTTTACGCCAGGCTGTTCCGGTCCGATGTTGCAGTCCCCCCTGATTTCATTCATCACACCGCCGAGGTGATCCTGCGCGGCTTGCTGGATGGCGACGGCAATGGCCTTCGGGCGCGCGCCGCCGAAGTGTTTTTCCGTACCCAGCGGGTGACGGTCAAGGATGGCGCGGTGATGCTGGCTGACGCCGAAACCGTCAATCTGCATGCCGAAGACGGCGGCCTGGGCAACCTCGGGCGCATGCTTATGCAGGTCAATGCGCCATTGCGCTCTGCGGAATTCGATGTCCTCGACCAGGACTCCCACGAAGAGTATTTCCGCCGCGACGGCCGGCGCGACACCGTGCTGCAGATCAATCCCGGACTGCCGGGTTCGCTGGCCATCTGTGCCATGCTCGAACGCTGGGTCGGTCATTTCCACGGCCTCAAGGTGCGCGTGCAGCCGATCCGCGAAATTCCCGATGAGGAATGGCTGTGGCATGTCGGGCTCGACGTCGAAGCCAGTGCGATGCTGAATGACATCTACGCGGGCACCGAGGTCGATGAAAACCGCATGCGCCGGGTCATCGGACTGTTTCGCATGGATTTTGACGATCCGAATGCCTTGCGCCCGGAAATGCAGGGTGCACCGGTATTCTTGGGTCTGGCGATGACCACGGACGGGGTATTACGCATGAAGCCGCAGAATCTGCTGATGAATCTGCCCCTGGCGAGACGGACATGAGCATCGCCGGCGAAGAGTCTTTTTCGCCTGAAGCGCGCGCGGCCCAGGAGTGGCGGCGTATCGCTGCCATGCGCGACGAGGATGTATCGCTGGCTGAAGGCGCGCTGTGGATTGCCGCGAGCGAATATCCCGGTCTCGCTATCGACGACTATCTGGCGCGACTGCATGAGATGGCGTCACAGCTGCGCGGGCGGCTGCGTGCCGATATTGCCATCGCAGAAAAGCTGATGGCGCTGAACCATTACCTGTTTGAGGAGCTGGGTTTCAGCGGCAACAGCGATGATTTTTACGACCCGCGCAACAGTTTTCTCAATGAGGTCATCGAGCGGCGTGTCGGCATTCCGATCTCGCTGGGCGTGATCTATATCGAAATAGGCCGGCGCATCGGTCTCGGACTGCATGGCGTATCTTTCCCTGGGCATTTTCTCGTCAAATGCGCTCTGCGCGACGGCGTGGTGGTGCTCGACCCCTACAGCGGCGGCGTGTCGCTGGATGCCGGGGAGTTACAGCAGCGGCTGCGCGTCGCCGGCAGCCCCGTCGAAGTCAATGACGCAATCCTCGCGCACCTGCTCAGCGCGGCGAGCAACAAGGAAGTGCTCGGTCGCATGCTGCGCAACCTCAAGGGCATTTATGTCGACCGTGCCGACTGGCTGCGTGCGCTGTCGGCGAGCGAGCGCGTCATCGCACTGACGCCGGAAGATGCGGGTGAGGAGTATCGCGACCGCGGCAGCATTTATCTCAAGCTGGAGTGCATCCGTGCCGCGATGAGCGATTTCAATACCTATCTGCGCCAGCGCCCCGGCGCGGAGGATGCCGATGCCGTTGCCGCGCAGGTTGCCGAACTGGAGCCGCGTGTGGCCCGGCTGAACTGAGGACGCCATGGCTGATTCGTCGCGATGCATCGTGCGCAAATCAGCCAAAGGCCGCAGTCGCGCGCCGCTGCTGTTTGTGCATGGCGCATTCATCGGCGCCTGGTGCTGGGAAGAACATTTCCTGCCGTATTTCGCCGACTTGAATTATGACGTTTGGGCGGTGGATCTGCGTGGACATGCCGACGATGAGGAAACCGCGGACATGGCATCCATCGACGACTATGTCGCCGATGTGCTGATTGCCGTCGAAGAGATCGGTGCGCCGCCGGTGCTGATCGGGCATTCGATGGGCGCCATCGTTGTCCAGCGCGCCTTACGTCGATCGCAGGCGAGGGCGGTGTCGCTGATGGCGCCGGTACCGCCGCACGGACTGCTCGGCAGCAGTTTCATGCTGGCCGCGCGTAACCCTGAAATATTCAATGAAATCAATAGAGTGCAGATATTCGATGGTATGCCCGGCTCTTCGGATCTAATGCGGCGGGCGATTTTTTCGCCGCAGCTGCCGGCGGCTGACGTCAAACGTTATCTGCAGCGCATGCGCCATGAGTCGCAACGTGCCTTGTTTGATTTGTCCTGGCCACAACACTTCTGGATTGAACGCACCGACATCCCGGTTCAGGTCATCGGCTCTGCAGACGATCTGTTTTTTCCGCCTTCGCTGGTGGAGGAAACTGCAGAATTGCACGGTGTTACCGCTGAAATACTGCCGGACATGGCGCATGCGGTGATGCTGGATGTGAACTGGGTACAGGCGGCAAAGCGCCTTGCTGAATGGCTGGAGAAACGCGCCTTGCAGTGATGTTGCTGCGTCGGGGAAACGCAGGCCGCCTCAGGGCTGTGGCGTGGAGACCCAAACGCGGAAGGTCGGTTGCAACGTTGTTTTGGCGGGTGACTGCTGCTTCAGCAGCTGATCTTCCTCAGCCGGCGTCGGCTGGCCACTGACGATAATGCTCGACACTTCACCGGATTCCGCAGGTTTGCGCAGGTTCACGCCGCGCGCAGCGGGCTGGCCGGCATCGGCGCCATCATCTTTTTCCCGCGGCGGATTGCCGTCATAAATCAGGTTGCGGCGGCGCTGCAGGTAGGCGTCACGCAGGAATTCGTATTCATCGATGGAGGCGACTTCCAGCACTTTGCTGGCACTGAGCAGTTCAGCACGGCGGTTGACCAGGCGTAAGCCCCGCACAGCGTTACGGTCGCGATTCGGATCGATAAAGGTGGTGGGGTCGGTTTTCCAGTCGACAACCAGACCGGCGGTGTCGCGGACAGTACGCGGACCGATGAAGGGGAGTACCAGATAAGGGCCGTCACCGACGCCCCAGTAGCCGAGGGTCTGGCCGAAGTCTTCATCATTTTTCTCGATGCCGAGATCACTGGCGATGTCCATGATGCCGAGAATACCGACCGTGGTGTTGACCATCACCCGGCTGATATCGGAAAACGCAGAGCCTATTTTTCCCTGGAGCAGGTTGTTCAGTGCAACGATGATGTCGTTGAGGTTGGAAAAGACGTTGCTGATACCGGTGCGCACGATGCCCGGAAGCACCGCCTGATAAGCCTGGGCCAGCGGTTTCATAACGACTTTATCGACGCCATCGTTGAAGGAGTAGATGGCGCGGTTCATCGGTTCGAAAGGATCCCGCGGATCGCCCGTGCCCGGGGTTGCGCAGCCGCCGAGCATGACCAGACTGGCGATGGCGCAAACTGTAATGAGGCGCAGGCGGCGGGCGAGGCGGAGCATGTTGCAATCCCTTTTTTCTTGATGGTGCTTCTGTGTTCCTGATTTACCATTATATACAACTAGTTGCCTGCCGAGTCGGAATGCCTGCTTTTGCCTCCGGATTGGTCCCTGATTGGTCGGATGGCCTTTGTTATACTCATTTTTGTAGTGGGGATGCTTCTGGCGCCCCCGTTTTTTTTTACAGCTTGCGCAAGGAGTTGAGTCATGTTGCAGAAAGCCGATCCGGGAGTTGAACTGAAGGACAAGAGCCTGTTCCGCCAGCAGTGTTACGTGGACGGCGCCTGGGTGGACGCCGATGACAAGTCGACGATCACCGTGGTCAACCCGGCGACCGGCGTTCCGGTCGGCACCGTGCCGAAAATGGGCGTGGCGGAAACCCGCCGTGCGATCGAGGCGGCAAATGCGGCCTGGCCGGCCTGGCGTGCGAAAACCGCCAAGGAGCGCTCTGTCATTCTGCGTAAGTGGTTCGACCTGATGATGGCCAATCAGGAAGACCTGGCAAAACTGATGACCGTGGAGCAGGGAAAACCGATCGCCGAATCTCGTGGCGAGATTGCCTACGGCGCGTCGTTCATCGAATGGTTTGCCGAAGAAGGCAAGCGCATTTACGGCGATACCATTCCGAGTCATGCACCGGACAAGCGCATTGTTGTCATTAAACAGCCGATCGGTGTCTGTGCCGCGGTGACGCCTTGGAACTTCCCCAATGCGATGATCACGCGCAAGGCTGGTCCTGCGCTGGCCGCCGGCTGCACGATGGTGATCAAGCCCGCTTCGCAGACGCCTTATTCGGCGCTGGCGCTGTGCGAGCTTGCCGAGCGCGCCGGCATTCCCAAAGGCGTGCTGTCGGTGGTAACTGGCTCGGCCGGCCCCATCGGCAAGGAACTCACCACCAACTCGCTGGTGCGCAAGTTCACCTTCACCGGCTCCACTGAAATCGGCAAGCTGCTGATGCAGCAGTGCGCGACAACGGTGAAGAAGGTTTCGCTGGAACTCGGCGGCAACGCGCCGTTCATCGTATTCGACGATGCCGATCTGGCGTCGGCGGTTGAGGGTGCGATGGCGTCGAAGTTCCGCAACACCGGCCAGACCTGCGTCTGCGCAAACCGTATCTTTGTGCAGGACGGTGTTTACGACAAATTTTCGAAAATGCTCTCGGAGCGTGTCAGCCAGATGAAAGTCGGCAACGGTCTCGAAGACGGCAATCTGCAGGGACCGCTGATTGACATGAAGGCTGTTGAAAAAGTTGAAGAGCACATCGAAGACGCGCTGGCCAAGGGCGCTAAAGTGCTGACCGGCGGCAAGCGTCACGAAAAGGGCGGCCAGTTCTTCCAGCCCACCGTGCTCGCCAACGTCACCACCGACATGAAAGTCACCCACGAAGAAACCTTCGGTCCGGTGGCACCGCTGTACCGCTTCAAGACCGAAGAAGAACTGCTGAAGCTGGCGAACAACACCGAATACGGTCTTGCTTCCTACTTCTATAGCCGCGACATCGGTCGCATCTGGCGCATTGCCGAAGGTCTCGAGTCGGGGATTGTCGGCATCAACGTCGGCATCATCTCCAACGAGATCGCGCCCTTCGGCGGCATCAAGGAGTCGGGTATCGGTCGCGAAGGTTCGAAGTACGGCATTGAAGAATTCGTTGAAGTGAAATATCTGTGCATGGGCGACGTCAATAAATAATTTTTTAAAATCAAATATTTATAGTCAGCCCATGACTTCCGCAACACCGGCCGCCGCAGCGTCATCTGCGGCGGTTTTTTTCGTTCCTGAGTCATGTTCAGCATTCTAGGCCTCGATCATGTCGTGCTTCGCACCGCCAACGTGCCGCGCATGGTGCGGTTTTACTGTGAGGTGCTCGGCTGTACGGTGGAGAAAGAGCGCAGTGATATCGGCCTGACGCAACTTCGCGCCGGCAATTCGCTGATCGATCTGGTGGCGGTGGACGGGGCAATCGGACGCAAGGGCGGCGCGGCACCGGGAACGGAAGGGCGCAATATGGATCACCTCTGCCTGCGCATCGAGCCTTTTGATCCGGGCGCATTGACCACGCATCTGATTCAGCACGGCGTGGTGCCGGGCGAAATCAAGCCGCGTTACGGCGCCGACGGCACGGGGCCTTCGCTGTATCTGAGTGATCCGGAAGGCAATACGGTGGAGCTGAAGGGGCCGCCGGATTCACGTCCGGCGGCTTAATGCAGTCGCAGTAAAACGATCGCGGCTCAGATCGCCGCAACGAGTTTGGCAGTGAAGGCCTTGGTGCCCAGCTTGCCGCCGAGGTCGGCGGTGCGGGTTTCGGGTGACTGCAGTGCGGCGTCTATTGCCGCTTCGATGGCCTTTGCCGCGGCATCGAATTCCGGGCGGCTGTGTTTCACCGCCAGCCATTCCAGCAGCATCACTGCGGAAAGCATCAGCGATACCGGATTGGCCTTGTCCTGACCGGCGATGTCCGGCGCGGAACCGTGCTGGGCCTGGGCGCAGCAGGCGTTGTCACCGGTCATCGTTGAACCCGCCAGTCCCAGCCCGCCCGAGAGTTCCGATGCTTCATCGGACAGAATGTCGCCGAACATATTGCCGGTGACAATGCAGTCGAATTTGTCGGGATTGCGTACCAGCAGGGCAGCCATCGCGTCGACGATTTTTTCATCGAGCTCGACATCCGGATACTGTTTTGCCACGGCGCGGACTTCCTTGAGAAATAGACCATCCGAAAGATGCAGTACGTTAGCCTTGTGCACGGCGGTGACTTTTTTGCGGCGGCGGCGCGCCCATTCAAAAGCCACCTCCGCAATGCGCCGCGACTGCTTTGCGGTGACCTTGCGGATGGCAATGGCAACGTCTTCGGTCGGCATGAATTCGCCGCGGCCCATGAACATATTGCGGTCGCCGTAAAAACCTTCGGTGCACTCGCGGAAAATCACCAGATCGATCGGCTTGCCGGTGAGGCCCACGCCCATGCGCGATTTCGCGGGACGGATGTTGGCAAACAGGTCCAGCTGCACACGCAGCCAGCCCGAAGGATTGATACCGCCCTGTTCCTTGTTCGGATACTGCAGGTGATCGACCGGGCCGAGAATGATGCCGGGTGCCTGCCGCGCAGCCTGCTGAATCGTTTCCGGGAAGGTCGAGCCGTGTTTTTTCAGTGCGCCAAAACCGATTTCGCGCTGATCCCATTCGAGTCCCAGCTTGAATTTTTTGCTGGCCTGGTCGAGAACGGCGAGGGTGGCTTCAGTGATTTCCGGGCCGATGCCGTCGCCGGGTAAAACGAGGAGTTTCATGAGTCTTCCTTGTGGATGCTGCGGTATTGATGGTTATTCGGGCTTGATGTTCTGCGATTTGATTACAGAACCCCAGCGGACGATTTCCGATTTGACATGCTGTTCGAATTCTTCGGGTGTGGTGCCGCGGGGAATAAAACCCATGGTCGAAAAGCGTTCGCGGCTGTCGGCTGATTGTACGACGCGGTTGATGCTCTGGTTCAGCCGTTCCACCACCGGGCGCGGCGTATTCGCCGGCGCGTCAATGCCGAACCAGTTGACCACCTCGAAATCGGTGATGCCGCTTTCGGAAATTGCCGGTACGCCGGGCAGCAGCGGCGAGCGTTCGCGCGCGGCGATGCCGATGGCGCGCACGCGCTGCGAACCGAGCATGCTCTGGATCGAACCCAGTGCGGCAAACATCACGGACACCTGTCCGCCGACCAGTTCGGTCAGCGAAATGTTGGCACCCTTGTACGGGATATGCACCATGTCGGTCTTGGTCTTGGCCTTGAAGAATTCCATCGACAGGTGGGTGATCGCGCCGGTGCCCGATGAGCCATAGTTGATCTGTCCAGGCTTGGACTTGGCCAGCGCGACGAGGTCACGCGCCGAACGCACCGGCATCGAGGGGTGGGCGACCAGCACCTGTGGCGACACCGCCATCAGAGTGACCATCGAAAAATCCTTGATCGGGTCGTAAGGCGTTTTCGGCTGCAGCATCGGGTTGATCGCGTTGGGGCCGGGGTTGGCGAGCAGCAGGGTGTAACCGTCGGCGGGTGAGCGCGCTACCAGTTCTGCGCCAATCGCGCCACCGGCGCCGCCGCGGTTGTCCACGAGCACCTGCTGTCCGAGTTGCTCTGTCAGCTTTTGTGCGACGACACGCGCGATCACGTCATTGGCGCCACCGGGGGTGAAGGGCACGACGATGCGCACGGGGCGGATCGGAAAGCTCTGTGCAGCGGCGGTGTTGCAGAAGGCTGCGGACAGCGTGAGTGCGGCGAGCAGCGCGCCGGCGCCGTTGACGATGCGTTTCATGATTTTCCTCCGGTGGGGCGAGCATAACTTTAAGGGCAGGACTATGAGTCCAGCATGTCTCGCGCGTCATTGCATTTTGCCGACCCAAGATAAACAATGCCCGGCCAACAAGCAACCGTATCAGGAGCAGGAATGACTGGTCTCGCCATCATGGCAAAAGCAGGCGCTGCTGATTACACGCGCGATCCGACCCGCTGGGGCAGCGCTGAAATCGCAGCCCACTTTCCTGAATTTGAACATGTGGACGTTCGAACATCGGGTGCGGTGATCCGGCTGCGCCACGGCGGCTCCGGACCGCCGCTGCTGCTGGTGCACGGCAATCCGCAAAACCATACTTGCTGGTACAAGATCGCCGCGCGGCTGGCGAAGCATTACCACGTGATCCTGCCCGACCTGCGCGGCTATGGCGACAGCTCGCTGCCGGAGGCCGGCGAGAACAACCTCAATTTCAGTTTCCGTTCGATGGCGCAGGACCTGCTGGAAATCATGGACCAGTTGGGTTATGACCAATTCTTTGTCGCCGGCCACGACCGCGGCGGCCGCACGGTGCACCGGATGTGCATGGACCACCCGGAGCGCATCCGCAAGGTGTGCCTGATGGACATCATTCCCAATCACTACGTATGGAACAACACGACCAAGGCGTGGGCGGTAGGGACCTGGCATTGGGGATTCATGGCGCAGCCGGAACCGTTTCCGGAGCGATTGATCAGTGCGGTGCCTGCGGAATACTTCATCAAAAGCCGGATGATGATCCGCGGCGGTACCGGCCTGGGTTTCCTGACCGACACTGCAATGGCGGAATACATCCGCTGCTATACGCTGAAGACCATCACCGGCTCCTGCCGCGATTACCGTGCAACGGCGACCTGCGATTTCGAGATGGATACCGCCGACAAGGATAAGAAGCTCGAGATGCCGCTGATGCTGCTGTGGGGCGCGCGCGGGCATTCGCCGGAGCGTGCGCAGAAGTTCGTCGACATCTGGCGCAACTATGCGTCGAACATCCAGGTTACCGATCCGCTGGACTGCGGGCATTACATGCAGGAAGAAATGCCCGACCGGATTCATGAATACTTCGTCGCCTTTTTTGCTGACTGATTTCCTGGCAAAAGAAAGACGTAGAGGGAAGGGGCTCCCTAAACATTATTAAAACGGGATTGTATGGATTGTATACAATGCATACAATCCATGCGTCAGACCCGTCAAGGAGAACCGCCATGGAAGCTACGCAACGCCGCTCAGCCCCCATTCAGAATCTGCCCGAACAAATCCAGGTCGTGCCCAGCGGCGCTGCACTTGGCGCGGAAATTCGCGGCATGGACCTATCCCAACCCGTGCCGGAAGCGTCGCGTGAACTATTGCGCAAGTCATGGGCCGACCATCTGGTGCTGTTCTGGCGCGGACAGAATCTGCCCGATGAGTCGCTGCTCGCGGCTGCGGGCATTTTCGGCGTGACCAAAGAACCTGCTGCACGCAAATACCAGGTTGCCGGCGGTTACAGGATCGGCGGCAAGCTGGTGCCGCTGCATTCGCACCTGACGCTGATCAGCAATCTCGACGAAAACGGTGTGCCGGTTCTGGACAACGGTACGCTGGGCAGCTACGAGGTGGTCTGGCACAGCGACAATTCTTATGTGCAGGTTCCGCCTGCCGGCAGCATGCTTTATTCGGTGGTGATTCCGGTCAATGGCGGCGGGGATACCTGGTTCAACAACCAGTACATGGCCTATGACGAACTGCCCGAAGACCTGAAGGCGGCAATCAAGGGTAAGTCACAGATCCACGATGCCAGCCGCAACAGCGCGGGCGTACTGCGTCCGACGGTAAAAATGCCGACGACACCGGAGGAAGTACCGGGACCCGCGCATCCGCTGGTACGGGTGCATCCGGTGACCGGTAAACGTGCGTTGTATCTCGGCCGCCGCCGTGACTGGCCCTCCAACTACATCATCGGCATGTCGAATGCGGACAGCGAGGCGCTGCTCGACAAGTTGTGGGCACATGCGACCCAGAATAAATACGCCTGGAAACACGATTGGCGGGTCGGTGATCTGGTGCTGTGGGATAACCGCTGCGCCATGCATTACCGTTCCGAAGTTGATGCGAAGCAGCCACGTGTTCTTCATCGCACCGTGATTAACGGCGAAGCCGTGATCCCGGGCTGAGCATGGCGCTGCGAAGTCGCTCGAAACGGCCGGTCCGCAGCGCACACGATGAGGCTGCTTTGAGGCGCATCGCTGCCCGTCGGGTGCCGGCTGGTAGTGACCCACGGTCCCTGGCTGAAGTGGCCTGCGATGAAATACGCAAGGCGATCAGGGAGGGCAGGGTTGCAACCGGTGCGCATCTGACCGAGGTTGATCTGGCTTCGTGGCTGGGCATGAGCCGCACGCCCATCCGTGAGGCGATGCGACGCCTCGAGAGCGAGGGGCTGCTGCTGAATCAGCCGTTCCGCGGCGCGCTGGTGATGCGTCTTGATGCCGATGACATGCGGCAAATGTTTGCCGTGCGTGAACTGCTGGAGCCGGCTGCGGCGGCTGCCTGTGCGGCGAACGCCGGGCCTGCGGAGATTGCAGCGCTCCGGGCGATCATCGATCTGGAGGCGTCTCAGCTGGATAATCCCGTCGCACTGATTCCGCTGAACCGCCAGTTTCACAACATTATTCTCGAAAGCGCGCATAACCAGTTCCTGAGCAAAGCCATCGCCGGCGTGTATTCGCTGATTCCCCTGCTGGGGGATTCGAACCTGCTGAACGGTCCCCATGCCCGCGAAGCGCATGCCCAGCACCGGGCCATTGTTGACGCGATTGAGTGCCAAGATGCGGCGCGTGCCGAAGCGGTGGCGCGCGAACATGTCCGTCAGTCGCTCAAAACACGCCTGGCCCGCATCGCCGACGCTGCACCGGGAAATTTCAAACAAAAAAGCACTAAAGCGAGGAAACTGTAAATGCATCACTACTTCAGTGCGATCCTGTTGTGCGGGGGTGTTTGCATGACGGCGGCGGCAGCGCAGGCACCGGCGAAGCCGCCGGGCGGATATCCCGAAAAACCGGTGCGCATGCTGGTGCCGTTTGTCGCCGGGGGTGGCACTGACCTGGTGGCGCGCGGGGTTGCGCAGAAACTCACGGAGCGCATCGGGCAGCAGGTCGTCGTCGACAACCGCCCGGGTGCCGGTGGCCGGATTGCCATGGAAACCACGAAATCCGCAATAGCCGACGGCTACACGATCACGATGATTTCGGGAACCACCGCCGCCAGCAGCAATTTGCACAAGGATCTGCCCTATGATTTTGCGCGGGATTTCGCACCGATCACGCAGGTCACGGAACAGCCTTATGTGGTGCTGGTGCCCAATGCCTTGCCGGTCAAATCCATTCCGGAACTGATTGCACTGGCCAAAGCCAAGCCGGGAACCCTTAACTACGGTTCCTCGGGGACCGGTGGCATGCAGCATCTGTCGGGAACGCTGTTGTCACAGAAGGCCGGCATTTCAATGGTGCATGTGCCGTTCAAGGGCGGCGGGCAGGTGATTGTTGACCTGGTGGCTGCGCAGATCCAGCTGGCTTTCCTGAATCCCCTCGGCGCACGCCCGCACATTACCGCGGGAAGGGTGCGCGGCGTCGCTGTGACCACGCGCAAACGGGCGCAGGCGTTTCCGAATCTGCCCGCCATTTCCGAAACACTGCCCGGATTCCACGTCAGCAACTGGTATGGCCTGGTGGCGCCGGCACGTACCCCGCAGCCGGTTATCCAATATCTTTACAAGAGTGTCGTCTCCGTCCTGACTGATGCCGATTTGCGTGACCGGCTGGAAAAGGAAGGTTCGGAGGTGCTCGGTAGCACACCAAAAGAATTCGGTGTACACATCGTCAATGAAGTGCAGATGTGGGGCAAGGTTATCCGCGAGGCCGGCATTCAGGCGAACTGAGTTTGTCCTGCGTGCGGAATTTCACTGAGTCGACTAACGGAAGAGGTCTGGAATGACTGCAACAATCAGCAAGATCGAGGTATTCAGTATCGGAATGCCGCTGGTCGGTACGTTCACCAGCGGAGGCGTTTCCAAAAGTGTAACCAAGTGCGTTGTGGTGCGGGTGACCGATGCGGACGGTTCGACCGGCATCAGCAGCATTGATCCATCTTCGACCGCCAAATCGCCACATACCGGTCCGGAACTCGCTTTGGCTATCCGCGACCGCATCGGGCCGGCGCTGATCGGCAAAGATCCGGGACACATCAATCACATCTGTGAGATGGCTTCCAAGCTGACGCCCTCGCAACCCGGCGCTGTCGTCGGCGTCGAACTGGCCTGCATCGAGCTGGTCTGCCGCCGCCGCGGCATCGCCCTGCATGATTATGTTGGCGGTGCGGTTCTCGACCGATTGCAGTTCAACGGCTGGGTCGGTGAACTGCCGCCGGATGAAGCGGTCGCCGAAGCCTTGCGCTGGAAGAACGCCGGCTTCAAGTCGATGAAGATCAAGGTCGGCAATGATGCCGGCAAGGACAGCGCGCGGGTGAAGGCGGTGCGCGAAGCCGTCGGCAAGGACATCAAGCTGCGCATGGACGCCAATATGCAATGCACGGTGGATCAGGCGCTGGCACTGTGCCGCGCGGTCAAATCCTGCGACATGCAGTTGTTTGAGCAGCCGGTGCACAAGGACGATCTCGCGGGTCTGGCGCGGATCCGGCGGGAAGGCGGCATTCCCATCATGGCCGACGAATCCATCAGCGATCACCAAAGCCTGATCCGCGTCATCAAGGCGGATTGCGCCGACTTTGTGAAGTTCGGCATCAAGCAGGCCGGCGGCCTGTTACAGACCGCACGCATGCTGGCCACTGCCGAAGCCGCCGGTCTGCCGGTGGTGCTCGGACACGGCTTCGGGTTGGACCTCAGCACGACGGCCGAGATCATGCTCGCCGCGACCTCGCGCAATGTCCTGCCCGGACTGGAGTGTGTGGGACCGCTGAAAGTGGTTGATACCGTGGCGAAGACCCGGCTGGATATCAGCAATGGCAGTATTGCTCTGCCGGAAGGGCCAGGCCTGGGCATTGAGCTGGATGAAGAGAAGCTCGCGCGTTACGCCTTGCCGATGGATCACTGAGACGGGCCGTGGTGAAACGAAAACGGCGCACTCGGTGAGTGCGCCGTTTGTTTTTTACAAGGCCCGGTTACATGTGCCCGTAAAGCACCTTGCCCGCGACCGGCATTTTCGCCATCAGGATGTCGCCCGACAGCGATTCGGTGATGTAGATCGTTTTGCGATCCGCGCCGCCGAAGGCGAGGTTGGCAAGGTGATGATGTTTGTGATCACTCGAATGCACCAGATGCGTGGGCAGCATGTTGGCATCAAAGCGCCAGATGCCGACGCCGAGCTGGCAGACCAGCAGACCGTTCTCCGAATCCATCTCGATACCGTCCGGGCCGCCGACGCCGCCGGAGAGTTGAATCGCGACACCGGTCTTCGATACCGAGCCATCGGCCATCACCGGCAGACGCCACACCGAGTTTGAGCGCGTCACGCCGACATAGACATGTTTCTCGACCGTGGTCATGGTGATGCCGTTGGGGCTGGGCGCGTTGTTGACCAGCTTGCGCAGATCGCCGTTGGCTTTCAGGCGGAACACCGCACCGGTCGGATCGGCGATGCCGGTCTGGCCCTGGTCAGTGAAGTAGAGGTCGCCGTCCTTGGTGAAGTGCAGGTCGTTGAGGCCCTTGAAGCTTTCGCTATAGGCGGTGCGCAGCACGTTCTCCAGCTTGCCGGTTTTAGGATCCAGGGTCAGCAGACCTTCCTTGTAATCACAGATGAACAGGCGGCCGTCCTTGTGGAATTTCATGCCGTTGGGCCAGCCGTCGTATTGCAGCACCAGATCCCAGTCGCCTTTGGGCGTGATGCGGAAAATGCGGCCGAAGGGGATGTCGCACACCCAAAGATTGCCCTCGCGGTCGAAGGCCGGGCCTTCGAGGAAGCATTCGACCTCGGCGTTCTGGCGGTTGGGATCGGACCATGCGCTGCGGCTTTTCTTGCGGAACTTGGCGGGCAGCGAGGTGAAGACTTCGGTAGTGATGTGTTCGAGGGGTTTGAACGGGTTATACATGGTGCGACGGTCCTCTTATTTAACTATATGATTTTATTGATAAATAAATTGAAGCGGCGGCGGGCGTCACGAGAAATGCAGCAGTGTTCGCGGCCAAGACAGGCGCGGCGATGTTAGCACGCAAGACCTGCATCACTACAGTCGTTCATGCGCGCAACGCGCCGGTTTGTCCATATCGCGGCCAGTCATGCATGGAGGCGGCGATGGTGGGTTAGCATCGGCGGGCAAAACTTTTCAGGAGCAACACCGTGTTCGAAGGTTTCAAGCACATCCAGGTCCAGACCAGCGATCCCGAAGTCAAAATCAATCTGCGTTACGGCGGCAACGGCCCGCCCATCCTGCTGATCCACGGCAATCCGCTGACCCATGTGCACTGGCACCTGGTGGCGCCGCGGCTGGCCAAGGATTTCACCGTGGTGTGCACGGATCTGCGCGGTTACGGCGACAGCGGCAAACCGCGCGGCCTCGAAGACCACAGCAATTATTCATTCCGCCGCATGGGCCTCGACCAGGTTGAGGTCATGCAGCACCTGGGTTTCAAGGAATTCTGCGTCGCCGGACATGATCGCGGCGGCCGCACGGCGATGCGCATGGCGCTGGATCATCCGGACAAGGTCAAAAAGCTGGCGACCTTCGACATCCTGCCGACGCATCACGTGCTGACCCATACGACATGGCAGTGGGCGCTGAATTCCTACCATTGGTTTTTCATGGCGCAGCCCTATGACATCCCGGAAAAACTGATGGAGGGCAAGGAGGATTACTACATCCTCAACAAGCTGACCAAGATGGGCATCGGCAAAGGCGGTTTCTCGAAAGAAACATTGGCTGAATACGCGCGCTGCTGCACACCGGAGAACCTGCACGGTGTCTGCGAAGACTATCGGGCGGCGGTCACGGTGGACATGGCGATGGATACGGCGGACTACGAAGCCGGGCGCAAGGTGCAATGCCCGACTGCCGTCTACTGGGGTGAAAAGAGTCACACCAACAAGTTTTTTGATCCGTACAAGGCCTGGCCGGAGTATGTGGCCGACCTGCGCAAGCTGATGCCGTTGCCCTGCGGACATTATCCGGCAGAGCAGGTGCCCGATCAGGTATACGATGAACTGAAAAAGTTTTTTGGTGGTTGAGCGGGAAGGCGAAAGAAAAACAAACGGGCGGAAATTTCCGCCCGTTTGTTTTTGGGGATCAACGGACTTAAAGTCCGTGGGTCGAGGGGCGTGTGTCAGGTGAAATAAAGCCGGAGCGCCGTCTCCCCGCTGATGATGCGCCGTGTATTCGCATCCGGCACCCATTGTTTGAAGCTGGCAATGGCCTGCTCATAGCTCATCGAATCCTCAAACGCTGCAAAGGGCCAGTCGCTGCCCCATAACAGCCGTTCCGGACCGGCGTGGGCGAGGAGTGCTTTGGTGCAGTCCAGCGCGACCTGCGGGGACTCGAAGCGATAGCCCGCGGACAGCTTGATCCAGGTGCGGCCGTTGTCCACGGCCCGCATCACGGCCTGAAAACCCTCGCATGCCGGACCGCCCTTTTGCGGGTGACCGAAGTGGTCGATGACCAGTTTGACGCCGGCGGCCTGCAGGGTTGCGATGGGCGCGGCAAGTTTGTCGGCGGTCTGGTTGATGTGCACATGCCAGTCAAGGTCGCGCACGCGGCGGAAAAACTTGGTGTACTCCGGCGTGGTGATGTCCGGCAGGTTCTTGACATTGCGCCACTGGAAACGCACGCCGACGACGCCATCGTCCTTCATCATGCGCATCACGTAAGGGTCTATGGTCGGCTTGACGATCGCGGTGGTGCGCAGGCGTTTGTGCCGGCGCGCCGCTTCGATCGAATATTCGTTGTAGTCGTCGAACAGGCTGGCAGCCGCCAGCACGGCATATTTCACGCCGTGCTGATCCAGCGTCGCCACATACTGTTCGATGGTCGCGTCCGCCGGCGGCTTGTGCCACGCCGTCGCGGAAAGCGGCATGTCGGTGGTGTACACGTGGGCGTGGCTGTCGACAATCGGTGCATCGGCGAGAGCGTCTTTGATCATGATCGGTGCCGGGGAAATAAGGTTTAGAAGGGTGGGGAATTATCGGGCACATCCAGCCTACCACAGGCCATTCCGTTTGATCGACAATGCGGCCCCCGATTTGACCGCTCCGGCGGGCTGCATATACAGTCGCTGCCGGTCATCCAAACGGTAAAGTCATGAATCATTCGCACCGGGACGCCGCTGACACGCTGCGGATATACGGAAATCTGTCGTTGCTGGAAATGGCGCCGGTGTTGCTGGCGGCTGATCGTATCTATGCGGGGAAAACCCTGATTGAACACGGCAGCGTGATGGCGTTGTGGGGGCAGGCCAGCGATCTCGCCAGCCTCACGTCGTCGGGGGAAGCCGATATCGCCACCAATTCCGAAACTCAGGCCTTGCGCGGCGCGGCCGCCCATCCGGACCTGCGTTTCATATTCACCGTTGCGGAGTGTCCGTACCGCATCGTGGCGCGCCGTTCGGCAGGCATCTCGAAGCTCGCAGACCTGCGCGGCAAACGGGTGGGTACGCAACTGGAGTCGTCGGGTGAGTTTTTCCTGGACATCATGCTGCGCACCGTTGGCATGACTGTGCGGGATGTGACGCTGGTGCCTTTCATGGCGCATACCGATGCGCCGATCAGTCAGTTGCCGGAGCAGCTGCATCACGGAAAAATCGATGCCGTCGCGCTGTGGGAACCGCAGGTGCAGCGGTCCAAAATGGCGCTCGGTGACGACGCCATCGAATTTTATGATCCGGCGGCTTATACCGAAAAATTCAACCTCTGTACCAAACAGGCGAATCTTGATGACCCGGTGATGCGTGCGCGCATTGTTGCTTTTGTTTCGGCGCTGATTGCTGCTGCAAGACGTCTCAGGGTTGAGCCGGAAGCCGGTTGGCAGCTGGTGGCGAAGGCGGCAAATCTGGACATCGAAACCGTTCGAGAAGCCTGGCCTTATTTCAATTACCCTGGCACGCTGGTCGCCGACCTGACGGATGTGTTCGAGCGACAGGAGGGGTGGATTGCAAAAGTGCAGGGGCGTGCCCCGCGCACCAGGGAAGCACTGGCCGGACTGATTGACAGCAGCGTGGTGCGCGAAGCGCGGGCGTTTACTGCGGCTTGAGATTCAGCGCGCGAACCACCTTGCCCCAGCGCAGCATCTCCGATTCGATCAGGCCGCCGAACTCTTCCGGTGTGCTCAGCACGATGTCAACGGCCATGCGGCGCATGGCTTCAATGTTGTCCGGCTGACGCATCACCTTGTGCGATTCGGCGTTGAGCGTATCGACGATTCCCCGCGGCGTACGCGCCGGCGCCAGCAGACCCAGCACGGCATCCGAGCGGAAACCCGGAACACCGGCCTCGGCAATCGTAGGCAGATCCGGTGCGGATTTGGAGCGCTGGGCGCTGGCGATGCCCAACGCACGCAGCCGTCCGCTTTCGATATGCGGTTTCACCGTCAGCGCATTGCCGAACACCAGGCTGATTTCTCCGGTCAGGGTGCCGATCAGCGCCGGTCCTGCGCCCTTGAACGGTACTTCACGCATCCTGACCCCGGCCATCTGGTTGAACAGTTCTGCGGTCAGGTGCGCCGAGCTGCCGCTGCCGCCGGAACCGTAAAGGATCTGGTCCGGTTGTTTTTTGGCCAGCGCGATCAGGTCTTTGACGTTGCGCACCGGCAGAGACGGATGCGTGACCAGGAAATACGGTGATGACGCGACCATCGACACCGGCGCAAAGTCGCGCAGCGTGTCGTAAGGCAGTTTGGCATACATGCTCGGATTCACGGAATGCGGACTGGATACGAACAGCAGTGTGTAGCCGTCAGCGGGGGCGCGCGCGACAATTTCCGTGCCGACAATGGCATTGGCGCCGGCACGGTTATCGACGACAAACTGGCGCTTCAGCGATTCTGACAACCCGGTGGCGAGGTGGCGTGCGATGACGTCGGTGCCGCCGCCCGGCGCAAACGGTACTACGATGCGAACCGGCTTTGCCGGGTAGGTTTGTGCGAGCACTGTGCCGCTGAGGCAGGATGCGATAGTCGCGGCAATTGCAAGCAGCTCCGGAAGTTTTTGCATATTCGGTACCATTAAAAATCCGGCTTAATCTTACATCCAAAAACTGCAGCAATGTCTCAGGTTGCTGTAATTCCGAAAGGGCTCCGGCAGTGCA
>Ga0222713_10002591_pt1 | contig 19223 bp, 16 predicted proteins | sample C33_649DmetaG_FD_165061 | JGI IMG/M metagenome (GOLD analysis project Ga0222713, IMG submission 165061) | Estuarine water microbial communities from San Francisco Bay, California, United States - C33_649D | ecosystem: Environmental > Aquatic > Marine > Unclassified | place: USA: California...
TGGAGGATTCTATCCCTTTACGCCATTGGCATCTCAACGATCCTGGGGTGGTACCCAATCTTTTACAGACTGGAGCTGGTTCACCTACAGGTATTTTACTTTATGAAGGCAACTTACTACCAAAAGTCTTTCAAAACCAAATAATTCACTCTGATCCGGGTCCAAATGTGGTAAGATCCTATCCTACCATGAAAAATGGAGCAGGATATACCGCCAGTATAGTTAATATCTTAAAAGGAGAAAATGACCAATGGTTCCGTCCATCAGATGTTAGTATTGCTCCTGATGGTTCTCTGATTGTTGCTGATTGGTACGATCCCGGAGTTGGTGGACATCGAGTTGGAGATTTACAGCGGGGACGCATATACAGAATTGCCCCCGACGTTTCTTCCTATAAAATCACAAAACAAAATTACGATACCCCTGCTGGTGCAATTAATGCACTCTTGAATCCAAATCTTGCAGTAAGAAGGCATGCCTGGATAGCTTTGCATGAGATGGGAAAAGAGGCAGTTCCTGAACTGGAAAAATTATGGAGAAAAGCAGCTAACCCTAGGATGCGTGCCAGAGCATTTTGGGTATTGGCAAAAATGCCAAAAGGTGAAAAATACATCAATGAAGCGTTAAAAGACACTAATCCTGATCTACGGATAACAGGATTAAGAGCGGCCAGACAATTAAAATTGGACATGATTCCACTAGTCAAAAAATTAGTGAACGATCAGGATCCACAAGTAAGAAGAGAATGTATCATAGCTCTTAGACACAATAAATTGGATGAAGCCGCTGAGTTATGGGCAATACTTGCCAATCAATATGATGGTACTGACAGATGGTATTTAGAAGCCCTAGGTATAGGTGCAGATAGACAATGGGATCGATTTTTAAAGGCTTATCTACAAAAAAATGAAAATCCATTGGCAAATGCTGCAGGTAGGGATATAATATGGCGTTCCAGAACCGAACTGGCATTACCATTTCTTGCAAAACTAGCTTCTGATAATCAGTATGCTATGAAGTCAAGATTAAGATATTTCCGTGCTTTTGACTTTCAAACTGGGCCCGAAAAATCAAAAGCCCTTTTAAAAATGATTGACGATAATTTGACCGGGAATATTGAATTCAATAGATTGGCATTACATCATTTAGATAGCAAAGCGACCCTACAATCTCCTAATGCAAAAAAAGCCTTAATGGCCGTAATCCATGCTACCGCAGGTCAGGCCGACTACCTTGACTTGGTTAGACAATACGAACTTCAAACCGAAAATTCAAACCTTTTAGCTATGGCAATAGCTAAATCTAATGAACCTGTTGGTATTGATGCGGCAAGATTATTACTTGAGCTAAAAGGAACTTCCCTTATAAATAAAGTATTCTTGAGTAATGATAAGAACCAAATTAATTCAATTCTGAATGCAATAGGCAGTGTAGGAAATGCCGAATCAATAGGCATTTTAGAGAAAATTAGCCTTCAGAATACCGAGAATATGGAATTACGACAACAGGCCGCAGAAATGATTGGAAAAAGTAGATCAGGTGAAGACCGCACGCTTGAACTTTTGCGTACCAAAAAAGCTCCTGCAGAACTTATTCCGTACTTTGTTGCTGGTTTAAAGGGGAGCAGACGAAAGGCTGTTGTTGATGAATCTTTAACATTTTTACCGGAATCCATAAAAAATATCAAACAAAAGCAATCCATCACATTAAATGAATTACTTGCTTTAACAGGAAATACAAAAAATGGAGCTGCGGTTTTCAAAAAAAGCTGTACTGTTTGTCATCAAGTTGGCCAACAAGGGTATGATGTTGGCCCGAGGCTGACAGAAATTGGCTCAAAATTACCTAAAGAAGCATTGTTTGATGCAATTATCAATCCTTCTGCAGGAATTAGTTTTGGATTTGAAACCTGGCAAATTGATATGAATGATGGATCAAGCCTGATGGGAATTATTGCGAGCAGAACTAAAACAGAAATAGAACTTAAATTCCCAGGAGGTATAAATCAGAAAATCTATACCAATAATATTAAAACGATAAAGGCTATGACTGAATCAATGATGCCTGAAGGCCTGCACGAAACCATGACAAAACAAGAAATGACAGATATTATTCAGTACATGGCCACTTTAAAGAAAAAAGAGTAAAAATGAGTAATTTTCACTAACTCAACTTAAAACTTATTACTTATAACTTATAACCTATTACTTATTACCTATTACTTATAACCTATAACTTCTAAAAATGAAATTCGGCATTAATACATTTCTATTCACATCTCCCTTTACTAATGAAAGTGTATCCCTTTTCCCAAAGTTTAAAGCATGGGGCTTCGATTCTGTAGAAATCTCTATTGAAGATCCATCACACATTGATCCTCAGGTGATCAGAAAAGCTTTGGATGAAAATGGCCTTAAATGCGGAACTATTTGCGCTGCAATGGGTCCGGGCCGTGATTTAAGAGGAACACCTGAAGAACAGCAAATCGGCTTTGATTATTTAAAAAGCATGCTCAGTATGATGCCTACTCTAGGTTGTGATACCTTGATTGGGCCCCTGTATTCGAGAGTTGGTAGGGCAGAATTAGTGAGTAAAGAAGATTATGCAAAACAATGGGAAACAGTTGCAAAACATTTAAAAACGCTAGCTGATTATGCGGAGCAGTTGAATGTTAAGATGGCCATTGAACCTTTAAACCGGTATGAAACTGATTTTATTAATACCTGTGAACAAGGAATGAGAATGGTTAATCAGGTGAATAGTGATGCATTAATGCTTCAACTGGATACGTACCACATGAATATTGAAGAAAAAGATCCTTACCAGGCAATTTTAAATGCAGGAAGTAAATTAGGACACCTCCATGCATGCGGTTCAGATCGTGGAACTCCGGGAGGTGATCAGATCAATTGGAACAAAATTAGTTCAGCGCTTCATCAAATTAATTATGATAGAGATGTAGTTATTGAATCATTTATTCCGGATATTGAAATGATTGCTAAAGCGGCCTCAATTTGGCGACAATTTGAGCCTTCGCAAGAAGATATTGCGATCAAAGGATTAAAATTTTTAAGATCTAGTTTAATTAAATAATACCAACATTGAAACCTATATTTTAAACCTTTTATTATGGATTCAAGACGTAATTTTTTGCAAAAAATTAGCGCTTCAGTGCTCACATTATCTGTATCCGGTAATGCAATTGCCAGTGCCTCAGATTTTTTAAATCAGCCCTATGAAGGACCAGTTCTTCGGGTTGCAATCATGGGCCTGGGCAGTTACGGCACCAGGGTAGCAGATGCCATGCAGGCCTGCGCAAAGGCTAAATTGGTTGGGGTTATTAGTGGTACACCCGCTAAAATAAAAAACTGGCAGAGCAAGTATAACATTTCAGAAAAAAATTGCTACAATTATGAGAATTTCGATCTCATTAAAGATAATCCCGACATTGATGCAGTTTACGTCATAACGCCGAATGCCCTGCACCACGATCAGGTAATACGGTTAGCCAAGGCCGGTAAACATGTTATTTGCGAAAAACCAATGGCCTTGAATGCCAAAGAAGGGCAGGAAATGATTGATGCCTGCAAGAAAGCGAATGTCAAATTACTTGTAGGATACCGGATGCACTTTGAACCTAAAACCCAAGAAGTAATCCGGATGCGGAAAGAAGGAGAATTGGGTAAAATTATGTTTTTTCAGGGATTATGCGGCTTTAAAATTGGTGACCCTACTCAGTGGCGATTGAATAAGCAATTGGCCGGAGGGGGATCCATGATGGACATAGGCATATATGCAATCAACGGTGCACGTTATATGGTAGGCGAAGAGCCTGTTTGGGTTACTGCACAGGAAACCAAAACTAACCCTGAAAAATTCAAAGAAGGCGTGGACGAAAGCATTCAGTTTCAACTGGGTTTTCCAGGCGGAGCGGTAGCGTCTTGCTTGTCGAGCTACAATATGAGTAATCTAGATCGCTTTTTCTTAACTGCTGAAAAAGGCTTTGCCGAGTTACAACCTTCAACCGGTTATGGACCAATCAAAGGCCGTACTAATAAAGGTGAATTAAATCATCCTCATGTTACTCACCAAACAGTACAAATGGAAAAAATGGCAGGAATCATTTTGGCAGGAGAAACAGCTCTTGTACCTATAGATGGTGAAGAAGGCCTCAAAGACCTAAAAATCATTGATGCGATCTATTTAGCAGTTAAAACAGGTAAAAAAATAAATTTGAAATTGTAAATGAATTTCTGTTAAAACTCCACAAATTAAAATAAACACCAAGAACATGATTATACCTAAGAAAAAGAATTTGAAAGTACTGCTTTACAGCTTGACATTCGTGCTAATTGCCTTAACTGCGTTTAAGTTTGCACAATCAAATCCAAGTGCCTTAAAAATTAAAAAAGGTGATCATATCATTTTAATTGGAAACAACCTTGGTTCAAGAATGATGAATTATGGTCATTTTGAAACAGAAATGCAGCTTCGTTATCCGGATAGTATGCTTTACATTCGTAATATGTGTGATGGAGGGGATACTCCCGGATTCAGAGCACATTCCAGTCGTGCTTTACCCTGGGCATTCCCTGGAGCAGAAAAATTTCAAACCGAACTAGCAAAAAATTCAAATAGTGAGGGTTTTTATGATAGCCCGGATACCTGGATAAGCAATCACAAAGCAGACATAATCATTGCTTTTTTTGGATATAATGAGTCATTTCAAGGCGCAAAAGGACTTGAAAACTATAAAGCCGAACTAGATGCCTTCATCAAACATACCTTAAAACAAAAGTATAACGGAACATCCGCACCACAGCTTGCAATCGTGTCTCCAATCGCTTTCGAAGATCTTTCGAAAGAGTTTGACCTTCCGAATGGAAAAACTGAAAATATCAATCTAGAGCTGTATGCAAATGCAATGAAAGAAGTTGCTGCAAAAAATAAGGTTCATTATTTAAATGTTTTTACGCCCACAAAACAATGGTATGATACCAATGAGAAAGCTCAAACTATTGATGGTTCTCAACTTACAGATGCTGCCTATGCTAAATTTGGTCCTCTTTTAGCTGATGGAATCTTTGGCAAATCGAAAGTAACACCTGCTATGGAAGCCAACAGGAAATTAGTGCACGATGCCGTTATGGAAAAAAACTGGATGTGGCATAATGACCTCAAGATCCCAAATGGTGTTCATGTTTATGGCCGTCGTTATAATCCATTTGGGCAAGATAATTACCCTGCTGAGATAAAGAAGATCAGAGAATTGACACTGATAAGAGACCAGGCAATCTGGATGGCGAATAAAGGCAAAAAAATGGACCTGGATGCAGCTGATAAAAATACCTCAGCACTACCTAAAGTAGCAACCAATTTTAATCCCGAGAAAAACGGCAGTCTTGAGTACCTGTATGGCCAAGATGCCTTAGATAAATTTAATTTGCCGCCAGGATATAAAATCGATCTTTTTGCATCTGAAGTTGAATTTAAAGACATTGAGAATCCTGTTCAGTTATCCTTTGATAATAAAGGTAGGCTTTGGGTAGCTACGATGCCCACTTACCCACATTGGCAGCCCGGCGATAAAAGGCCTAATGATAAGATCATCATTTTGGAAGATACCAATGGAGATGGCAAGGCTGATAAACAAACCACTTTCCTGGATGGAATTCATCTACCTGTAGGTTTCGAAATTGCACCTGAAGGGGTTTATGTTTCTCAAGGCACCAACCTGGTACTTTTTAAGGATACAAATGGGGATGATAAAGCTGATTCAAAAGAAATTTTGTTAAGTGGATTTGATGATCATGACACACACCATGCGCACCATGCCTATACTGCTGATCCTTCTGGTGCAATTTATATGGGTGAAGGTGTCTTTTTACATACCAACGTAGAAACCTCTTATGGACCAGTTCGAGCAACCAATGGCGGTTTTTATAGATACAACCCTGCCCGCCGTCAGTTAGAGCGTACAGCCCAACTTTCCATTCCAAATCCATGGGGAATTGCTTTTGATGAATGGGGACAGAATTTCTTTGCCGAGACCTCGGGCCCTGATGTTCTTTGGATGATGCCTGGTTCTATTAAGCCAAGATATGGTGTTGCCACTCATAAATCAACAAATCTGATTGAAGATAAACATCGGGTACGCCCTACCTCAGGGCTTGAATTTATCTCAAGTCGGCATTTTCCAGATGAGGTACAAGGTGATATGCTCATTAATAATACCATTGGTTTTTTAGGAACTAAAGAACATACAATGGAAGATAAGGGAACAGGCTTTGCAAGTAAACATCGTCAGGATCTCCTGGTATCTAAAGACAGAAATTTTCGTCCTGTAGATATGGAATTTGCCCCTGATGGATCACTATATGTTGTAGATTGGCATAATGTGCTGATTGGCCACATGCAACATAATGTTCGTGACCCGCTTCGCGATCATTCTCATGGACGAATTTACCGTATCACCTATCCATCCAGACCATTGGTTAAACCGGCTAAAGTTGCAGGCGCAAGTGTCAATGAGCTTTTAGATAACTTGAAACTTCCTGAATATCGTACCCGCTATAGAACACGACGTGAACTTCGCGGTAGGCAGGTTTCACAAGTTCTTGCTGCCATTACACCATGGGCAGCAAAACTTGATAAAAAAGATCCTCGATATGAGCACCATTTGCTCGAAGCATTATGGGTAAGTTGGGGCTTAAATAAGGTTGACCAAAAAATACTTCGTCAATTGCTTCAGGCAAAAGACTACAGAGCTCGTGCAGCTGCTGTGCGAGTTTTACGATATACTGGTCATCAGGTAGCCGATCAGCCAAACTTACTTATTCAGGCTGCCAAAGATGTTCATGGCAGAGTACGGTTAGAAGCAATTGTAACCGCATCCTGGTTAGAAAAAAATAAAGGTCTGGCCATTTTAACGGAAGCTAGTAAACATCCTCTTGATGAATGGATGGTTCCTGCCTATGAAACAGCTCTTGCACACCTCAATGGATCTGAACGCATTGTAAAAAAAGAAGAACCAATTTTAACTGATCTGAAAGGGAATGAGCGCGATTTATTTGTAAAAGGAAAGGCAATTTATGCCCGAGATGGATATTGCAATACCTGTCATCAGAGTAATGGAAAAGGTTTGGAAAGCTCTGGTTTTCCCCCTCTTGCAGGCACAACATGGGTTACCGGGAGCGAAGAACGTTTAATCAAATTGGTTTTAAAAGGACTTTATGGCCCGATTGATGTTCTTGGCAAAAAATATCCAGGACAGGTACCTATGACACCTTTTGCAGGAATGCTCAATGATGATGAAGTTGCAGCAGTGTTGACCTATGTGCGAAATTCGTTTGGCAATAAAGCTTCGGCTATCTCAACAGAAAAGGTTAAAGCCACACGCGCTTCAGTTCAAGACAAAACTGGTTTTTATATACCTGAAGAATTACTAAAACAATATCCTTTAGAAAAATAAACCCTAATCAGATATTTACCCGAGTTGAACTATCAACTGTCAATTTTCAATTAGAGCACTAACAGATTGATTAATTAAAAAAAATGAAGAACAAAAAAACATACAGACTGTTTGCAATCATGATGATCCTATTCATGAATATTGGATCAGCAATCGCTCAAAAAAGCCCACAATGGGTTGTATATCAAGGTAATGAAGGCCCGGGAAAAGGGAAACATATTGTATTTGTAAGTGGCGATGAAGAATATCGATCGGAAGAAGGTTTACCCATGATGGCAAAGATTCTGGCAGAGCGTCATGGCTTTAAGTGCACTGTTTTATTTGCTTTAGATCCAAAGACTAATGAAATCAATCCGGATTTACAAACCAATATTCCAGGATTGGAGCACCTCAAGACAGCAGACCTCATGGTGATGTTATTACGCTTTAGGGAATTACCCGACGAACAAATGAAACATATTATAGATTACACGAATGCCGGAAAACCAATTGTAGCATTACGGACTTCAACACATGCATTCAGCTATTCACGTAATAAACAAAACCCGTATGCCAAATACAGCTATAACAGTAAGGTAAAAGGCTGGGAAGGTGGTTATGGAAAGCAGGTGCTTGGTGAAACATGGATTAATCACCATGGCGTACATGCTAAAGAAGGCACTCGGACATTGATTAATGGCCTTGTGAAAGATCATCCAATTTTACACGGAGTAAAAGATATCTGGACACCAACTGATGTATATGGCATTCTGGGGCTACCCAATGATGCTCAGGTTTTGATATTCGGCCAAACCACGATGGGAATGACCCCTACATCACCTTTGAGTTTTGAAAAGTCGGTTATGCCCGTAGCATGGATCAGGAGCTATAACTCAACAAGTGGTAAAAAGGCAAAGATATTTACTACAACAATGGGTTCTTCAGTTGATCTTTTAAGTGAAGACCTGCGCAGATTAGTTGTGAATGCCTGTTATTGGGGAACTGGTTTGGAAAAACAAATTCCCGAACAAAATAACGTTCAACTAGTTGGCCAGTACAATCCAACCATGTTTGGTTTCGGAAAATATCAGAGAGGATTAAGTCCTGCTACATTTGAATGGAAGAAATAGTATTTAATGTGTTTATGGAAAGCTTGAAATATGAATTTCATCAGAGTCAGGAAGTTCCAACTTTCGCTAGGTCTATTTAATGTGAGTTCGATATAAAATCTTGCTGGGCTAAGTTTAAACTGAAGTTTTTCTCTCCTTTTAGAAAGCAGGGTCTGTGTCTCTTCGCTTATACCAGACCCGTGTTCTGCCCTATTTTTTTCGGCAGATTAAATAGATATCATGAAATTCTTATTGCAAAAAAGATAGAGCTGCCACCCGGGTTTATTTAATAGGACCTATGGTTCTATTACCGCACTGCCCGTAGCTAGCGCATGCCTGTCGCGTGTGCTTGTAAAATATTCTGGAACGCGCGCACCAGCAGCTCCGAGTAAAATAAACCTTGCCGAAGGAGGTATCTTCCGGCTATTGGTAATCTGACATAAAGTATGATTTCTTGCCGGAAATACTCCGTAGGAAAGGACTGAACTAAGCTATAAAACGCAGGTATTGGTTTCAAAAATCAAATAATACAAACCTAGCGCATCATGAGATCAATTTAAATGGTATTTTTAATCTTCCTTAAATCGAACTCAGGTTATTTAGTAAAGTAATATAATTACTGTAGCCTATTTTAAACTGATCAGGATTCTACCACAACACCCATTGCGCAGAATTTTTCGATTCTATCTTCTATAACTTGGTCTATATCTTGTTTAAGAAGCAATTTAAGGTCATCTATGATCTTAGTCTGGATGGTCTTTGCCATTTGCTCAGGATTATGATGAGCTCCACCGAGAGGTTCTTTAATTATTCCATCGATCAGCTTATTAGCATACATATCGTTAGCTGTCAATTTTAAGCAATCCGCAGCTTTCTCCTTAAAGTCCCAGCTTCTCCATAAAATAGATGAACAGGACTCTGGTGAGATAACAGAATACCAGGTATGTTCAAGCATATATACACGGTCGCCGATTCCAATCCCTAAAGCTCCGCCTGATGCTCCTTCGCCAACAATGAAACAAAGTATTGGAACTTTCAGAACAGACATTTCGAGGAGATTCCTTGCAATAGCTTCACCCTGACCACGCTCCTCAGCTTCAAGTCCGGGATATGCCCCAGGAGTATCTATAAATGTAATGACCGGTTTATTGAATTTTTCGGCAAGTTTCATTAACCTAAGTGCCTTTCGATAACCTTCCGGATTAGACATTCCAAAATTACGGTATTGACGCATCTTGGTATTCACCCCTTTTTGATGACCAATGACCATCACGGTCTGACCACCGATACTCGCAAAACCACCAACAATAGCTTTGTCATCTTTTACAGTACGATCACCATGCATTTCTATGAAATCATCACAGATCATTTCTATGTAGGACAGGGTATAAGGTCTATCAGGATGCCTGGATATCTGAACATTCTGCCATCCAGTAAGATTAGAATAAACTTCATGTCTGGTAAAATCAAGCTTTGCTTCTAGCTCGGCAATGGTTGCACCCATATCTACCTTTGTCTTTTCAGAGACCTGCTTAACCTTTTCAATCTGCAATAGTAAATCTGAAATAGGCTTTTCAAAATCAAATGTTGTACTCATTGGCTATTTTATGATTGGGCTAAATTAGGAAAATTAAAGCTATCCCGAATAAAGCTATTTTTAACAATTTTAAAATGTATCCATTACAGCACAGAAAGGTTGTGAATTAACGGTTTTTCTATTTGAAAATAATAAGGATACGTTAAACAAAAATCAGCAAATTCAATTAAAAGACAAAAACAGAAATTTCAAGTTTTCAATCCCTTTAATTTCTCTTTGGCTAACTCCCATGTATTGGGAGCCTCTTTTTCTACCCCAGCATCATTGATCATTTGCTGCAAATCAGAAAGTGAATTTAAAATAGAAGTTGCACTCACATTATCTTTTTTAAATTGTTTGAGATCGAGCAGAATAGCTTTAGTATTCCCTCTCTCATCTGTAATTAAATTTATTCCATCTATCATAAAGCTTATAATTTTTATTTTATTAATGAACTAATCCATCTTTTAGTACAAGCAAATCAATGGCAGAAACTGTATTAATGATCTTTTTCCGTTCAGCCATCCCAAAACAAACCTCATCATAATGTTCTGGATAGTAATAAGATAGTGTTTTCATCCTAGTTTTTGAAATCAACGTGAATTCATAGGAATAGGAATGATAAATAGCATACTTTTTAGGACAGAAATTGGATAATTCCTTTTCATCCTTCATAGTAAAAAGTTGATTCTGAATCAAATTTTTCCATAGTAGTTCAAGCAATTGATCGCTTAGGCTCAGCTTTTTTAATTCATCTTTATACCTGAAGGCCTGTACATTATTACCGAGGCGCGTTAAAATAAAATAGTCGGATTTAAGTCCCTGCGATGTTGAAGGAAGCACCACACGAAATGCAATTACATACTCATTTTGCTCATGTAGGGTGTTTAGAAATGGTTTCATGTCAACAGCATTGTATGCTTTCCCATTTTCAATTTCTATTCTGTTCTGGGCAAGAACTGGTTGTGAGAAGAAGCAAAAAGCAAGAAAAAAGAGAGGTCTCACTATATAAAAATTTGATTCATACCTAAGTTCCTGAAATTAAAGTGTTAAACGAAAATCAATTTGCTATTTTTTATTCATAACCAAGCCTCAAAGCGAATTGGCTAAGATTAGATTCTAAACTTCAAGCTCAAAAGTAAACGATAATTTTGATTTGTATTATTCAATTTATGCTCCCAATCACTCTAAATTAAGCATGATTGTTTATATAAATACTAACAAACGGATAATAACTATCAGAACAGATAGTATGTAGCAGTAAATTATTTTTTTGCATTGACTGAATGAGTCAATTTAAAGCAAAAGAAATCAATAAAATTATTGGTCAAACCCTATTCACAAATTGGTCTCTGTTATATGTTTTACGCAATACAGTAATGGATGACTGCAAGCGTGACCTCAAGATACCCACAGTAATATGCAGTTCTTCTGCAGCCTCTACATGAGTATACCCTTTGAAATAAATCAGGTCAAGTGCCAATTTCTGTTCTTGGTTCAGAATACGAGTCATATCCTTTACACCAATAAGTTCTGGATTAAAAGATACATGAAAGGCCTGATCAATTTGTTGTGTTACTTCAGAAAGATCTTCACTAACAGTGTAATTTCTATAGTTGACACTTCGCAAATAGTCAATAGAAAGGTTTCTGGCTAACCTTGCCATCCAGGTATATAATCTTCCTTTTCCTGGATCATATTGCTTAAAGGAATTCCATATTTTTATAAAAGTTTCCTGCAATAGGTCTTGAGCAACCTCTTCTATAACCACAATGGTTGAAATTACTCTATAAAGAGAGTCGGAATACATTTTATAAAGGGAGGCCATTGCTCCTCTATCCATATTTTTCAATGCCTCTACCAATTTATCTTCAGATACGAGAAGTTTTCTTCTATTTGGTTTTAGAACTGCAGTTGAATCAGTGATTTGAATTTCTAGTGCTTCCATACTATTGCTATTTATATTTACTAATTTGGAAGCCGAAGATGAATTTCAGATGAATTTCATATGATTTTTTAAAAAAATTTATTTAAATAAAAAAGGGTGTTCAAACTAGCTGAACACCCTCATTAATAAAACCAAACTATTGGTTATTTAATTTTTCTTTATTTCTACCCTTCGGTTTAACTGACGACTAGCCTCTGTATCATTCGAACTAATTGGCATTGACTCTCCAAAGCCTTTTGCTGTCAGATTAGAAGCATTGATACCTGAGCTAACCAAATAGGTTTTTACAGCGGTTGCCCGATCAATAGAAAGGGTCATATTCCTTTTATCAGTACCTTCTGCAGAAGAATGTCCATTCAAACTAAAACTCATGGAAGGATATTTCTTCATTTCTCTAGAAATTTCATCAAGAACAGAATAAGAAGCTGTTTTTAAAACAGATGAATTAAACTCAAACAATACATTTTTGTAATTAAAACTTGGCTCAGCTGCAACAGTTTCTGGGCAACCACCATTTGATGATGTTCCTGCCTTATTTGGACAGTTATCCTTTGAATCGGGAATTCCATCACCATCGCTATCTGCTTCTGCTACCGGAGCGGGCTTAGCTGCTTCCTGAATAGGTACCTGCGCAACTGGCTGTGAAATAATTTTTTTTGGTTTGCAAGAAGGAAAGAGTACAATCGCCATTAAGAAGGCAAAGGAAACAGTTGAAAATACGGTTTTTAAGTTTTTCATTTTTGGCTCAATACGTTAAATGATTAATAAGAACTAAAACTACCATTTAACTGCTTTGATAGCAAGAAATAAAGCAATAAAAAAATAAAATTTATTTTTCATGACATTCATTACAAGAGCATTCAGAAAAATTGCCTTAACCCACCTAAAAGAAAGAGCTTGTAAATATTAAATAACATGAATGTATCCATTAAATCTTGCTGAATAATCGACTAACCCAAAGGATTTTTATGAAGGAAGCAACAGCATGGGCAACAAAAATTCATAGTATTCAGAAAAAACCAATCGAAATAAAAATATACGATATAAAGCAGGTAATTTTGGGTACATAAAATATTTGACCCTCTGATTAAAAAATTGATATGCAAGAATCAAAAGCAGACTTTTTTATAGAAGACGAAACTCTTCAGTGGCAGGAAGTAGAACCAGGAGTTAGCCGAAAAATTATGGCTTATGATTCTTCCTTGATGCTTATGCAGGTAAAATTCGCAAAAGGAGGTATTGGTCCTATTCATCGCCATGTACATGTTCAGATCTCTCATGTTTTTAGTGGTGTATTTGAAGTTCAAGTTGACGGCAATAAAAAAACTCTAAAAGCCGGCGACTCATTTTTTGTTCCTTCCAACCTATGGCATGGGGTTTTATGCCTTGAAGCGGGTATTTTAATCGACACATTTAGTCCGATGCGTGAAGATTTTTTATAAAATATATCCATCTAATTTTGATTCTCACAGCTATTAAAATCTTCATAATTCCTTTAATGACAGGTTTTTAATGCTGTATTATAAAACACTTCTGCATTACATTAATGATTTTCAAATGAGTTATCTAGCGCTATTTTGCAATCAGTCATGGCAATAAGCAGGAAAATAGCTCTCTTTAAAATAGATAAATTCACAGTCAAATCTCTTATTCATTGCTATAAATACTATTTATTGTTCTTTTTTAATAGTTTAATTGATAAACAATAAAATCTAAAATATAAAAAGCGAAAAAAAACGTATATCAATTAAACAGGCTTACTGTTTAACAATTATGTATAGATACCAGCCATTCAATTAAAATTATATGAAAATAAAACACATCATTCTCCCAGCATTTATAGTTATAGCATTATTTGCTTGCTCAAAAAGTAGTGATAAAACTAGTACTCCAGAAATTCCGAGTACCGTAACTGCGACAGTTCCAGACGTCTATAAAAAAATATATGGAGCTACCAGTATTACTTCGGATGGGACATATATTACTATAAAATCAAAGGGGGTCCCCGATCATACAAGTCCATATTACGCAACTTCCAATAGCTTGTATGAAAATTTTTCAGGCACCACATTTGCGGGTGCAACCTTTTCAAAGAATCCAAATTCCATAAGTGAAAAAACCTATACTTTTAAAATTCCACTTAACCCTAAATTAGATGCATCCCATCAGGCAACACCACTAGGTCCAATTGGTGTTTCGCTGAACGGAGTTCCATTTTTCAATCAATATGCAGGTCCAAGTCAACCACTAACCAATGAGATTGTGTCATTTGATAAATATTGGGGACATCCGGCACCTGGAAATATGTACCACTACCATGTAGAACCTCTATTTCTGACCACGGTAAAAGCTTCAAAATCAGCGCTACTTGGATTTCTTTTGGATGGATTCCCTGTCTATGGTCCCGAAGAATTTGGTGTTGCTGTGGAGGAAAGCAAGCTTGATATTTACCATGGTCATACCAACCCAACTACAGAATACCCTAATGGAATATATCATTATCATGTGACCAATAAAGACCCATATATCAACGGCCGTGGTTATTATGGATCACCCGGAACTATATCTCAATAACATTGAAAACAGGTATTACTTTACCATCTCTTTTGTGCTTCATTCTAATTCAATATGGATGTGAAAACATTGAACCACATTCCGAACTGAAAGATGATAAAACTGTCCCCAACATTGTGAATATAAGTACAGATATTAAGTTCCAATTCCATCAGGATACATTATACTACGCCAAAAAAAAATATGATGGATATCTGATCGAAGAATATCAAAAAGGAGATACCGCTTTATTTATTGGTTATTTAAACGGCTTAGAGGAAGGTCTGTCAAAAAAATGGTATCCCAACAAGCAAATCTCTGAGATTAGAATGTATCGCCAAGGCAAAAAAATAGGTATTCATAAAGGCTACTATGAAAATGGGAATCCAAAATTTGAATATCACTTTATTCAAGGAGAACATCATGGTATAGCCAAAGAATGGTACGAAAATGGCCAAGACTATAAATTCTTTCATTACAACATGGGCTATGAAGAAGGCAGCCAGAAAGCCTGGTGGGAAAACGGGGTCATTAGAGCTAATTATGTGGTTAAAAATGGACGCCGTTATGGTCTTATCGGACTCAAGCTTTGTATGAATCCTGAAAATTCTGTGAAGAATTTAAATTCAAAAATTAAATAGAAATTGAAAAAAATAAGTTTAATCATCGGCCTGCTGATCACGCTCTTTTCATGCGGAGAAATCAAAAAAGATTCCTCTTCACAAAAGATAGCGACTGAGCAAGAGAAGTTGCCATTTTTTAATCAGCCTGATTGGACACCAGAATGGATTGAGCCTGAAAATCCAGCTTATAAAAAAATCCATCAAATTCCTTCATTCTCTTTAGTGAATCAGGAAGGTAATACGATTACAGAAAAAGATATGGAGGGCAAAATTTATGTAGCTAATTTCTTCTTTACTACCTGCAGAAATATCTGCAGCAAAATGACTACTAATATGCACCTGATTCAGGATGCATTTGCCGATGACGAACAATTATACCTACTCTCACATTCGGTTACACCTAAATCAGATTCTGTACCCAAACTGAAAAAATATGCACTTGAGAATAAAATAAGAGCTGACAAATGGAGCCTGTTAACCGGAGATAAATCAACCATTTATCGTCTGGCAAAACAGGAATATTTTGCTGGCGACACCATCGGCTTTTACCAAACAGGCAATGAATTTCTTCATACCGAAAACTTCATTTTGATAGACAAGCATAGAAGAATCAGAGGAGTATATAATGGAACACTCTTGGTTGAAATTGAACGAATAAAAGAAGATATTGCGATCTTGAAAAGAGAGGAATAATGTCAAAAATTTTTACCTTCTTTAACATTGTCTTTTTGCTTTATGCTTTCAGCTTTACGTTTTTAGCTTTATGCTTTAAGCCTTATGCTTTAAGCTTTCCCCTCTCTTGTAATTCCATATTCTACCTTAATTTCATCCCGTTTTGGCTGATAGGTTTTGAAAACCTTATCCCAAATATTTAAAAGATTGTACTAGTTAGTATCCATATATTGAATATTCTTAGCATAATATTTTATACGATTTTGAACAAATCTTTGAACAACACTGAAGGAAATAAATTTAAATTTAATGTTTCACTTTAGGGAAACATTCTTATCTTTGGATCGTGAATAAAAATCAGAAATATCGAAAGATTACGTTTTACAAGAACTATTTTCAAGATTTTTTTGATAAACAAAACAAGAAAGTAAAAGCAAAATTTGTTTGGACTTTTGACTTAGTTGAAGACTTACAAAGAGTTCCAGAGACTTACCTTAAACACATAGAAAATACGGATGGACTTTATGAAATTCGAGTTCAGTTTGGAAGTGATATTTTTAGAATTTTCTGCTTTTTTGACCAAGGAAAATTGGTTGTTTTAGCAAACGGATTTCAAAAGAAAAAGCAAAAGACACCACATAAAGAAATTGACATGGCACTTAAAATAAAAGCAGAATATGAAAACGAAAAATAAAAACTTAATGACACTCGAAGAGTTCAAAGAAAAGAACTACGGAAAACGTGGCACAAAGGAACGTAACGAACTTGAAGCAGGTTATGAAGCGTTTAAAATTGGTGCCTTGATTCACGACACTCGCATAGAAATGGGAATGACACAAGAACAACTTGCAGAAAAAGTAGGGACCACAAAATCCTATATTTCAAAAATCGAGAACAATATAAAAGAAGCTCGTATTTCGACACTTCAAAAAATAATTGAACTTGGCTTTGGCGGACGACTTGAACTGAACATAAAAATCTAAGCGACAACTGACCGAAGAAAGAAAAACCGCATTCAGCACCTACCCAAAATGCATATTTTCGTATTCCAAAGACATTCCGATTCATGATAGCTTTCAACTTTTAGCCTTCACCTTTTAGCTTTACGCTTTATGCTTTCACCTTCAATACCCAGAAGCCTGTCCATCTTTCCTAGATTCAGAAGCTCCAAAGTATACCTTTCGAATCGGATCCCAGCGAATAGCCTGATAACCCCCATATAGCCCATTAATATAACCAACCTGATGACCCTTTTGTATTAAATCCCGGATTACATCATAGCTATATCCACTTTCAAGCGTGATGGTGCCACCTTTGAGAGCCATACCTTCACCTGTAGGCTCAGAAGACCCATCGTGGTTTATACGCGGATAATCACCTGCTTCTTGAACATTTAATCCAAAGTCAACTATATTCATCACAATCTGTACATGCCCTAAAGGCTGAAACGATCCACCCATCACACCAAAGCTCATGACTGGCTGCCCATCTTTGGTCATAAATGCTGGAATGATTGTTTGAAAAGGACGTTTTCCGGGAGCATAGGTATTACTTTCGCCCTCTTTCATCACATTAAATAATTCTCCACGATCCTGAAACATGAAGCCTAGCCCGTCGGGCATCATACCCGAACCAAAGCCACGGAAATTACTCTGAATCAGAGATACCATATTCCCTTCTTTATCGGCAACAGTTAGGTAAATGGTATCTCCATCTTTCATGGCGGGATTACCCGCATCCACACGTTCGGAGGCTTTATTAGGATCTATCAGCTTTCTACGTTCAGCAGCATAAGCTTCAGAGATTAACTCTTTGACCGGAACTTTAGCAAATTCCATATCCGCATAAAACTTTGCCCGATCTTCAAAAGCTAGCTTTTTTGCTTCTGTGAACAGATGAATATGTTCTGCACTCCCTAATTGAATCTTAGAAAAATCATACCCTTCAAGAATATTCAGCATTTGCAAGGCCGCAATCCCTTGTCCATTTGGTGGCAATTCCCATACATCATATCCCCTGTAATTGACCGAAACCGGATCAACCCAGGTTGAGGTATGCGAAGCCATATCAGCATAGCTCAAAAATCCGCCATTTTTTTTCATAAAGGCATCCATTGTACGAGCCATATCTCCTTTATAAAATACATCCCTACCCTCTTTTCCTATCCTTTCAAGTGTATTGGCAAGATTGGGATTTTTGAATATATCGCCTTCAACAGGTACCTGACCATTTGGATAGTAATGCTGTGCAACATTGGGATATTGATCATATAAGGAGACCACATTTTTTAAAGAGTTGGCCAATTCGCCGTGCACAGGAAATCCATTTCTAGCGTATGATACTGCCTTTTCAAGCACTTTGCTCATAGGCAGTGATCCAAATTTTTTATGCAATTCAAACCAGGCATCCACGCAACCGGGAACCGATACTGGCAATGGGCCGCGCGAAGGGATATGTGTAATTCCTCTTTTTTTAAACTCATCTAAGGTTAAAGATTTTGGAGACCGCCCAGAACCATTGAGACCATATAATTTTTTTGTTTTTGCATCCCAAACTATGGCAAAAAAATCACCGCCTATTCCATTCATGTGGGGTTCTACCACACCTTCCATTGCATTTGCAGCAATAGCGGCGTCAATTGCATTTCCACCTGCTTTTAACACATCCAAAGCTGCTTGCGTAGATAAGGGATGCGAAGTTGCAGCCATTCCATTCTGGGCAATGACCTGTGAACGGGTTGACCATATTTTACCATAAGGACGATCCTGGGCTAGTAAACTAATTGGGAGAAATAGCAATAAAATGATCCTTTTCATGATTTTATGGTTTGAAAAGTCTAAGGTAATTGATTTTTTTGAGGCTGATTCATACTTGAATTAAAATTTATTGTCAGGCCTGCCTACCGGCAGGAAGGGATGACACAGACACAGCGCTTCAAAAAATAAATTTCAATCAAAAAACGATGTCATCGCGAAACCTGACCTTTAGCAGCTGAGGGAACTTTGTGAAACTGACATAAATACATCTATGTGGATGTTTTTGGAAAAACACACGCGACACGCGTGCGCTAGCGCACTGGGTTTTAATAGCAAGTCGGGCGAAAGAGTTATTTCTTCTTGATTAAGTTCAGCTGTAAGCCGATCTCAAATGTTCCGGTGGCATAACTCTTTAATTCTTGAGTTAGGTTGTTGTACAGTAAAAATAATTGCCAGTCTTTCTTTTGATGATAGCTCAAACCAAAACTCATGCTCTTATTACTATGGTACATACCCATGAAGCCTAACTGATCAGA
>Ga0222713_10002592_pt1 | contig 19217 bp, 40 predicted proteins | sample C33_649DmetaG_FD_165061 | JGI IMG/M metagenome (GOLD analysis project Ga0222713, IMG submission 165061) | Estuarine water microbial communities from San Francisco Bay, California, United States - C33_649D | ecosystem: Environmental > Aquatic > Marine > Unclassified | place: USA: California...
CCCAGCCTTCAGAAAAATCCCAGAATTCCTGAAATTACCTAAAAAACCTAATCTAGCCCTCAGGGGGGTAGGATAACCCTGATCCCCCCAGGGTCTTTCGGTGGTGAGAAAGGCGACAGCACAGGGGCTGTAAAAAAACACAGTGTTGCAGTAGCGCAACACTGTGCAAAAATGCAGTGTTGTTAAAACACTACACAGCAGTAATAGTTACAATGTTGTTAAGCGCAATAGTGCGGCAAATAGCATTGTGTGTAATGTTGTGTGTAACATTGTGCGTTTGTGTGTTGCGATTAAACAACTGTTGTGCTTGCGCAGGCGTTAAGTATTGTGCAACGTCTTGCTTAGTTGCAAGTGTGTTGTTAATAAAATACATTGTGCTAGTTTGTGCGTTGTTAAAAAGCGCATACAAGTATTGTGCTAGCGTTTGCTTGTGTTGCACTACGCTATAGCAGTTAGTATGCTCAAAATAGTTTTCCTGCGCTGTAAACGCTTGCACATTGTTAGCGTTGTTAGTGGGGATAGCACTAGCAGTTTGTTTAACTAGCGTTGTGTATTGTGCGTTACTGTTAGCGTATAGCGTTACTGTTGCTTGTGTAACTTTTTTAATAGTAACGTCTTTGCATTTTGCGCTTGTTTTTACATTTGTAACATATGTAATTTGTGCGTTTTGCTGTTGTGCGTTGTTTAACACATTTGCTACGCATAGCGCAGTGATGTGTTGCTGTTGTGCGTGTTGTTGCAGTGCTGTTTGTGCTGTGTGTAGTGTTAGCATTTTGCTAGTCCTTTTTTTTGTTGCTACACAATGTTGTGTAGTGCAGTTAGTATAGCACCGTTTTGGCTGTGTGCAACAAATAATTTAATAACATATTTTCTCAAGGGTCTTTCTCGGATACGCCTACCCCGACGCAGCAGCTGAACATGTGTCCACGGGGTTAGGTGCTGTCCCGGCGCATGCAGCTCACATGTGCTGTCGGGGTTGCATGCCTTTTGTCCCTGTGCAGTGATGTTGTGCAGCAGGATCGCCCTGGGGCATGCGTCGTGCTGGCGTCCATCGAGGATCCTTGCGGGGAGGATAAAAAAAGCCCGCCGGGTCTATTCACCGGACGGGCCAAAGGGGGAGGAGTAAGCCCCCGAGCACACTACGCAAAAATCAAATCATCTGCTGTCCAGCCATTCATCGTGGCGGATCATGACGGTCCCCACCCAGGCTATCAGAAGACCGCCTAGCGATATCAGCACGGCTCCTAGTAGCATTGTGTCGTTGAGGCTGTTCTCTACGCCCCCGACCCCGAACATGGTTACGATTAATCCTACGATGAAAACAAACATACCTCGCTTCATACCGCCTCCACTGCTTGAGTAAAATAATCTGTGTTGAGATAGTCGTAGACTTCCAGGAGGCTGTCATCGTCTAACTCTCGGATACGCTGCTTGATGGTTTCCAGGTCCCAGCCATCCTCATCGAGATTGATAACCCCGAGGTCGAAGTCGAGGGCATACTGGAGAGCATCCTCGTTAGCATCGTCCCAGTAGAGCTCTAGGATCTCTACCACGGTGTCCTGTATCCTGGTCTTGATGTCGCTCATCTTGTGCTCCTTTAATTAAACAGTATCTAGAGTTTAACAGATTTTTGGATCCTGTCAACCAAAATAGGCCGCTGTGTAGCGGGGTCTATGGTGGTGTTGCACTAGCGCAACAGTGTGCGCTAGTGCTGTGTTACAGTTTAAGTAAACAAACGCAATACAATGCTGTTTTGTGTTACTACAATTTGCGCATTGTGTTTTTTAGCAATTTGCGTTAATGCTAAACAAACGCTTGTTGTGTTGTAAATTGTAACAGTTGCAAAGCGTTTACGAAAATTAGTAAAAATACGCTTTGTAAAATATTGTGCTTGCGCTGCTAATGCTAATGCGCTTAACTGTGCGTGTTGCTGTGCAGTATACAAATTTGCATACTGCGCATTTTGCTGTTTAGCGTGTAGTATAGTGCGCAATTTACTGCGTGTGTTTTGTGTGTGCTTTGTGTGCTGCACTTGCACTTGTGTTTGTGTTTGCATAGTGTGTGCTGTTTAAGTTGCTGCATAAAATTATGCAGTAACTACACTATAACACAAATTTAAAAAACTTTAGCGTTTTTAGAAACTTATTTTCCGTAGGGTCTTTATTGCCACAACTGCTGCTGCCGCTGCCAGCATGAGGGATTGCTCTGGGGTGTGCCCTTGCAGTTGAGATTCCTGGATTGACGAGGGGGGACCTGTTCAAACAGTGCGTGGCCAGGCTCCGGATCCATGTGGAACCTCTGAGGGGCGCAGCCGGCAAGGATCCCGACGAGGACCCCGATGGTGACCATGGATGAAATCTTCATGAAGGTGTGTGGGGTTGGTTGATGACCGCCAGGCCACGTGCCCTGGCATCCGCTTTAAGATATCTCATTAGTGCTCTCTGGATTCTCTCTTCGACGAAAGCCGCTTCCGCTGCTGTGAGCTCGGTCTCGGGAAGTTCGTCGTTAAGGACTTTAAGGACCACAGCCTGGCGATCAGCTGCCAGTCCCTGTGGTGTGAAGGTACACTTGCGCCATGTAGTCATGTTTTCATATACTCCGCGCCCAACTCCTGTGGAATCGTCACGTTGGTTCCGGTGGGGAATTTCTGTGCTATCAGCTGGATCAGTTGCTTGGGATCATTGTGTTGCCCCAGGAAGCGATCACTAGGATGTTCGTAGGCGTAAAGGGTGTCACCGTGCCGCTCGATCTTGACCGTGGCCTGTGCTTCAGGTTCGTCTTGTGATTCGATGGCTGCTCTCAGCTTCTGCTCTAATTCCCGGGGATCGATTCCCGCGGCACGCAGCGCGGACTTCATCATAGATCTAATGACGATACCGTGTACGGCCCAACCTAACCAGAATGCGAAAGCGAAAAGGATGATCAGTTCCATAATTGTATTTACTCCAGGTTGCTGCTGCCTTGCATGTAGCGGGGTCTATGTTCATAGTATAGCACACGACCTGCTCACCTGCAAGTCGTGTGCTGTTGTGTTTAAGCCACAGCGTATTGCCGCAATGCTTGCTCAACTGCTATTACTGCTAGTTTGCTTCGGCCGCCAACGTGCCAGTCTGTAATGTGCTGTTTAGCAAGCCCTGCTTCGCCGCAGTAATTTTTGCCATCTTTGTAATTGTAGATAGTTGCAACAACGCCGTTGCTAAATTGCAACTCCCATTCTGCGTCCGTCTTGTAAGCGTCCCCCTCGCTGTGCTCTGGGCCAAACACGTCTACAAGTGTTGCGTAATCTACATTAACATAACCCTGCAAGCTAGTGCCGTTTACTGCTTGCCATTTTGCTTGTTTAAAAGTTAGCATTTTGCGCTCCTGTTGTTCACTGCGTTATTGCAGTGTGTTTATAATAGCACCTGTTGTCCAAAATGTCAACCACGTAGACCCTGTAGATAACTCTCACGCAGGAGTCGACGCTGTTCTTTGTAGCGTAGCTGTCTGGCCAAAAAGCCCGGAGATTCAAACCAATCTTGTAGGCAATGACGGGTTTGTCGGCGACGCCTTGCTCTCATCTTCATGTTCGCTCCTTGTCTTTAACTGTCAACCAAATTAATATGCAGCTTCGTCTGGTGCACCCCAGGCGCACTCACGTTCCTGAGCGCGGATCATCTCCCACTGATCACGGATCACAAGCTTGGCCGCAGCCACGTCCCCGTTGCATTCTTCGAGGATGTCGTTATAATCTGCTGCGTCCCAGCACTCTACGATCCAATGACCGCCTGCTTCGTAGTTGTCCAGGGCATACTGATAAAGTTCGTTCATTTTGCGCTCCTTGTTGTGGAGTTCATATAATAACACATTTTGGGCTCAGTGCAACCAAAAAAAAAGGATAACCCTACGTGCTGTAAGGTTATCCTTGGAACTGCTACAGCTTCCCGGGAGCGAATCGGTTTAGGCCATAGCTGCTTCTTTGGCTGCTGCCTTAGAAGTCTTTGCGGGAGCGTACTTGCTCTCAACGTGTTCAATCGCGGACTGAACAGCGGCATTTCCCTGACCGTAGCCGATGCTGCGGAGATGGGCCACGATTTCAGCCTTGGTCATCTCGTGTGGGAGATTGATCAGGTCCACATCGTTGTGGCCGTTCTTTGCCAGGATCTTGATTCGCATCTGATCGTTGGCGAAGCGCAGCTTGGTCTTGCCATTAAGGGTTGAAACGCCTGCTACTGAAAAACGCTTGTCTGTCATTTGAGTTACCTCTCTGTGTGTTTAAAAAAAGCACCAAACCATTTGGTACGTTATTATGTTAACACCGGTTTGGTTTGGTGTCAACCGTTTTTTTGCCTAATTTGGCAAAACTTGTATCGTAACGCTTTGGGTCTCTCCCAATGCGTTCACGAAAGCATCATCGTATACTAGTTCCTTGAAAGTCAGATCCAGCATCTCTTCAACCATCGCGAGATCAGCAGATCCATCTGATGCGCATTCGATCGTTAAACGGAATTCATATGTTCTCATCGTTGCCAGCTTTCCCATTTAAGAAGATACAGTGCCAATGCTTCTTCAGCCAGATACACACTGCTCTTTTCACTGTCCCATGCCCACTTAGGTTGGGTCCCATCGAAGAAGTCAGGACGAGCAAATGCCAGCTCAGCACTGGGTCCAAACTGCATCCACAGCCAGTTACGGCTCTGGATCCATTGATTCACCCTCTCGTCTCTACCGTAGAATTCTACCCTATGGCTGAATCTGCCATAGCCATCATATCTCCGGTCTAATTTAATAAGTTTCATCATACATGCACATGCGTAGTAGCGGGGTCTATGAGTTGACTGTGTTATGAGGATCGTATTCCCCAATCAGCCCTACAGACTTACGCTGTTCCGCACCTTCCTTAACGAATGCATAGAGTTCTTCCTCCATGCGTTGCTCTTCTTCATACTCAGCGAGATACTCACTGATACCAAACATCTCGTCCAGCTCTTCTGGAAGGATATCACGAGCCTCTTCACTGGTCTGCCATTCGGTCCAGCAGTTGTCCTCACCATCCTCATAGACTCCAGCGAAACACATGCCGGGCTCGTAATACATAGCGCGGATCTTGTAGCCTTGCTCTTCCATGATGGGATAGATGTTCAAAGGCGGCGACCAGGCAGTATCAAAGTTCAGAACGATATTGTTCTCATCGATACGGCTGTCTCCTCCACGCTCGCCACAGTCCCACTTGGTTCCCCAGTTGCTGGTCTGCCAGTCATACCAATCCTTAGCGCCAAAATACTTGAGATTCAGTTGCTGTTTGAACTGATTCAGTTCCTCAGCATAACTGTCTCCCAGATAACCGGCCACGGTCTCGTGCAGTTCCTTAGGGCAAGGTTTGATGTAATCCAACATCCGCCCTTGTCTGAATGCACGACGTAGACCCGCGATCTTGCGAGGATCTTCGTGGCTGACTTCCAAATGATTGTTGCACCAATTAGGCATAACTCGCTCCTTTCAAAGTATGCGTATATTATACGCTCATCTTTTCAAAATGTCAACCAATTTCTGGTTCTGCATATCCTGATAGTTGCGAGCCATCAGTTCGTCGAAACGATCGATCATGCGATCTTCGATACGACGTGCATTCATGTCAAAGATCTGACCAACCGTCTTAAGGATCTTGTGCTGTGCCATGAGTGTTGTGCCGGGATCCTCAAGCACTGCCATGGCCCGTTGAATGTATTCAAACTCTTGAGGTGTCATACGGGGAGATCTCCCTTGTTGATTCGCCGCAGCAGACAGGTAAGAGTAAAGTCTCGATTGACCATGAACTTCTTAGGCCAGTCACGGATCTCCCAATCATCCAAGTTCATGGTCTGGTGACGCTTGACTTTGCCACGAGGACCAACAACCTGGATTTCCCAAAGTTTGCTGTTTCGGCCAATGCCACCCATCTTGGCCGTCACGACATTGTTCTGATGTTTCACAGTGTAGGTCTTGGTCTTGGGATCGTAGGAATGTTCATAAGCCATCAACTGATCACTGATGGCCTTCTGTGCATTGCGGATCTGTTGATTGCGTAATCGATTGCCAATGCTGGTCAGATCGTTGTGTGTGAGGCCGTAGAGTCCTGCCATCATCAGGATCTTCTCTTTGGCTTCCTTCTTGGCCTGTTTCTCTTGCAAGTCCATGTCTGTTCCTTTGTGCTAATAATAACAGGGCCCTAAGGCCCTGTCAACTCAATCAACTACATGCACTTCCTTAAAGCTCTCGTAGCCGTATTTCTTTTCCCACGCGGCAATAAAGTCCCCGTCTACGTCTAAGCTAACGTAGTTGTCTCCCTGCATGCCCTGCTCGCTGTAGTCTGCTTCCGCAAGGCCCTGTTCTGCGAGGAATGCGTTAAGCTCTACTAAAAAGTTGCTGTCTGTGTAAATTAGTCCGTCTTCGTTAACGTCCCAATCGTCTGTGTTAAAATACACGCACAGCTCGCCAAAGTCTTTGTCGTCTACAACATAGCCCAAGTCTATGCCTGTAATACGCACTGCCTTAGACACTTTGCTCCAGTAGCCGTCGCCAGCAGTGTTAAAAGTTGCTCTCACTGTTTGCATTGTTTCGCTCCTGTGTGTTAATGTTCAAATAGTATAACAGGGCCCTAAGGCCCTGTCTACCAAAATATTAAATACCCTGGAACTTTGAAAGGACTTCTTGTGCGCTTTCATCTAGCATAACTGCGTCCATAGCCTTGCGCTTCTCAATGTCAAGCTCTGCGCGGTATGCTTCCATAGCCAGCTTCTTTGCTTCCATTGCGGGCCAAACTACATCTTGCGGGTTGAGGTAAGGACCTGTATAATCTTCCTTTTCCTCTTTAAGTGTGATCTCGCCTGCTTTAATTGCTGCGAACACTTGTCCCCAGGTAGGCTGTTGAGGACGACCGCTAGGACCAAAAAGTTCTACAGCCTTAGACTGTAGTTTATCTGCAACGATCTCCTCCAAACGGCGGATGAAGTAAGAACGTTGTTCTGTGGACATTGCTTGCATATTGCGCTCCTAAGTTTCACTGCACATCGCAGTATCATTAGTATAGCACCTGCAGGGTTTGGGTCAACCGTTTTTTTCAATACCCGACTTAGTTATAGGGTTTCTCTTGCGGGCTTTCTTTCGGGCGGGCCTGCGTTCCTTGAACTCGTTAGCCACATACCACGCGACCAGTTGCCGTTGGATCATCGTGACCAGATCGCCGAAGTCATCTGGAACTACAAAACGGACCGGACACTTGCCCCAGGTATTGTGCTTGACGAATTCTGCATAATACCTACGATGCTGTTTATTGCTAGCATCGAATGCTACAAAAGGGCGGCCGGTCAGTTCTAGTTTCATTTTGTGGTTTCTTTAATAACCCCTGTGGCCACAGCGTTGGTTGTATCAACGGCACGGCCGAATAGTTCTTTGGTCACTGCGGGGTACAGTACGGCCAAAGTTAAGATCACTCCTAAAAGAATTTTGCCCATGTTAGGCCTCCTGTGTGTGTGAGTTAGCGATCGTTAGCAAGAACAATTTACGACCGAGCTTTCGGGCTTCGGACTTAGCTTCATTCAATGCTTCCCATATTATATCATCAATCATTCCGTCTGTCAATACATCTTTGGAATCCTCATAGAGCATGCCCCCAAGGTGAGCCTCTCCTAAGACATATTTGTCAAACACGCAACGGACTCTCAACATAAACCAATCGAGATCGCCCCGATCGATCTGTCTGCAGATATCCTCTATATCATACACGGAGTCATCGAATAAGTCTCCGGGGTGTGCATCTTCCCAGCTCTTTTCCACGACTACAGTGAATCCTTCACGATCGAGTCTTGCCAGTTGTTCCCAATGACGTTGCATGTTCGCTCCTCCTAAGTAACTACAGTATAGCACAAAAGAAAACCCTACTCAGTGTAGGGTTTTGTGTCTTACTCCTTGAATTCAATGTTAATATCGAGATCACGTGCCAGTGCGTACTGTTCTACGACGTCCATGTCGTAGTCATTGAGAACCAGCAGCGTGTTGCCTGTGAACATGACATCTAGGATGTCAAGTCCTTCGAGATCTTCTAGGATCTCGCGTTGTTTAGAAATCGTCATCATTGTCATACCAGTGCTCCGGAAGGTTTGCATCTTGTTCGTCTGCCCACTCGTTGTATTCCTCCTGGAACTCTGCATATTCCTCAGGAGTCATCTCGTAGTGTGCGGGAATGAATTCATCGCTTTGAATGCTATCAAAAGGACCCATTTCGCTCTCCTAGTTAACTGCACATCGCAGTAATCAAATAATAACAGGGCCCGAAAGCCCTGTCAACCAAATTAACCCTCCAGCTGGTAGGGTTTATTCCACTGCCCAATGTTCACATCAATGTACCAGCCTACGTCAAAGTAATCTGTCTGCGCATCGCTGCGATCGTGGTTACCGTCATTCATCGCTGGGATTAGCTCCTTGAGCAGCTCCAGGGGCCGTCCAGTGAAGTGCTCGTGATACCAGTAAGGGTTGACCTGGATGCGATCGCCTCCGAAGTCGATGGATCCCTTGCTGATGTTCACCACTAGGGTGCTGTGGTTACGTACCGCGATCGAGCCCTTGACCCCGTGCTTCTTGAGGATGGTCTTGATCGCAGGTGCCAGCTTGGCTTTCTTTTCCTGACTCATGTATGCCATGATTCTCTCCTGTGTGTGTTCAGCTATTTTGCAATGCCTGCATCTCTTTGTCAACCAAATAACTGGCCAGGTTCAGGGCCATCATTGCCGCTGTGATGGCCGCTACTCGCTCCCCACCTGTGTGCAGCATGCACCAGTCGATGAGATCCTGCGAGGTTGTGGGTGTGTCAAACAGACTGCTGTTGGGGATTGGGTTTTGCATGGTTCGCTCCTTGCTGTTGATCGTACAGCTAGTATAGCACCTATTTTGGCTCCTGCAAGAGAATCTTTTTAAATATTTTGGTTGACAGGCTGTCCAAAAAAACGCATACTGTAGGTATGCGTTCGATCGGGCAGTCCGGGGGTGGACGGCGAGGCTGCGCGAGTGGTTCTTAAAACCCCGCGGCGGCTTCCAGCTGCTGCTGAAGGGACTTGAGAGAGTCGAAGGCGGCCTTATAATGCGGGTCGATCTCTTTGTTGGGGGTGAACTGCTGATCTTGTCCTGCTATCATGCCTACGGCCCAGATAGCTCTGTTGACTGCTTCTCTACGGACGTTTAGTATTTCTTCTGCTGTTGGCGGTGTTTTATCTTGTGCGGTCATTTGTGTCCAATCTTCATATAACGGGTAAATCCCCATGTAGGGTATTTAAACGATTTCTCGCCCGTATATAAAGATTGTGACATAGGCCAACAGTTGCTGAACTCGTCTATGCTAGTGTAGCAGTGTACGTGATCATCATGGGGCATGTCATTGCCCTGTAGCGCGATCAGTGTCCCGTTGGGAATGCGATCGTACCACTCGCGGGAATCAATGTGTTCCACGCTGGTGTTGATGATTAGATCAGGAGCAGTAGTCCAGGTCAGCTGATTAACATCTGCGGTTACTGCTGTAAACTCACCCTGCCAGTGCCACAGACGGTTCACGTGTATGGCCGTGCTTTCGCAGCTAGGATCTATGTCGTAGCTGGTAACATGTTGTATGGGTAGAGTGTTCTGTGTGCGCAACAGCAGGTTGGTAGTACAATACCAGCCCGCAAGTACATGTATGCGTAAGGGTTGCAGCGGGGTCAATACCTGTGCTAGTGTCTCCCCGAGCCAGAGCTTGGATCCTATCTGGCCTGAGGAGAAACTATCCCAATTCACCCTTCTAGATTCTCGTAGATAACAGTCTGTCCAAAGGGTGCTTCTGCAGAAGTATTGCCCTTGACGATGAACAGGGTTTCACAGTATTCTTCGTCACCCCAACCACCGCAGGGATAACCATCTGTGAACATAATGAACTTCTTCGGACGGAGATCACGCTCTTTCATGTATTCCCAATTGACTTCGAAGTCTGTGCCGCCGCCACCTTGAGGTTCATAGCTCAACAATGCGTCACCGTCGTCGTGCGTGAAGCGTTGTGGGTTATAGATGTCTGTGTCAAAGCACCAGATGTCAATAGCGTAGTCCTGATACTGATCCATGATGCCTTTAACCTCTGACAGGAATGCAGTTGCATCCTCAGTGCCAATTGAACCTGACATATCAATGCCGATGGCCACGTCAATGGTCTCATCGTTCTTCATTCCAGGAAGGATAGCGCCACTGTGCCAGCTCTTGCGATTAGGACGGGTGAATGCGTAGTCATTACGCACGATGCTCTGGATGTTCATCTGCAGAACATCACGCCAGTTCATCTTAGGTTCAGTCAAGTCCTTGAGCAGACGTTGCACACCTGCGGGCACCTTGCCAGCACCTGCGGCCGCGGCACTCTGGATCATTGCTTCTTTGATCTCGTCACGCAGTTTCTCTGCTTCTTCCTTGGTTAGTGTAGGCTTTGAACTTACACCCTGGCCACTCTTGCCTTGTTTATCGCCGCCTGCACCAGGACCCTCTTCTTCGTTGATATGTTCATCAAGCAGGTCGCCCAGTTGCTTGAGCAGTTGGCTCATAGGAATCTTCTCAGCCTGCTCCCAGAGCTTGTCGTAGATCTCTTCCCAGGCCATGCCACGATACTTATTGTCCTGGCAGATCTTGACTTCAGTAATACGCTCGCCGATGCGATCATCTACGAGGATCTGATTCACAGCGTAGTCCTGCGCGATGTTGCTGAGCTGACGATCACGGCTACCAACACGGCCAAAGTGATCAAAGACACAATGCAGGATCTCGTGTGCGAACAAGAACTCCAGCTTCTTGGTGTTGAGCTTCTTGACAAACTCAGTGTTGTAAAAGAAATTACGCCCGTCAGTTGCGGCAGTAGGGCACCAGTCGTCTGCACAACGGATCTGCATACGGGTGGCCATGTTGCCAAAGAAGGGAGCCTTGAGTAGCAGTCCTACACGGGCTGTGATTAACTTTTCTTCGATTGCTTTGTCTACGGTAACGGGCATTTCGCTCTCCTAGTTGCTCAGTGTCTTTACAGTATATAGTCGCAGATTAGTTCTGTCAACCAAAAAGGTGGGAGGGGAACCCTGAGCAAGCCCCCCTCCCTAGCGCACGAGGTCTTAGTTCTCCATTGCGCTCAAAACATACTTGCCAAAACGCTTGTGGAACTCGTCAAAGTTCTTGAGCTTGGTGGCATCCAAGGGCAAGTTGTAATTGGTAAGGGCTGTCTTGGCACCCATAACCACCAACTCAGTTGGGAAGCAGTCCATCATGTAGCGGAAGAAGTTGTCTGCCTTGGCATCCCAGTCCTTGACCTTCTTGTCTGCCATGTCCTTGAGCTCATAGCAGAGGCTAACGGTCAAAGAATACATCGCCGACACTTCTTTGATAGCCAAGTCCTTGACCTTGCCTTCGAGGATGTCGATGGCCTTGGGCAATTTGCCTGCGATCTTGCGGTGTGCCATAAACTTGTGTGCAAGTCCATCACCCACAGCGCCTGCGATCAGATCAGTCAGCGTGGCTTCGTCAGTGTCATCGTCCTGTAGCAGATCGCTTACGAACGACCAGGAGCGAGGCGTAGCGAATGCGTGGCTGGCGCTCTTAGGATCAAAGTCATACAAGTCCTGCTTGGCGAAACCAACATAACCAACGACCTGCTCGTGGATACGATTCAGGGTGGCCCAGTCTTGCCAGTCGTCGAAGTCCACTTTGGCTTCCAAGTGCAGGAATCGATTAGCCAATGGCTTAGGCATACGATAAGTCACGCCACGGTCACCATCGCGGTTACCAGCGGCAACGATATCTACACCCTTAGGTAGCACATAAGTGCCAACACGACGGTTCAGCACCAACTGGTATGCCGCGGCTTGGACTGCGGGTGGAGCAGAGTTCAGCTCATCCAGGAAGATGATCGCACGGCTGTCTGGATCCTGCGGCAGTTCTGCGGGAGGAGCCCACACCATGGTCTTGGTGTCTGCGTTGTAATAAGGGATACCCTTGATGTCGGTGGGTTCCCAAAGGGGTAGTCGAACATCGATCACTTCACGACCGGTGTCATCACCGATCTGCTTGACGATATCACTTTTGCCAATGCCTGGAGGGCCCCACAGGAACACAGGACGGCGCTTTTGGATGGCCTTCAGGATAGCCTTCTTGGCTTTCTTAGGACCTACGGTACGGATTGATTTGTCGCTCATTTAAGACCTCGTAAAGTTGAAAAAACATTACCTCGCTCAGTTGCTCAGTGTCTTTATTATGCCGCCAAACAGTGGACCTGTCAAGCGATTTTAACGTAATTTAATTGTGTTGTTTTATCGCCACGCTGGCTCTTGATCTTGCCTTTGACAGTCACAGTGCCCTTGATATCCTTGGGATACCAGAAGTCCACGTAGCTTTCACCCATGCGAGCGAAGATGCGATACTTCATGTATTGTTCACTGAAGTAGCTGCGGTAGACTTCTGCGCTGCCCACCACACGATCTCCCTCGTTGCCCGCTAGCTGCTCTGAATCCCGGATGCTGGCATCGATACCCTTCTTGAGGATGTCTCTACGCTGCGCTTCGGGGAGGCTGCTGATGATGGCAAAGTCCAGCATGTCACGGCCCGTGAACTCGTCCTTCTGCGCGATCTTGAGTACACTGCGCTCGAAGTCGTTGATCTTCCCGCTGAGTTCTTTCAGCAGCAGACCCTTGAAGTAGTGGCGCACTTCAGCACCCTTTTCTAGATCACCCTCTTGCAGCACAGAGAAATCATTGGCCTGCAGCCAGGACTTGACCATGCTCTTGTTCTCACGTGTGGCGATCTCGCCCGTGGCCTGATCGTGTACAGGATATTTGTAGTATCCCTGATTGATGCGATCTGCTGCGACCGCCAGTGCCCAAACCTGATCTGCTGTAAACATGTCACGCTCCTTTGTGTAAGTATCTACACTATAGCATCAGTATTTAGATGCTGCAACCAAAAAGAAAGGGCTGCGACGGCTAAGTGCAGCCCCTTCCAAAACCCGCCCCGGGAGCGAATCGGATTGGATTTTGTACGCTAACTCAATTAAGCGAAGATCTGCTTGCGCTCACCGTTAACATCGCGAGATGAAACAGTGTACTGGGCGCGGCCTTCAGTGTTCTTGTACTTGCGTACACGAAGTCCTGCTTGGCGGAACTCAGTCATGCGAGCACGAAGGTTCATGATGCCGTAGGTAGCAGCAGCCTGGGCTGAGCTCAAGCTATTGCCTGTACCGCGAAGATAGCCTTCGAGAAATTCTTTTTGAGTTGTTTTAAGAGTAGTAAATGCCATTTTTAAAGTTTCCTTAATTAACGGCTGTTGTTCAACAGCGTGAGTTAATTATAGTATAACCCTGGGAGCTGGTCAACTCCCAGGTTTACCAATCACTTCTTGACCGTGACCTCTGTCTTGAGATAGGTTCCGATGACCACCACGGCTAACCAGGTCCAAAACGTGTACTGGATAGCCAGCACGGGGAACAGTGTATTAAGTGCCCAGATAACCACCCAGGGGAACAGGACCACCCAGATCAACAGTGCCAGGATGATACCAATGGCACCCAAACGAGTTAACAGATTAAACATATCATGCACCTTTCATGCAGGTTACTTCAGCCATACTCCGCCAGTTGTCAGGAAAGCTCTTGCGCAGATCTGACACCTTCAACACCATGCGCAGGCTGAGTTCGCGCATACGTTGTTTATTATCAGTGATGAATTCGACCACCTCATCGCGGACGGATTCTTCGAACTCATATGAATCCAGCATACCATCCTCTACGATCTGGCGGATGCGCAACATCTTCTCACGTTCCGTGTCCATGGTCAGGTCCAGATAGTGACAGCGACTTTCCAGGGCCTCGAGGTGATCACGTAGCTTCTTTGAACGAACGTGTTCAAACTTGATGTTAGTGATGAAGATAGCACCCGCTTTAAACTCAAACTTGTCAGGTACGCCCTCATTACGTAGCACCCTAGAATCAGTGTTCCAGCTAATGGTACGCTTCTTACTACTGTCCAAGGCCGCCTTCAAGATGTTCAAGCTGAGATCATCCAGCAGGATTGAGTCACAGTCATCGAACACGATAACGTTACCCTTCTCTGAATACTTGTACAATTGCGAGTAAAGACCCACAGCACTCATGGCGCCCTTGATCACTTCGTACTTGGGCTTGCGTTGCCCCAGCACATTGAACAGATCTTCTTTGCCCAGGACTTCTTCTACACCGTAGCTTTTGCCCACGCCCGGAGGACCCGTGACGATCATGGCACGTACATTGCCGTCCTTGACAGCCTGCGTCATGTTCTTAAGTACTTCAAAACGGCCACGCAGTCGTGCTTTGATCTCATCATCAGTCTGATCAGAGACCACAGCATCAGGCACAACATCCTGCACAAAGCTTATGACACCTTCGGGCTCACGGCGCAATGCATTCAGCATACTGGGCTCGGGGGCACCACTGACCACACGATACGAGTCTGCACTGGCGCATCGTATACGTATAGTCCTTTCTGGAAAGCCCGGTGAGCTAGCACCGTTGACAGTTACATAGCCCTGCCCGTCTGAGCCCTGGCGATAGTGTTGCACCAGTTCAAAAACAGCGCCAGCCACTGAAGTATCCTGTCCACGTATCTTGTATACGCCTTCGAGGATTTGGATTTGAGGTTGTGACATAGAGTCGTCGCTCCTAAGTTGTTAAAGGAATCCATATTATATGCTCACAAAAAAGCCCTGTCAAGCAGGGCGTGAACTATTCGTGAACAACAGTGTTTACAGCGTTCGGTAGTCCGAAACACGATCCCAGCGGAACGATCTCCATTCCATTTTCTCTAGATCGAACACGGGCTGCACCATCGGATTGGGCTCTTTTAAACCCTTGGGATGCTGCGAGGCTGGAACCCATCCCAGGTTAGTAGTACCACGCAGCACACGGCTGCTGCCATCTGCTTTGGTAAACGTGACCTCTACTTCGCCCTGTGCCAATGCCCTACGGACTTCATCGCGGAACTGATCCTGCTCTACTAGTGTGCGATCTTCAAATACTACTGCCATTTTATTCTCCAGTCAAGTAATATATTTAACCTTTGGTGCCCGGAGCCGGACTCGAACCGGCACAGCTTGCGCCGAGGGATTTTAAGTCCCTTGTGTCTACCTATTTCACCATCCGGGCTGTGGTGGGCCCCCCGGGACTTGAACCCGGACTCAACGGATTATGAGTCCGCTGCTTTAACCAATTAAGCTAAAGGCCCAACGTACCGCTATTATACAGGTTTTTTTGGAACAGTCAACGTGTTTGGGCCAATGACCTTATCACGATCAGGGTCGCGATATCCCGCAGCAGTGTTGCCCGCAGCAGCACGTTCTTTGCTGACGATCCATTCTACTACAGGATCCAAACGCTGCGCAACTATATCCGGCGCAGCTGCTGCCAACTGATCCAGGTCATATTGATTGGGATAGTGCCGCAACACTGCACCCGCCTGCGATCTGATCACAGCAGGCACCCCGGGAGTCTTCTTGGGATCCAGCAGCTCCTGTAGGAACTGTCTAGCGTAATTAATAGCGCGATATCTTTCGTCTGGTAATGTCATAATCCGGGCTCTAGCAGCGGGGTCTTATATCCAGCTGCCCTTTCTACATTGATCCTGCACACGATCGGGATTAACTTCCCGCTGCTGTAGTATATAGATCACCTGTGCAGCTTCATTCCAAGCTACATAATTGCCAAAGCTATAGCTGACAATGATCACAAGTGCTAGTACTACAGCTGAAAAGATCGTGCGCATAATATAATAGTGTATAAAGGATTGAGCGGGTTGTCAACTAGAATCTGTTGCATGTTGTATATATGCACATGTGTATACTTATATAGTGTATAAGAGCTTATATGCTACAGCGGGGTCTACCGTAGGAACACTGTCGAGGCGATCCCCCCAGTCGATCACGGTACTCTAGGGTGTAGAACTGTGTGATAAAGTGCAGAAAAGTGTGAAATCTGAGGTCTTTTGAACCGTTTGGACTATTTTCGTTTTAAATTAACTAGGGTTTTTACTGTCTGGGGATGGTGGTTTAAGAGGCTTAACAAAAATGGTTCTACACACGCACAAGATAGTCCCCACCCGGATATGCTACAGCGGGGTCTATGCTATACACTATATACTAGAGTAACTTAACCCAGATCCAACCTATGACTAGGCCCAGATCAAACGCTAGTACGCATATGCCAGCGAGTGCTAGCGTGTAGTACAAGTGATCTTCTACTATGCTCTTGATTTTATCCATCATATGAATATTTACAGCGGGGTCTATGTCTAAGCCGTTAAAACTGTTGTGTTATCGTGTATTATATACTCATGATGCTGAACCCATTTGGGCTACAGTGCAAACATACAACGGCTATGTAGAACCTAAGCTATCATATACTTACTTTTGGATCATAGAGTCTTATGCTAGTCTATTAGTCTTGCGCCACCCGGAACTGGTTCGCTATAGTAGTAAAGACTATTACGCTTGATCTTTAGTAAGGTACTCTTATTTGTGCGCAAACTCTACTGGGATCTTGTGGCAGATTTGGAAACGTTGTACCGCACAGTTGCGTACACGCTGATACGAGTGTACTGATCATTAGTAGTGTTAAAGTTTTAGTCATCGCAGCTTGCGGTCTAGTCTGTCTAATGCTTTACGGAATCTATAGTAGTTCTTATTGTCATCACGCATAGCTTCACCCAACTGTGCTTCAAGGAATCCAATTTGATACAGCATCTGTAGTCTGGGATTGTTGGGGAATAATCTGCTGGCTTTTTCCAACAGCTCAGTGCGTATATACTCTCTGTAGTTGCTCACAGTCGCTCTTCTGCTGTGTATTATCCCTGTGCACCTATGACCTGTATGCGCCCGGGTGCTAGATCTATGTTGATGTCAGTGATAGGTTTGTTCCATTCTGATTCGGGCAGTAGATGTTCTTCTCTGTACTGTTCTACACCGTTGTCCAGTACTACTCTAATGATGTAGCGTCCGTCAGCGCGGTTTTCTACGTAGGTTTGATTTGATAACATTGGGGGATCTCCTATAGATATTTATAGGAAAATTTGCTGTCCCGCTTACCGCTTCGCGGTCTTGTTAGGCCACTAGGCGCAGTCGGGGAGTCAAATCCTGTAGATAGTAGGCCTGTGCCAAGGGATCCCGTAGCATGGTGATAAACTTGTCATAGTCTATCTTTACGGTGCCCCAGTAGTGTGTTTGGAATGTGTTGAAGTTGGTGCTGTTCTGTAGTCCCCAGGGCCAGCGTTCAAAGTTGTCCAGGCTCATGTGATTTAGGCTTGAGTCCTGTGTCACATACTTGTGCTGCTCTAGGGTGATGGGTATGCAGCACATGAACTCAGTTAGGTCTCTAGAATTTTCCACCAGTGCTAGGTTCTTGGCACGGAATAGCGCACTAGGATCTAGATTCTTGTCCACTGATCTACCTGGGCTTTTGGTTTTGGTCAAACCCAATAGGAAACGATTCTGTTGTCGTATGTGATTAAAGTCTAATCGGAAACGCAGCTTAGGCTCTCCTGTGCTGCGATCTGGTACTGTGGTCCAGGCGGGCTCTCCAGTGATCAAGCACTCTAAAGGGGTATTGGGATCTCCCATGTACCAGTGTTGCAGTACTGTTAGATTGAGATTCTTGTAGTAGGCTTTCTTGATCTCTCCAGGCTTGAGACAAGTGGGTTGGAAAGGGTCTTGGGGGTTTACGATGAATTTTTGCATAGGTTACGGTGTCTAAACAGTGGTCGTCCTTTAGATATAATTATCTTCGTAGATTCTCTGCCCACTGCGGATCTGGCCGGAGATTTAATCTGGCACGGGCCTGCCGTCTAGTCTGCTGTGCTCGGGTGATGAGATTCTGTAGGTTCTGTTCTGCTGATTGATCTAAGACCTGCGGGGGTAACTGCATGATTTCCTCTGCTGAGGCTAGGGCACGATCTATGTGTGAGTATGCTTGGGGTCCCTCGCGGTCGTAGTCGGGATCAGCGAGATGTTGCCTTAGGGTATCAAACCCTAGACTCTCTAGATAGTCCAGTACTCCTGGTCTACTTATCCACACACAGGGGCTGCGATTGATCAGTGATCTATAGGTCTTTTCTGTTATGAACTCTGCGGGCGCGGCCCATTCTCTGCTGGCAGTTTCACAGACTATGCTGACCCTGGTGCTGGCGTATATTTCTGGGTCAAAAGGATAGCCTGGGCACACATAGGTCTGCCCCGAGCGGTGATGGTCTACACCGTCACGGGCTCCTAGATGAACTTCAAGCCAGGCCCAGAAATTAGGGTCATTGAACGGTTGGCTGCTTTTATGCCAGGACCTTAAGGCTGTGCTGTGGGCCAATAGGCCCAACTCAGCATCATCAGCTAGACCCTGCTGCCACAGTCGATAAATGGTGTAGAGCCTACTGGGTCTAGTTTCTAGTTTGCTGATCAGGCAGTTGACCCTAGGCTGTCTATGGCTGGGCAGAGTTAGACTGGGTGTGATCAGCTGTTGTTGCCAACGATATACAGCACTGAGCGCAAAGTAATCGATCAGTAGGTGTGGTCTAGATCTATAGCTGTCAGCTACACAGGGATTGACAAACCAACAGACTGGGCCCTCACGCCGTTCATACTCTTCAGCATAGGGCTGACCTGGGCCCGATTCATAGCTGTAGTCATAGATCAATTCTGTAGGCAGTCTACGCTGTCTGCGCTCTAGGATCAGCTGTTGCTTGCTCTGCTGATTCCAGCTGTCTATGATCCATAAGGGTCCTGGGTGTGAGCTTGCTAGATCAGGATCTCCAGTGCGCTGCTCTGGAGGTATGCCCAGATAGTCGGCTAGATCCAGATTAACACCTGCGCTGAGATTACTGTAATAATATAGATTCATCAGCATACTTATGCTGGTTAAATACAGTATGGCCAATCCTTTAGACCTCATCGTAGACACTGCACAGATCGCCTCAGTGTCAAATCCACAGCGTACCACAGTTAATCCTGCGGCCGCACAAATAGCACTGGCAGTACAGAATACCCAGGGCCAGACAGCTACCTTGCCCACGACCACTCCTACAGAGCCTGTGATAGTCACACAGATTACCCGGGCCCAGACCGCAGAGAGTCTACTGGGCGGTACTGCTAATCAAATACCCGTACAGACTGCACTGGACACCACGGGCTATATCACAGCACCTCAGGTC
>Ga0222713_10002593_pt1 | contig 19217 bp, 15 predicted proteins | sample C33_649DmetaG_FD_165061 | JGI IMG/M metagenome (GOLD analysis project Ga0222713, IMG submission 165061) | Estuarine water microbial communities from San Francisco Bay, California, United States - C33_649D | ecosystem: Environmental > Aquatic > Marine > Unclassified | place: USA: California...
CGATAAAGTAGCCCTTGTACTTGGTGATAATATTTTTTACGGCGCAGGATTTAGTAAGCTTGTACAGTCATTTAATAATATCGAAGGCGCTGCCGTATTTGCCTATGAAGTAAATGATCCAGAGCGTTATGGTGTGGTAGAATTTGACGAAAATAAAAAAGCCATTTCTATCGAAGAAAAACCGGCACAACCTAAATCTAATTACGCCGTGCCTGGTTTATACTTTTACGATAACGACGTGGTAGAAATTGCTAAAAATATTGAGCCTTCTGCTAGAGGTGAATATGAAATTACCACCGTTAACAATGAATACCTCCAACGTGGTACCTTACAAGTGGGCATCATGAACCGTGGAACCGCCTGGCTTGATACGGGTACTTTTGACTCCTTAAGTGATGCCTGCGAATTTGTAAGGGTTATTGAAAAGCGCCAAAGCCAAAAAATTGGCTGTATTGAGGAAGTTGCCTACCGCATGGGCTTTATTGACCGTGAGCAGCTCTTAAAACTAGCTGCTAAATACGAGAAAAGTGGCTACGGACAGTACCTGAAAGGAATAAAACCTTAGCATTCGAACAAAACGGGGAACCTGTTGTTATTGGCTTTATGGATGCATTTACCATTAAAGATTTAGAGAACCTTTCTGGGATTAAGGCCCATACTATACGCATATGGGAACAGCGCTATCAATTCTTGAACCCTTCAAGGACGGATACCAATATTCGTTATTATACCAACGAAGAGCTTATTACGCTGTTAAATATTGCCCTACTTAATAAGTACGGGTACAAGATTTCCCATATCGATAAGATGAAACCTATCGAAATGAAAGAACGTATTCTTTCATTAACACAATCGGAAGCACAGCTCGAAAGAATTGTGAATGAACTGATTGAGTGTATGGTGGACCTTCGTATCGAAGATTTTGAATCGGTACTGGATTTTCAAATTACCAGCAAGGGTATCGAAAAAACCATCACACAAATTATATTCCCATTCCTCGAAAGAATAGGCATACTATGGGTTACAAGCCGTGTGAATCCGGCGCAGGAGCACCTCGTAACCAATATTATTAGACAAAAACTGATTGTAGGGATCGAGAAAACTTCGCCTACTTTACAAGCAAATTCTACCGCCCTTTTATTCTTACCAGAAGGCGAGCACCATGAGCTAGGTATTTTGTTTATGTATTATTTGCTTAAAGCACGTGGGGTAAAAGTGCTCTATTTAGGTGCCAATGTGCCAATTAAAGACGTGCTCTACGTTGCAGATTTAAAGGCTCCAACCTTCGTTTACACCCACTTAACCTCGGTGGCAAACAATTTTAATTTCGAAAAGTTTTTGACAAGAGTAGGTGCTAACCTTCCAAAATACTCGGTTTTGGTATCTGGTTTACTTACCCAAACCTATAAAAAAGCGGTCCCAAGCAACGTAAATCTTAAACGTTCTTTACCGGAAGTGATGGATTATTTGAGCAAGATTGCCTAGTTAATTTTTCCAATTTTATGATAATATTTACGTAAGGAGCTGATAATCAGCTCCTTATTTGTTTAATAATTTTTATAAAAAATTAAACAAAATTGATTGTGGGATGCTTTTCATTGTTTAACTTTGATTTTATAAAATTAAACAAAATGTCTACTCCCGAATTTAACGAGCTCATCATCAATAACACTACATTTTTGAAGCCGTTTGCCTTCACACTCACGCGTGACAACGAATCGGCCAAGGATTTGGTGCAGGAAACACTGTTTAGAGCATTAGCTAACCGGGATAAATACAATGTTGGAACCAATATTAAGGCTTGGTTGTACACCATCATGCGTAACATTTTTATCAATGATTACCGCAAAAAATCAAAGCAAGCAACTGTTTTTGATAATACACCAAACGATTTTTTAATTGACAACAACCAAACATCAGTTAGTAACGAAGCGGTTGCTAAACTCAATTTAAAAGAAGTACAGGAAGCGATTCATAGTTTACCTATCATTTTCAAAAATCCTTTTTTATTATATTTTGATGGCTATAAGTATCACGAAATTGCTGATATGTTAAATGAGCCACTAGGCACCATCAAAAGCCGCATTCACTTTGCGCGTAAGCTCCTAAAAAATCAGTTGCACCGCTACTAGTTTTTGCTTATTTTTATTAGACTTTGAAACAATCTGTTGTTATTATCGGAAGCGGCTTTGCCGGTTTGTCTGCTGCGTCATTTATGGCAAAAGCAGGTTGGGATGTTACCGTTTTGGAAAAACATGAACAGCCTGGTGGAAGGGCGCGTAGGTATAAGGCCGAAGGTTTTACATTTGACATGGGGCCAAGTTGGTATTGGATGCCCGATGTTTTTGAACGTTATTTTAATCAGTTTAATAAGAAGGTATCCGATTATTACGAACTTATACGGCTGGATCCGTCCTACCGTGTATATTGGTCTGATGGTCCAGTAGATATTCCCGCCAATTACAATGCGCTTAAAAATTTATTTGACACCATTGAACCAGGTGCAGGTCATCAACTCGATTTATTTTTAGCAGAAGCAGCTTACAAATATGAAGTAGGGATTAATAAACTCGTGCACAAGCCAGGTCAATCAGTTACCGAATTTTTAGATTGGGAACTCTTTAAAGGCGTTTTTAAACTTGATGTTTTTAATTCTATTAAAAAGCACGTTGCAAAATATTTTAAAAATCCAAAACTGCGTGAACTCATGGAGTTTCCTGTTTTGTTTTTAGGCGCTTTACCAGAGCATACACCTGCGCTTTATTCTCTTATGAATTACGCAGACATCAAAGGCGGTACATGGTATCCTAAAACAGGGATGTATAATATTGTTGAAGGCATGTATGATTTAGCGGTGTCGCTTGGCGTACAATTTAAATTTGAACACGAAGTCACTTCTATCGAAGTTGAAAATAAAATCGCAAAACGCGTTTGTACGCGTAAAGGAAATTTTGAAGCAGATGTTATTATAGGTGGTGCCGATTATCACCACATCGAAACGGCGCTATTGCCTGCTGCTGCTAGGTCGTACAGTGCTGCTTATTGGGATTCAAGGGTTATGGCGCCTAGTTGTCTCCTTTTTTATATTGGACTTAATAAAAAATTAACGGACGTTCAGCACCATACCTTGTTTTTTGATACCTCCTTTGATGTGCATGGTGCCGAAATTTATACCACAAAATCTTGGCCCACCGATCCTCTTTTTTATATGAGTATTACTTCTGTAACAGATAGTACTTCGGCGCCAGAAGGCCACGAAAATATGTTTTTACTCATGCCAGTGGCAACGGGTCTAGCAGGAGATACAGAGGACGTTCGCGAAAAATATTTAGATCAAATGTTAACCCGCATCGAAAAGAGGCTCGGTCAATCCGTTAAGGATGCTATTGTTTATAAAAGGTCTTTTGCGCAATCTGATTTTATATTGGATTATCATGCCTTTAAAGGCAATGCATACGGGCTTGCAAATACGTTATTGCAAACGGCTATTTTAAAACCAAGCTGTCGTAGTAAAAAAGTAAAAAATCTTTTTTATACGGGTCAGTTAACAGTGCCAGGTCCGGGTGTGCCACCAAGTTTGATTAGTGGTGAAGTGGTGGCTGGACAAGTAGTAAAACATTATTCAACAAATAAAAACAAACAACTATGATGAACCTGTTTCATGAAGTGAGTCAGGATTGTAGTAGAATAACCACCGAAAAGTATAGCACTAGCTTTTCTTCGGCGATTAGATTGTTGCACAAAGACTTACGTACCCCTATTTGTAATATTTACGGGTTTGTTCGTTTCGCGGATGAAATAGTAGACACTTTTCATGGTTATGATAAAGCCATGTTATTTGAAGAATTTAAAAAAGCAACCTACGATGCTATTGAAAGAGGCATTAGTTTAAATCCAATTTTACATAGTTTTCAAATGACCGTGAATCAATATAAAATTGATCATGCGCTCATTGACGCTTTTTTATATAGCATGGAACTTGATCTAGGTAAGCATACCTACGATAGAGCTGGTTACGAAACCTATATTTACGGCAGTGCCGAAGTGGTAGGTCTCATGTGTTTGTATATTTTTTGTGAAGGCAACCAGGCGCAGTATGATGCATTAAAGCCTGCTGCAAAAAGTTTAGGGGCAGCATTTCAAAAAGTTAATTTCTTACGTGATGTAAAGGCCGATTTTGAAGGACTAGATCGTATGTATTTTCCAGATTGCGATTTTGCCAATTTCACACACGCAGATAAATTAGCCATTGAGCAGGATATTCAAAAAGATTTTGATGAAGCGTATGCAGGCATTTTAAATTTGCCTATAAAAGCAAGATTCGGTGTGTATGTTGCTTATAAATATTACCTCTCTTTGTTTAAAAAAATACAGCGCCTAGAACCTGCGCATATTTTAGAGTCTCGTATTCGTATTCCGGATTATGGCAAGGCCTTTATACTTGCAAAAGCCGGCATTAGAAGTCAGTTAAATATTATGTAAAGCCCCCTTTATGATAGAAGAAGTTGTGCTTGTAAACGAAAAGGATGAAGCGGTGGGCGCCATGGAAAAAATGGCGGCGCACGAGCAGGCGATACTTCATAGGGCATTTAGTGTTTTTGTTTTTAATACAGCCGGTGATTTATTAATGCAGCAGCGTGCCCATAGCAAATACCATAGCGGAGGGCTTTGGACCAATACTTGTTGCAGTCATCCAAGACCTGGTGAAGAAGTTGTAGCAGCTGCTACCAGAAGGCTACAAGAAGAAATGGGTTTTACAACAAGCCTTACAAAAGCATTTGATTTTACCTATAAAGCAGTATTTGAAAACGGATTAACAGAGCATGAATTTGATCATGTAATTATAGGACAGTATGATGGTTTAGTAGATTTTAATCCAAATGAAGTAGCTGCATATGCATTTATACAAGTACAGGAATTAGAAAGGCAAATACAGGAAACACCAGAACGTTTTACAGCTTGGTTTCATATCGCTTATCCAAAATTAAAAGTATGGATGGCCGATCCACTAAATAAAGTACATGAAGTCTAAAAAAGCAGTGATAATTGGATCGGGCATTGCAGGACTTGCGGCAAGTATTAGGTTGGTGGCGCAGGGGTATGAAGTGCATGTATTTGAAAAATCAGACAAGCCAGGGGGAAAACTCGGTCATTTTTCGGAAGCGGGCTATCAATTTGATACAGGCCCTAGTTTATTTACCCAGCCGCATCAATTAGAGGCGCTACTTGCCTTAGTAGGCGAAAAACTATCCGATTATTTTACCTATCAAAAAATGCCTGTTTCTTGTCATTATTTTTATGAAGATGGAACAGTCATTCATGCTGCTGCAGATCCCGAATTATTTGCTAAGGAAGCGCATCTAAAAACGGGCGAACCTGTTAGCAACATTAAAAATTATTTAGCGGCATCCGAAAAATTGTACACCCGTATCGGTCAAGTTTTTTTAGACCATTCGTTGCATAAATTTTCTACGCTGTTTAAGATTCCGCTTTTATCGGCGTTACGCGCATTTAAACTGCCCTATGTAACAAGGTCGATGCATAAACACAACGAAAAGTCCTTTTCTTCAAAAAAGTTAGTACAGCTTTTTAACAGATACGCCACCTATAATGGCAGCAACCCTTATGTGGCACCTAGTATGCTCACTTTAATTGCTCATTTGGAGCATAATGAGGGAAGCTTTTATCCTTCGGGCGGTATGATTTCAATCACAAATACATTAGTCGCTGTTGCGAAAAAGCATGGCGTTCAATTTCATTTTAATAGTCCGGTTCAAAAAATTGCCACATCCAATAAAAAGGTAACAGGTATAGAGGTTAATGATTTTACAGTACCCGCTGATTTAGTTGTAAGCAACGCAGATGTTTATTTTACTTATCTAAATTTATTAGGTGAGCCTTCTAAGGCGCAGCATATTTTACAGCAAGAGCGAAGTAGTAGTGCTTTAATTTTTTATTGGGGCATCAAAAAAAATTTTCCACAACTTAGTTTGCACAATATTTTTTTTACAGAAAATTATGAAGCTGAATTTGCGCATTTATTTGAGGTAAGAATTCCTTTTTCAGATCCTACTGTATACATTAATATAACATCGGTGTGTGAGCCAGGTATTCAGGCGCCATCTGGTAAGCAAAACTGGTTTGTGATGGTGAATGTGCCCGCAAACACCGGTCAAGATTGGACCGCCATTACTGCATCTGTAAAAAAGCAAGTGCTTGCAAAACTAGAACGCATGTTGGGTGAGCCCATTGAACCTTTAATCGAAACAGAAAAAATATTAGATCCCTTATTGATTGAGGCAAAAACAGATTCTTATCAAGGGTCTTTGTATGGTACCAGTTCCAATGCGCCCATGGCAGCATTTGTACGTCATCCTAATTTTAGCAAGCAATATAAGGGCCTCTATTTTGTGGGTGGCAGTGTGCACCCTGGCGGTGGTATTCCGCTTTGTTTAAAAAGTGCAGAAATTATGAGTAATTTAGCAGCAAAAGACACTGTGCTATGAGGCTATTTATAAAACAATATAAACTTACCATTTCTGTTTTTATAGCACTCCTTTTTCACATGAGTGGCATGCTTGGCATTTTAATTTCTGACCACGCGGCTTGGTTTGTTTCAAATACGCCACTCAACCTTTGGATCATGTTTGTGCTGCTGTTTTGGAATCAGCCCAGCTTATCTGCTAAATTTTGGTATTTTTTTATCGCTGCATTTGTTACAGGCATGCTCTCTGAAATAATTGGCGTAAACACGGGGTTATTGTTTGGATCATATTTTTACGGCAAAGTATTAGGTCCCGGACTCATGGACGTGCCATTCACTATTGGAATGAACTGGTTTGTGGTTGTTTTTTGTGCCGGTACAGTTATGACAATGTTACACCGCTGGTTACAGCACCAGTTTTTAAAAGAAGGGGAAGGGATTCCTAAACGTATAGAAAATATTGCATTTGTAATTGATGCAGCCCTTGTGGCTGTTTTATTTGATTGGCTCATGGAGCCAGTTGCTGTTAAGCTTGGGTTTTGGACCTGGCTATCACTAGATATTCCTGTGTTCAATTATATATGTTGGTTTTTTTTGAGTGCCGGATTACTTGTTTTATTTAGAAAATGGGAGCAACCCAAAGCCAACCCTTTTGCATTACATTTGTTATGTATTCAAGTGCTGTTTTTTTTAACACTTCGAAATTATTTACCATGATCTATGTTTTTGTTGCGATAGGCGTTTTTTTATTGATGGAACCTATTACCTGGGCCACACATAAATATGTGATGCATGGCTTTTTGTGGTATTTACATGAAGACCATCACCAAAAAACTGACGGTTTCTTTGAAAAAAACGATGCTTTCTTTCTAATATTTGCTATCCCAAGTTGGCTTTGTATTATGCTAGGTAGTATGGCGCAAAATTACTGGTCGGTGGGTATTGGTGCAGGTATTGCCATGTATGGTTTTGCTTATTTTTTAGTGCACGAAATTATTATACATCAGCGTTTTAAACTGTTTACCAGGTCTAATAATAAATACATCAAAGCCATTAGGTGGGCGCACAAAATGCACCACAAGCACCTTGGTAAAGAAGATGGCGAAAGCTTTGGCATGCTGCTGGTTGCCAAAAAATACTGGGATAAAGTGCGCAAAGACGAAGCCTTACAAAATCAAGCATAGGCTTTTTTGAAACCTCATTACGATTATATTATTACGGGCGCGGGATTAGCGGGATTAAGTTTACTTATGCGCATGATGCAGCATCCGTTTTTTGATGCTGCTCAAATATTAGTGGTTGATGCAGCGCAAAAAAATACCAATGACCGCACTTGGTGTTTTTGGGAAAAAGAATCTGATATTTTTGAGCCCATTGTATGTAAAAAGTGGGATCATGTTTCATTTATTGCACCTTCTTTTAAAACTGAAATGCATTTAGCGCCCTTTGCCTACAAAATGATACGAGGTATTGATTTGTATACGCAGGTATTATCAATCGCTGCGAGCAAATCAAACATTACATTTTGTACAGAGCGGGTTTTATCGGTTCAAAGCACGCAAAGCGGAGCAACTGTTCAGCTCAAAAATCAAACACTTACCGCCAATAAAGTTTTTAATAGCATTTTATTTGAACCGGTACATGTGCTGGCGCAAAAGGCTGCGGATTATTTTTTATGGCAGCATTTTAAAGGCTATGAAATAAAAACGGAAACCCCTGTTTTTAATGATGGGGTGGCCACACTCATGGATTTTACCGTAGATCAATCAAAGGGCACCACGTTTATGTATGTGATGCCTACTTCTAGTACTACTGCACTTGTAGAATATACGTTGTTTACAGAAAATTTATTAGCAGACAATGACTACAACGAAGCCATACAGGCCTATATTCAAAAAACATATGGCGCCGTGGTATATAGTATAACACATCAAGAATTTGGTCAAATACCTATGACTAATTTTTCTTTTTCTAGTGGCGCTGGAAACATCATTAACATGGGTGTTGCTGGTGGTCAGGTAAAAGGAAGCAGTGGTTATGCGTTTCATTTTATTCAAGAAAAAACAAAAGCGATTATAGCTTATGTAGTTGCACAAAAAAATCCATTAAGGACGCCCAGTTTTTCACAAAAAAAGTTTGGCTTATACGACGCCGTATTACTTAGGGTATTACAAGACAAAAAATTAGATGGCGCTACTATTTTTACTCAAATATTTTCTAAAAATCCCCCAGACCGGGTATTTCGTTTTTTAAATAACGAATCTTCACTAATTGATGATTTGCACATAATGGCATCTGTGCCTGCACATATTTTTTTACCAGCCGCACTGTATGCTTTACTGGGTGTAAAGCGGCGGCGAGGCCTTAATTAATAAGGCTGTGTATTTGCAATTCAATTATTTTTGCAACCCACCTTGCAATTGGCCTCGTAGTACAATGGATAGTATAAGAGTTTCCGAAGCTCCAGATTCAGGTTCGATTCCTGACGAGGCCACTAACAATCTTTACTTTTTCTTCTATTTTTTGCCACTAATTAAGTAATATTAAGGACTCAATTTTAGTTCATTCATACTTATTTGTTGTATGTTATTATTAGGAATAGATCTTGGCACTTCTTCTGTAAAAGTTTCTGTATTGGACGCTAGTGATGGCAGCGTCATAGCAAGCGCGCAACACCCCGAAATCGAGGCTGCCATTATTTCCCATCATCCCGGCTGGGCGGAGCAGTCGCCCAATCAGTGGTGGCATGATTTTAAGGCTGCCATTTTAAAATTACACGCGACAGGAGCCTATAAGCCTTCTGATATTGGTGCGATTGGTATTGCCTACCAGATGCATGGACTCGTGCTTGTAGATAGTAATCAAAACGTAATTAGGGATAGTATTATTTGGTGTGATAATAGAGCGGTAGAATTAGGGGAAAAAGCATTTGAAACTATCGGTCATGATTATTGCCTTGGTCATCTTTTAAATTCTCCAGGAAATTTTACGGCATCAAAACTTGCTTGGGTCAAACAAAATGAACCTGAGCGGTATGCCCAAATACATAAAATGATGCTCCCCGGCGATTTTATTGCCATGAAATTAACCGGAGAAATTACTACCACCATCGCTGCATTATCGGAAGGCATGTTTTGGGATTTTAAAAACAATTCTTTATCTGAGGCAGTTATGAATTATTACGGCCTCGATCCACAGCATATACCTGCAATCAAAAATGTATTTGATACACATGGATATGTAACTGAACATATGGCCAGTGAACTTGGCATTCCAAAAGGAATTTCGGTAACGTATAAAGCAGGGGATCAACAAAACAATGCACTTTCATTAAACGTATTAAATCCAGGCGAAGTTGCTGCCACTGCTGGTACGTCAGCAGTGATATATGCAGTATCAAATAGTTTGCAAGCCGATACTGCGTCTAGGGTTAATTCATTTGCGCACGTGAATCATACGCTACAGCAAAACAGCATTGGGGTGCTATTATGTATTAATGGTGCAGGCATTTCAAATAGTTGGATTAAAAATAAATTGGGTGCAAGTAGTTACGAAGAGATGAATACCCTTGCTGCAACTGTTGCTCCTGGATCTGATGGTGTATCGCTACTTCCCTTTGGAAATGGATCAGAACGAATGCTCCACAATAAAAATATTGGCGCTCATATTACGGGTCTTGATTTTAATAGGCACGGGGCTTCGCATATGTGCCGTGCAGTTCAAGAAGGAGTTGTGTTTGCGATGCAATATGGGTTTAAGGTACTGCAGCAAAACGGTGTACATCCAACAGTTATTAGAGCCGGCAAAGCCAATATGTTTTTGAGTGATGTTTTTGTAGACTGTTTTGTAAATACATTAGGAGTGCCACTAGAGCTGTATCAAACAGATGGAAGCAAGGGGGCCGCTATTGGCGCAGGCTATGGAGCCAAGGTATTTGCTACTATTGAGGAAGCTTTTGTTAATAGCAAGCCATTAAGTATCAAAGAGCCAACAGCAACTGCTAATTATATGGATGCTTATGCAAATTGGGAGTATCAATTAGCGCTGCAAATCAAAAACAATCAATAAATTTAAAGACTTAAAACAGTATATATGTCAGTAGTATTAGGATCTAAAGAATTTTTTAAAGGTGTTCAAAAAATCAAGTACGAAGGAACTACTTCGCATAATCCACTCGCATTTAGATGGTACAACGAAAATCAAGTAGTGGCAGGCAAAACCATGAAAGAGCATTTTAGATTTGCTTGTGCATACTGGCATAGCTTTTGTGGTTCTGGTGCCGATCCTTTTGGTGAACCAACGCATTTGTTTGAGTGGGATACAAAATCAGATCCTATCGAAAGAGCAAAAGACAAAGCAGACGCTGCATTTGAATTCATGACAAAATTAGGCGTACCTTATTATTGTTTTCATGATGTAGATGCCGTTGAATATACAAATGATGTGCATGAAAATGAAAGGCGCTTGCAAGCCATTACGGCTTATCTAAAAGAAAAGCAAGCGGCAAGTGGCATCAAACTACTTTGGGGTACTGCCAATTTATTTTCAAGTAGAAAATACATGAACGGCGCAGCTACCAATCCAGACTTTACCGTGCTCGCACATGCTGGCGCACAGGTAAAGGCTGCATTAGATGCAACCATTGCACTCGGTGGTGAAAATTATGTTTTTTGGGGTGGCAGAGAAGGTTATATGAGCCTTTTAAATACCAACATGAAGCGTGAAAAAGAGCATTTAGCTAGTTTTTTAAAAGCGGCTAGAGATTATGGTAGAAAAAATGGTTTTACCGGAAAGTTTTTTATTGAACCCAAACCTTGTGAGCCTTCAAAGCACCAATATGATTATGATTGTGAAACCGTGATTGGGTTTTTACGTGAGTACAATTTACTAAACGATTTTAGTTTAAATATTGAGGTAAACCATGCCACCCTTGCAGGACATACGTTTACGCATGAATTACAAGTGGCAGCAGATGCAGGATTATTAGGCAGTATGGATGCAAATAGAGGCGATTATCAAAATGGATGGGATACCGATCAATTTCCTTCTGATATCAATGAATTAACAGAAGCACTGCTTATTATTTTAGAAGCAGGTGGGTTTAAAGGTGGTGGTATTAATTTTGATGCAAAAATTAGACGCAACTCTACCGATCCACAAGATTTATTTTATGCGCATATTGGTGGTATGGATGTTTTTGCAAGAGCGCTTCTAACAGCAGATGCTATTTTGCAGCAGTCTGAGTATAAAAAAATTAGAGCCGACCGTTATGCAAGTTATGATACCGGTAATGGAAAAGATTTTGAACAAGGGAAACTTTCATTAGAAGATTTAAGAGACATTGCAATTGCAGCAGGTGAGCCTGCAACCATTAGTGGTAAGCAAGAGTTCATCGAAAATTTAATTAACCGCTATATTTAATGAATAAGGCGGAACTAAGCGCGCTATTTGCCCAGCAGTTTAATGAAGCGCCTTTATTTGTTATAGCGTCACCGGGGCGCATCAATTTAATTGGGGAGCACGTAGACTATAATAGTGGTTTTGTGCTTCCGGCAGCTATTGATAAGTATATGTATGTGGCCGTTTCAAAAAGAAACGATAACCATATACTATTACACGCTGCCGATCTTAATCAAAACCACCAAACTACACTAGATACGCCCTTACAGCGATCAAATATGGACTGGCCTAATTATGTGTTAGGTGTTGTTCAAGATTTGCTGGAAGCTGGGTATTCTATTTCAGGCTTTAATTTGCTAATTACGGGTAATATTCCCATTGGTGCTGGGGTATCTTCATCGGCGGCACTTGAATGTGCTACTGTGTTTGCATGCAAGCATCTTTTTGATTTGAATATTAGTAAAGAAGCAATGGTTACCACATCTCAGCGCGCCGAAAACAATTTTGTAGGTGTTAACTGTGGTGTGATGGATCAATTTGCAAGTATGTTTGGAAAAGCAGATCATGTCATAAAACTAGATTGCGCTGATTTATCGTATACCTATTTCCCATTTAAACTAGAAGGCATTAGCATTGTACTTTTTGACACATTTGTAAAACATTCATTGGCGTCATCGGAATATAATACCAGAAGAAAGGAGTGTGAAACTGGTTTGGCGGCGCTTCGTCAACAATTTTCTATTACATCGTTTAGAGAAGCGACGTTACCCATGTTAGATGCAACCTCTGATTCTATTAGTGACAAAGTATATAATAGGTGTAAATACGTGATAGAAGAAATTGCCCGCATGGAAGCGGCTTGTAATCACTTACTTGCTGGTAAATTAGATGCATTTGGCGCGCGTATGTATGAAACACATAAAGGGCTTAGTGATCTTTATGAGGTAAGCTGTCCGGAGCTCGATTGTATTGTAGAAAACTGCAAAAAAGAAAATGCAATTATTGGTGCAAGAATGATGGGTGGTGGTTTTGGAGGTTGCGTAATAGCACTGGTGCAAACAGTCAACGTTGAAGGGGTTTACAACCCCATCAACAATGCGTACCAAAACAAATTTGGGCAAACTATGGGAAAATACCTGATGCACATTGGGGATGGCACTAGGCTACTAGATTAATATTTACAACTATTCAATTATGAAACAAAGTATGGTCACTCAAAAGAGATTTTTTTTGGCGTTATGTCTTTTTGTATTTTCTGTTACCCAAAAGCATGCTTTTGGACAAAGAAATATTTTATCAAAGGCCTTTACAAATACGCAGTTACAAAATAATTTAACAAACATAGCTGCTTGGCGCATGGCGCAAAAAAATAGCTACTTACAAAAAGTAGCCGCGCTACCGGACTCTGTAAAAGCAAGGCTTATAAAAGAAGGTGACCGTGGCTTGCAATATGAGTGGCCGGCTTTACCAGCAAGTTTATACCTCGATTATAAAATAACGGGGACTCGTTACAATTTCGAGAAAAAAAATAATGAACGTCGAAAAGTTTTGAATGAACTAGCGGTTGCTGCCATTATAACAAAAGACAAAAAATACATTCCACAAATTGCAAATGGCATATGGACACTTTGTGAGCAAAGCACGTGGGTATTACCAGCGCATATAGTGGCTCAAAAAGAAAAAACAGGATTACCTGACCCCTATGAAGTGGTTATTGATTTAGGAAGTGGAACGGCAGGGTCACAATTATCTATGATTCAATTTATGTTGAGTGAAGAACTTGACGCTTATTCCAAAGGTATTGGCAAACGTGTTTTTGCAGAATTAAATAAAAGAATTTTTCAACCTTATTTGACACGTACTGATTTTTGGTGGATGGGCTTTACTGGGCAAGCAGTGAACAACTGGAATCCATGGGTAAACACCAATGTGCTTATGACAGCTTTATTTAGTGAGCTAGGTGCAGATAGTGTAGGGCTCATTATTGATAAAACGGTAAAGAGTACCGATTTTTTTGTCAATCAATATCCTAACGATGGCGGTTGTGATGAGGGACCTTCTTATTGGAGTGAAGCAGGCGGTAAATTAATGCGCTTTATTCATGTTTTAAATAAATTATCAACTACATCTATTGATTGGAAATCGCAACAGCTTATTTATAATATGGGTAGCTACATCAGCAAAGTACATATTGGAGAAAATAATTTTGTAAATTTTGCGGATGCTTTTTCTAAATCTATACCAGATCCTGAAAGTGTTTATTCCTATGGTGTACTTTATAATGACGTTGCATTAAAATCTTTTGGTGCCTATTTATTTGGCTTGCAAAAACACAAATTAGACAATGGCAATATCATTGATTTTTTAGAAACCGCATCTATTTATGATTCGCTTACTACGTTACTACCTATTGCGCCCCTTCCTGCTGTATCTTGGTTTGGAGACAGGCAGGTATTAACGGCTAGAACTAAGAGTACATCTACTAATGGCCTATTTATAGCGGTTCAGGGTGGACATAATGCGGAAAGCCATAACCACAACGACATTGGTAACTTTATTGTGTATGCTAATAGCACCCCCGTTTTTGTAGATGCTGGTGTTGGGTCCTATACTGCGCAAACCTTTAGCAGTAGGCGCTATGAATTATGGAACATGCAATCTGTGTGGCATAACTGTCCTACCATTAATGGCGTCATGCAAAAAGAAGGTATTCAGTATAAAGCAACAAATGTTCTATACAGTCAAAATGCAGTTGGTGTATCTGTTTCTATGGATATAGCAGCCGCCTATCCAGCGGATGCAGCTGTAAAAAAATACGAACGAAAATTTGATTTTAACCAATCAAAAAACACTATACAATTATTTGAAAATTATGAACTGCAAGAATGGAAATCGCCACTTGTTCAATCGTTTTTAGTAGCTATAAAGCCTACCATGGAAAAGCCTGGTCAACTCTTGTTTGCACTACTTGAGGGCGGCTATCTTGCGTTTAATTATGATACTACATTATTTGATATCGCTATTGAAGATAAAATTTTAGAGGATGAAAGAATTAGTGGCATATGGGGTAAGCAACTCTACCGGATTCAACTCATCGCAAAAGAAAATAAGAAATCAGGCAAACACCATTTTTCTATTGCACTTTTAAATTGATTCAATAGCCCCAAATAGTACCATTATGAAAAGAAGAAATTTTATACAATTATCGTCAATATTAAGTTTTGTGGGTCTTGCACCCGTTATTTCAAGTGCTCGTGTAGTTGATGACAATGTGTTAGGCGCTGCATTAGATACAAACGGACCAAAAGACCGCATGTATTGGGTAAGGCTTCTTGACAAAATAGCATCACCAATTTTAACGTCCATGAGTAAAGGGGAACTCAAAAAAACAATGCCCATGGATTATAGCCCTACCTGGGATAATCGAAACAAGGATGTTGCTTACATGGAAGCCATTGGGCGATTAATTGTTGGAATAGCCCCATTTGTTGCCTTGCCGGATGATGATACAGAAGAAGGGCGCATCAGAAAAAAAATGCGGGATCAAATACATGCTTCCTTAACACATGCTGTGGATCCGGAAAGTCCAGATTACTTGTATTGGGGCTCTCCAAAAGTAGCCCAACCACTTGTTGATGCTGCCTTTTTAGCCCAAGCTTTGTTACTCGCACCTGCTGCATTATGGGAGCCACTTGACCAAAAAACTAAAAAACGTTTTATTGATGAGTTTACCAAACTTCGTGCCATTAAGCCTTCCAATAATAATTGGGTTTTATTTGCTGCCATTGTAGAAACATTTTTATTAAGTATTGATGCGCCATTTGATGCCGCGCGCATAGATGCCGGTATCGATAAAATTATAGGATGGTATGTGGGCGATGGATGGTATAGCGATGGGGTTAAATTTCATTTTGACCATTACAATGGATTTGTGATACAGCCCATGCTAGTTACCGTACTTCGGGTAAACGTTGCCAAAGGTCGTAGAGAAAAGGCTTTATTAGAACAGGCCTATAAACGCATGCAGCGCTATGCTTCATTTCAAGAACGTTTTATTTCACCAGAAGGAACCTTCCCTATTTTTGGTAGATCTTCTACCTACCGGGTGGGTGCTTTTTGGCCACTTGCTACACTTGCATTAGAAAATAATTTACCAGCAGGTGTGATGCCATCACAAGTAAGGCCAGCGTTAACAGCCGTTTTTAAAAGGGTATTTGTAAAAGATACATTTAATGCAAGTGGCTTACTAACACTTGGTTTTGTAGGTGCCAACCAATCTAATATTGCAGACTCTTATTCCAACACGGGCAGTATGTACCTAGCTTCCTTTGCCTTTATGCCACTCGGGCTACCGGCATCGCATGAATTTTGGACAACTGCTCCTACCAATTGGACGCAAAAAAAAGCATGGAATGGTGAAGTATTTCCCAAGGATTACGCCGTAGATTATTAACTTTATTACCTTATTAAATTTTGGATATGAAAAAATACGTTGTTGGTTTTGCAATTTTGTTTGTGATGGTTCAACTCAGTTACGGACAAACTGCTTCTTTAAAAAATAAAATGAAAGATCTTATTGAAGATAATTTTGTTTTTGCTGCTAAACAGTATCAGTATTTAAAAGCTAATACACCTGACTCAGTAATGCCGCGTAGTTATGTAGCAGCAACAAATACATCCGTGACAAGTGATACCAAATGGTGGTGTAGTGGTTTTTATCCGGGTACTTTATGGTATTTATATGCTTATACCAAAGATGAAAATATTAGAAAAGAAGCAGAAAAACGACTTGGTATTCTAGAAAAAGAAAAATACTATACGGGCAATCATGACCTGGGTTTTATGATGTATTGCTCTTTTGGAACCGCTTATAAATACACCAATAATCCCGCCTACAAAGATGTTGTAGCAATTGCAGCAAAATCTTTGTCTACTAGGTACAGACCTCAAATAAAATCTATTCAATCTTGGAATTCGAGAGATATTTTAAAGTGTCCGGTTATTATTGACAATATGATGAATCTCGAATTACTACACTGGGTAAGTGATCATGGCGGCGACCCGGTATTTAAAGAAATTGCTGTTACACATGCCAACACAACAATTGCTAATCAGTTTAGACCAGACAATAGTTCGGTGCATGTGGTTGATTGGGATTTAAATACTGGTACTGTTCTTAAAAAAATAACTTGGCAGGGTGCTGCAGATTCATCGGCATGGTCTAGGGGACAAACCTGGGGATTTTATGGTTACACCATGATGTACCGTTTTACTAAAAACAAAACTTATTTAGCGCAAGCTAAAAAAATAGCGCGCTTTTTACTATCTCATCCCCGCCTTCCAATGGATAAAGTACCTTATTGGGATTTTGATGCGCCAGGTATACCAAATGTTCCACGAGATGCTTCTAGTGCGGCAATCATGGCTTCGGCTCTATTAGAGCTAGGTCAATACACGACAGGTGCAGAGAAAAAGGAATACATAGAAACCGCAGAAACTATATTAATGTCTTTATCATCTGATGCATATCGCGCAAAGCTAGGCCAAAATGGAGGTTTTATTCTCATGCATAGTGTAGGATCGCTTCCACATAAGTCTGAAGTAGATGCTCCTTTAACCTACGCCGACTATTATTTTATAGAGGGACTTACGCGTTATAAAGATTGGTATTTGAAATAACACACATTAACGACGTTTATTTGCCGTTCGTCTATTTTAACAGCTTGTTTGGCAATACTTTGTAAAGTACAAGGTACTTTCGTGCAGCATTTTTAATAATGCAACTCTAAGAACCAAACAAACTGCATGAATTTATCATTTCAAGGACAAAAAAGCCTAGCGCTTTTTCTATTTTCATTTTTAATATCAGTCGCCACATTTGCGCAAATTAGTTCCATTAAGGGAACCGTAAAAGATACCACCGAAAAAAAGTTTTTATACCTCGCGTCAGTCAACGTATTAAAAGCAAAAGATTCGGTACTTGTAAAAACAGTAAGAACTTCAAATAATGGAGAATTTAATATAGCAAGCTTACCGGTAGGTGATTATATTGTTATGGTAAGCTATCCACAGTACGCCGATTTTACAGATAAAATCACGCTTAATAGTACACCACTTACACTCAGTATTGCTATTGACACCAAAGCGCATATACTTAAAGAAGTCATTGTAAAAAATACGGTATCTGCCATTCGGGTTAAAGGTGATACCACCGAATATAAAGCCGATAGTTTTTATGTGACTCCAAATGCCGACGTACAAGAACTATTAAAAAAGATGCCAGGTATTCAAGTAAATGCAAAAGGAGAAATTACAGCACAAGGAGAAAAGGTAAATAAAGTACTTGTTGATGGGGAAGAATTTTTTAGTGATGACCCTGCGGTGGTTACCAAAAATCTAAGAGCCGATGTAGTGGACAAAGTGCAAGTGTTTGATAAAAAATCGGATCAGGCGGTGTTTACGGGTATTGATGATGGGCAAAAGTCTAAAACCATTAACCTTCAATTAAAGGAAGATAAAAAAAATGGATACTTTGGTAAAGCAGAGGTTGGAAGCAACTTTAATCAGTTTGGTAATGGCAAACTCATGACTAATGCTTTTAAAGGCAAACGAAAAATTGCCGGTTATGTAACAACCGATAATACCAAATTTGACAATTTAAATTGGGACGAAGCTCAAAATTATGGTGACGGTGGTGGTATGGTAACAGAATTTGGAGATGGCGGTATGACAATGATTATGACAAGTGGCGATGGCGAAGATGGAGGCTCTACTGGGTTTCCTAACCAGCAATCGGTGGGTGCTACTTTTAGTAATAAATTTGATAAAGGCTCTGTCAATTCGAGTGCGCAATACAATAGGCTTATTGTAAATGGTTTAACAAGTTCATATAGTAAAACCATTTTACCTACCAATTCTATTGTAAATAATACCAATAGTGCTCAACGAAACGAAAAGAAAAAGTATAAACTATCTACCACCGATCAGTGGGGTACAGATAGTACGGGGCTATTTAAATTAACTCTAAAAGCTGCAAGTGTTATATCTGACAACACCAATAGCTTTACGGGTGGTTCTTTTATTCCTGAAACAGGCGCTAATCTTAATAACACTGCCCGCACTACACGTAATAGTACCAACGATAAAACATTGAACGGTTCTCTAAGTTACCGCTTACGTTTTGCAAAAAAAGGCAGGACTATTTCTGTAAATTCTGATTTTAATTTTGGCGATAAAACACAGGATGGGTTATTACAAGCGCAAAACGATTATTTTAATGCGTCTAACGTAATTATTAAACAGGAAACGATTGCGCAAACCAAAGCCTTAACAC
>Ga0222713_10002595_pt1 | contig 19212 bp, 20 predicted proteins | sample C33_649DmetaG_FD_165061 | JGI IMG/M metagenome (GOLD analysis project Ga0222713, IMG submission 165061) | Estuarine water microbial communities from San Francisco Bay, California, United States - C33_649D | ecosystem: Environmental > Aquatic > Marine > Unclassified | place: USA: California...
AAATACCTGGTTGACAAATAATACTTTTCATCATATTATGTATAAATAATTATGTTGCATAGCAACATATACACACAAACACAAACAAAAGGAGCCAACAATGGCAAACACACAAAGAAACGCTTATGAAATCAGAGCGGACCTATTAGGATTAGCGAAGAACATCGCTGAATTCAACTATTCAATCAAGCAACAAGAATTTGAAACATCTGTGAGAAAAGATGGTGATCAAGTTGTTGCCGAATTCAAATACCCGGTAATCACTGCTGAGTCAATCATCGAAACTGCGAAGAAGTTCAATGAATTCGTGACTGGCAACGTGCCAAGCACAGAAGCGGCAAAAGTATTGATGGAGAACGTGCAGAACTACGCGAGCAACATCAACAAACAATTTGCTGACAGCCTGTCACCAGACGCGGTACAAAAGAACGTGAAAACGTTCCAAGACAACGTGAAGAAAGCAACTGAAGCATTCTTCAACGGTGCAGTTCAGAAGTAAAGAGAGCAATTTACATCGCCGGGCCTGCTTCAACGCGGGCTCGGAGTGTGAAAAAATATGTGGAAGAAGATGAAGAAAATTTTTAGAGATCTACACGTCAGTTTTGTGGTCACCACGCTGTTGAGGCACGGTGATGTGGAACTGGCCAAGAGATACGCAAGGAGATACGAATAATGTGGCCCTATAATCACTGCGAGTGGAAGGTCATCACCTATGGTGCTGGCGCCGTGAAACGAGCAAGACAAAAGATCAAAGACAGGATCGTGTTGATAGTATTGAGCCTGTTACCTACAATATTACTAGTTTTAGGTATCATTGGTCTTGTTAAATAGTATTATGTTTATGACGAGCCCATGGGATATATTTCCAACTGCGGAAAAAACAGCAACACCTGTTGACCCCATACGTGGTTACAATAATCAATTGGAACCCAACGCGGGCAACTTCCAGGAATACACTTATGAGTTGGAATGGATGGAATGCCCTTGGAAGATCGTATACAACACCACAGAGCTGGTGACTGCTTTTTGGTATCCTTGGATACGTTACCCGTCGAACTAATCCACAATGAGAATAATATCCTTTCTACTGTTATTGATCGTTCTGAACGGCTGTACCTCTATCAAAGAGTGTGGAGTCAAACCCACGATCACCATCAACAAAGAAAAAGAAAAGACAGCCACGGATTCTGTCACAGATAATAAACCCTCACCCGGCGCGATCATCCAGGACATCAGGGAAAATGCCACCCCCGGTGGACAGGTCAAGTGTACTTTTTAAACTATCAGATCTAAAATAGTTTGTAATTTACCTTTTATTGATTTGTTATTAAGAGTGTTCCGCAATCCTGCGTGTAGATTTTTTGGCCAACACTCAAATGCACACCACGCATATGATGAGTGTTCGTGATTTAGTTTAGGTAAAAATTCTTCCTGTACAGCAATCACATAGGTATTAAAGAAAAACTTTTGATCATTAGACGTGAATAATTCCAGTGGTATGACTTTTTTGAACGAGGGAGTTGTACCTAATTCTTCTTGAACTTCTCTCTTTAATCCATCAAATGCTGACTCTTGGAAACGAGTTTTACCGCCAGCCAGTCCCCACATACCTTGTGTTTTACCATCTGTTCGCTGTAGGAATAAGAAACGTTTGGTGTTGACAGCATAAAATAATGCACCTGAACAAATTATATTTTTTTCCATTTATTGATTATAACACAAGAGTCCACTTGCCTGCAACATAGATACCTTCATAACTTTTAACCCAAGCACCGTTGGTGAATTTGTATTGTATACCTGTGTTTGAATTTGTAATATATGCTACTGTGGAATCTGGATCTGAAGCGTCCCATACCACTCCCCATTTACCTGTGGAAGAATTATATTGAATAATGTCGTTTGTGCTGGCTCGTAAATTACCCCAAGCAGTGGCATCAAATGTATTTGTGGAATCTCCAATGTCGTTTACCACAAGATAACGAGTGCCATTTGCTGGAGTGCCTGGGTCAAATGTTAATGGATTAATAATTTTTGATACAGCAGTAAGAGTATTTGTGGGTACTGTGTCTGAATCTATGCTGAACACTAAAATAGATTCGTCCAACGGAGATGGTGCAATTGTGCCCACTACTTCGTTACCATTTTCTTGTGTTAATTTTATTTGTGATATACCATTTGTAATTTTGCCATATTGATTCAACAGTGTATTCCAGTTGATTGGTGGACCAAATGTTGTGAAAGGATCTAGATCTGTGGCAGAAGCACCTGTATAATAGCCATCTCCGCCTGATTTAACGTTTATTCCTGTAGTTCCAAATAGTCTTAATTGGTTTCCTGCTAAGAATATATTGAATCCGCCTGGTGTAATATAACTCCTTGATAGTAAAGAGCCATCTATTAAACCTTTTGTAATGCCACCGTCGTCATCGTATACTGACATAATAATTTTTTCAATCACACCCAATTTAGAAACTTTAACTGGTGGAGATAACCATATAGGCATTGAGAAAGTCATTGAAGCAACATCTATTTCGGTTTCAGTACCAATTGGAATAGTTCTTGAAGAAAAACTTACATCTCTTAATTCAATATAGCTCAATGATGTCCAATCAATATAGTTGTCTGATTTTTGTATTTCAAAATCTGGATTGAATAGATAAAGGATCTGTTCCATTATCTGCAATTTCATATCTGTGTTTGTGGTGAAAATATCTGCCTGAACATTTAAACGAAACGGAGATGGCATAACTTTTTCAATGGTGTAACCAGCACCTAAATTTTCGTTGTATGTGCCATCGGCATTTCTGTCTCTCTGTTTTAAATGTTGTTTTTCTATGTGATAAGGATTCTGCATACGTTCTCTGTCGTATTCTAGTCCTGTGATATATGCCGCAATCTTAGGTGCATACACAAGAGCATTTTCAGAATTTTGTCTCAGAATATTTGCCACTTGACGAGTAACATCTCCGTACACACAAGGAACCTGTTTTAATTGTACAGTACCATCTGCACCTTTGCCCACTTCAATGTTAAAATTACTCAATACTCTAATGAATTGAGTTAAAAATTTTCTTATCTGTCCGTCGTAAAAATGTAGCATTAATCGTCAGCCTTAGGTTTTAGTGCATCTGTTAATGATTGTCTCTGTTGTACAGTTAAACCGTTAATAGTGTTACTACTTGAATTGTTAATGAAACTGGTTTTATAATTTAATCTTGAATCAGTATTTGTTGTGGTCATTCTTATAGCATCTTCTACTTTGACCCATCTAGTACCATCGTAACGAAATAATCTATTAGGCAAATAATCTGTTCTTAGGAAATAATCTCCTTTGTCTATGCCTGATGTTGGAAATGCACCACCGTGACCTGCAACATAACCGTTTGGTGGGATGCCATCGCCATCAAGATAAAAACCGTAATGTGATGCGGCCGGTGTATCTATTACAGCATTAATTGATTCATCTGAAGACGCTTTACCTTCTGAAATGCCTTCTTTTCTAACATTACCTCTCTCGTCAATTGGAGTAACATAATATTGTTTATAATTAAATCCTGATTTAGGAGCATCTGATTCTGCTTGTGATACAATTTGAGTGTTAATTTCTCTTTCTCTGTTGTATGTGCTCATATACGAAGCCAGAGTATTGCCTGTATCTCCCACTTCTTTTTCTAGAATGTCTTTGTATTCTTGCGAGTCCACAATAGATTTTAATTTTAATCTTAGAAGATGTGGCCACCAGGTCTGTGAAAATCCTTCTGCCGCTCTGTTGACATCTTCAACCACATAGAATCTTTTCAGTGCTATAGGAATGTTTTCATCCAATGCAAAATCGTCTTTCATATGCGGTAATTCAATAACATCTCCTGACATTATTTTTCTTCCAATTCTTTCCACAGTGTCGTTCAAATGCACAGTCATAAACACAGTGTCGTTCTGCAAAAACATACCAAACTGTGATAGATTAAAATCCATATCTTGTACATTATAAATGCCTCTTAAAATATAGACATCTGGCGAATATTTTCTGTCTCTGTTTTCTAAAAACAGTAAATCTTGTATGGTTCTTTCGTTCAACGAATCTCCAGAATATTGTGGTTGTGTGGGAGAGGCCGCACCGTCTTTGTTGGTTGACCCTTGGTCATATGGACCTAAATATTTGTGTAGATATATGTCAGTGCCACCCACAGAAAACTGCTCATTAATGGTTCTATCCATAAATTTATAGTCATTGCCTTTTTCTGGCTTGTATAGTGAAAGTCGCGGCATATCACACATATTTATTGAATGCGGCGCTACCATAAATATGTGTATGTCAGAGTTACAAACAGGTCAACAAGAGATATATGATTATGTAAAAAATAACCTCGGTGAGGGCATAGTCGATGTGGAATTAGATCCAAAACACTACGAAACGGCGCTGGAAAGAGCAATAAACAGATACAGACAACGTTCATCAAATGCCACAGAAGAATCATACTCTTTTTTAGAACTAACACAAAATCAAAACAAATATATTCTACCTAACGAAGTGATCAATGTGAGAGAAGTGGGTAGAAGAACTGTAGGATCCAGAACAGAAGGTGGCGAGGGTGGAACTCTGTTTGAACCATTTAACCTTGCCTACACAAATACCTATCTGTTAAGAGCTGGGGCAACTGGTGGACTAGCCACATATTTTGCTTTTGCTTCTTATCAAGAATTAGTGGGTAAAATGTTTGGATCATTTATTCAACATCATTACGACAACGCAACAAAAACTCTAACAATCACTCAGCGACCTAGAGCAGACAAAGAAACTGTTGTTTTACACTGTGACAATTATCGTCCAGATATTACACTGTTCAAAGATATCTATTCTAAACCGTGGATCAGAGATTACACTCTAGCAGTGTGTAAAACTATATTAGGTCAAGCACGAGGCAAATTTAATACCATCGCAGGACCACAAGGAGGCACCACACTAAACGGTGATGCACTGAAACAAGAAGGTGAAGCAGAAATGCAACGTCTTGATCTTGAGATTAACAACTATCAAGAAGGTGGCACACCTTTTAGTTTTGTTATCGGTTAATTCTTTTTCTAAATATATTAAATAATCAGCAACTTAGGCAAAAGAAAGGCACATAATTATGGCAAAAAACAAATACTTTTCAAAACTGTCTTCACTCTCGTTTAGACAACTCAAACAATTAACAATAGCATTAGAAGTTTTACTCAAAGCAGGACCTAACTGGAAAATTACCTATCATATGCTCTCGGCAGTGAAAGAGATCAAAAAAGAACTTGAAAAGAGAATAAAAAACTGTTAATATAGTTTTTATGCTTATAGGTTTAGTTGGTTTAATAGGTTCTGGTAAGGACACAGTGGCCGCACATCTTGTGGACAATTACGGATTTAAAAGAGACAGTTTTGCAAAAAGTCTAAAAGATGCAACTGCAAATATATTTGGGTGGGACAGAGAATTATTAGAAGGACAGACCAAAGAATCTCGAGAGTGGAGAGAACGACCTGACGAGTTTTGGTCAGAAAAATTTGGCAAATCCATAACTCCAAGATATATTTTACAATATTTTGGCACAGAAGTTTGTAGAGGTGGTATGCTAGATTCTATCTGGGTTGATAGTCTTATTGCTAGATACCGAGGTGCAAATACTATTATATCTGACACTCGTTTTATCAACGAAATAAAAACAATACGTAAACAGGGTGGAAAAATTATACTCGTGAAAAGAGGAGAGTTACCCACACAGGAAGAAATGCAGGCAAAAGGCATACATCGATCAGAGTGGGATTGGATAGGACAAGAGTTTGATTACGAAATTGATAACTCAGGAACTAAAGAAGAGTTATATAAAAATATTGACACAATAATGAAAGAAATTACTACAAATAGTAATTACTAATCAACTTCCAAGTCTCCTATAGTCCACCCTAACTCTTGTGTACTTTTTAATCGTTGACAATTGGCACATATAGTTTTTAAATTATAAACACTGGTATTGTTCTTATTGCCATCCACGTGATACACATCTAGTTGCAGTGGTACCACTGCTTTAAATCCACACAACTCACAACGCGGTTTCTTTTTATATCCAGCAGTCTGCCAACGAGCCTGCCCACCTGTTTTGAGTTTTTTATTTTTTCTTATACAGTGGTCACATTCAGAACGCCAGTATATTTTAGCGTCCTTACGATAGGCATAGGCACGTGGTCGTGATTGACAGGTTTTACACAGCGGTCTTTTCATTGTGTGTATTTACGTCGCCTATATAGGTACCGCAGATTGTCAGGATTTTACCGTATTTTACGCAAATACCTATAAATACATCAGTTATACTTGCAAGGAGAACTTAAAATGGCATTAACATCACCAGGAGTTGAAGTTTCAGTAATAAACGAGAGTTTCTACGTACCAGCAGATGCGGGCACGACACCTCTACTAATTGTTGCAACAGCTCAAGACAAAACAAACGGTGCAGGAACTGGCACAGCGGCGGGAACTAGAACTGCCAATGCAAATACAGTTTATCTAATATCATCACAAAGAGAATTAACAGAGACTTTTGGAGATCCAAAGTTTTATACAGATTCAGCAAATAATCCAATCAATGGTTATGAGTTGAACGAATACGGATTACAAGCGGCATATTCTTTCTTAGGAATTGCTAACAGAGCATTTGTATTAAGAGCAAACGTCGATTTATCAGAACTTGCAGGTTCGGCTGTTGCTCCTAGTGCGGCTCCGACAGATCAAACGTACTGGCTAGACACATCAAGTTCAGTATACGGAATTTTTGAGTGGTCAAAAACTAATCAAGCATTCACAACAATCACACCAATTATCATCACTAGCACATCAGACCTAGTTGGAAACGTTTCAACTGGTGCTCCAAAAACTAGCGTTGGTTCACAAGGTGACTACGCGATTAATACCACTCACGTAACAAATAAAATTTACTACAAGAATGATTCTAATGTTTGGGTACAATTAGGTTCAACTGCTTGGCACACTAGCCACCCAGTAATTGAAGGTACTGCAACATCAGGCACTCTTGTAAACGGTAACACTATCGTTATCAACGGTGTAACAGTTACACTGTCAGGAACAACTTTTGCGGCATTGAAAACATCAATCAATTCTGCGAACATTCCAAGTGTCTCAGCAGACGTTGATGCAGTGACAGGAAAATTCCAACTATTCCACAATGGTTTAGCATACGGTGATTCAACTGTTCACAACGCAATTAGAATTGCAAACGGTACAGGAACAATCTTAACTGTGACAGGTATCACAGCAGGAGTATACAAAGGACCTGAATTCGTACAGGAGGCTCACACAGCAAGACCAGAATGGAAAACTGCTGATGAAAACAGACCTAATGGTTCTGTTTGGTTTAAAACAACTACTCCAAACTCAGGTGCTGACATCTCTGTTAAGTTATACAGCTCATCATCTGCACAGTGGTCAACTGTAGACGCACCTTTATATGCAACCAACCACTCAGCGATCTATAACTTAGATCCATCAAACGGTGGTACAGCAATTGGACGAGGCGCTCTTTACACTCAATACAATGTAACTGAGCAAAGCATTTTAGGACAATTTGACACAACAATCGGTGCACTAGGTGATTTCCAAACTTTCAGATACGAAGGCGGAAACACTATTATTTCATCTAAAACAGCTTACCCTTCTTTCACAGCAGGAGAAACATTCAAAGTTCAAGAATCATTAAAGAATCAAGAAGCATTGGCTACTGCAAAAACAGTTACAATGATTTCAGGTGATGGTTCAACATTAGGTGACGCAGATGATTTCGTAACAGCATTTGCGGCGGCTGGGTTCACAAACTTAGAAGCATCAGTTATCACTTCAGGTGATTACAGAGGTGCTATCCAAATCAAACACAAACTAGGTGGTGAATTTAGAATGTGGGACGTGTCAGGAACTCCATTAGCAGATGCTGGTTTCTCAACTGCAACTGCACACAGTTATGGAACTTACACAGCAAATTCAACAACATTAATCGATAATTTATATGACGTGCCTGCAGGAGACACAGAAGACTCTACAACTCCAGCGGCTATCATGGCTTCTAACTGGAAGAGATTATCATACACTGCTTCAGCAAGTGCACCAACTAATGAACCTGTAAATGGTACATTATGGTACAACACAAACTTAGAAGCAGATATCATGGTTCACAATGGAACTACTTGGAAAGGTTACAAAGAAGTATACACAACAACTGATCCAAATGGTCCACAATTCAGTGCAACTGCGCCTTCTACACAATCAGATGGTACACCACTAGTGACAAACGATTTATGGATTGACACATCAGATTTAGAAAACTATCCAAAAATCTACAAATATGATACAAGTGCAACAATTTCATCTTCAAACACTAGCAACGGTGTTGTGGTAACAACAACAGGTGCTAGATGGGTACTGATTGATACTACTGATCAAACCACAGAAGACGGTATTGTGTTCGCAGATGCTAGATGGCACACATCTACAGATAAATCAGCAAACAGTAACACAGGAGTAGGCACAGCATCAACAATTAAAGATCTTTTAAGCAACAGTTTCTTAGATCCAGATGCTCCAAATCCAGCACTTTATCCAAAATCAATCTTGTTGTTCAACACAAGAAGATCAGGATACAACGTCAAAGAATACAAAAACTCATACATCACTGAAACTGCTTACCCAGGTTCAGGAAGTTCTGGACTAGGTAACATTAGATATTCTAATGAAGCTGTAAGTGGTTACTACCCAGACAGATGGGTGACAAAATCTGCCAACCAATCAAACGGTGCAGGTACATTCGGAAGAAAAGCACAGAGAGGTGTAATTACTAATCAATTAAAAGCTGAGATTAATACTAATCAAGCGATTAGAGAAGATCAAAGAGGCTTTAACATAATAGCTTGTCCAGGTTATCCAGAAGTTATATCTGAAATGGTTAATTTGAATACAGACAGAAATAACACAGCATTTGTTGTCGGTGATACTCCTTTTAGATTATCAGGATCATCAACTGCAATCACTAGCTGGGCTAATAACTCGGCAGGTGCGAGTGACAACGGCGAAAACGGTTTAGTTACTGCATCTGATTACTTGGGAGTGTTTTATCCATCAGGAAGAACAACAGATAACTCAGGTAACTCAATAGTAGTTCCATCATCACATATGATGTTAAGAACTCTTGCTAACAACGACAACGTTGGTTATCCTTGGTTTGCACCAGCAGGTACAAGAAGAGGTATTGTTGACAATGCAACAGCAGTTGGATACATTGACGCTGAAGGTGAATTTGCACAGATTTCATTGACAGAATCAGTGAGAGATTCAATGCACACTGCAAAAGTTAACCCAATCACTTTCTTCTCAGGTGCGGGCATTGTAAACTTTGGTAACTTAACTAAAACAAGTTCAAGTTCAGCATTAGACAGAATTAACGTTTCAAGATTAACAGTGTATCTAAGATCACAATTAGATGCAATTGCGAAACCGTTCATCTTTGAACCAAATGATTCATTGACAAGAAACGAGATCAAAGGAGCGATCGAATCATTCTTGTTAGAACTAGTAGGTCAAAGAGCGTTATACGATTTCTTAGTAGTGTGTGACGACACAAACAACACGCCTACAAGAATCGACAGGAATGAACTGTATGTGGATATTGCGATTGAACCAGTTAAATCGGTTGAATTTATTTACATACCTTTAAGAATCAAAAACACAGGGGAGATAGCAAACTTAGGATCTTAATCCTCGGTAAATAAAGGAGCAATATGGCAATTTCAACACTTTCAAAATTTACAGTACCACTAGCAAACGATCAGAGTTCAGCATCACAGGGTTTGTTGATGCCAAAACTTTCATATAGGTTTAGAGTAGTTCTTGAGAACTTCGGTGTATCCACACCAAGATCAGAATTGACTAAACAGGTTATGGATGTGACTCGACCAAATTTAACATTTGAGAACACAACACTAGACGTGTACAACTCAAGAGTTTATATTGCTGGTAAACATACTTGGGAACCAATTACACTTAACCTTAGAGATGACGTTAATAACTCAGTATCTAAATTGGTTGGTGAACAAGTACAGAAACAATTTGATTTCTTTGAACAGGCTTCTGCCGCTTCAGGAATTGACTATAAATTCACTACAAGAATTGAAATGTTAGACGGAGGCAACGGTGCTTCTGCTCCTGGCATATTAGAAACTTTTGAATTATATGGTTCATATGTTGAGTCTGTTAACTACAATGGTCTTAACTACGCTGAATCAACACCAGCAACAATCACATTACAAATTAGATACGATAATGCTATACAAACACCGCAAGGTACAGGTATTGGCTCTGCTCTAACAAGAACTGTTGGTTCGTTATCAACAGGCGGCGGTATCTAGTTTCGTTAACATTTAAAATTAAAAGAAGCGCCTTTAACGGCGCTTTTTTTATGGCCATAAATATAGAGTATGCCAAGTATCAATAATTTTTTAGCAGGTTTCTCAAATGGTCTTCCAGGAATGAAAGACTATGCTCACGCATCAAGATTATACATAGCCGACAATCATAAATTAATGCCAAAACAGAAATTTCTGTTTCACGTGGTTTTTAATTTAAATGATTCAACATTTACAAGAAAATTTACAGCCAACGAAAAACAAGAACTGAATATGTTGGTCAAATCATGTGATTTACCCAAATACGATTTAAACGTAGAACAAAAAAGACAATATAATAAAAAAGTCAATGTAATGACTGGTATAACATACCTGCCTGTGAATATAACGTTTCATGACGATCATTATGATATAGTAAATGCTTTTTGGAAAGCCTATTACGAATATAATATTATGGATAGTATAACAGTAGAATCTACAGGCAGTGTTAATACTACTCGAGACACGCTGTATGATCCTGAGTCAAGACTTAATAGAACTCAATTTGGTATGGATGGCAATCAAAAAAGAAAACAACCTTTGTTAAATTCAATTCAAATATTTGTACTACACAAACATCAATTTACTTCTTTTCATCTTATTAATCCTGTAATTGGCAGTTTTGCACATGACACGGTGGATCAAACTCAAGGCAACGGAATAATGGCAAATACTATGCAAGTTTTTTACGAAACTGTTTTATATCGTGCTGGTACTATTTCACAGAATGCACCTAATAATTTTGCAACCATACATTACGATATGGAACCATCTCCGTTGTCAGCATTAGGCAGAGGTACAACAAGTATTTTTGGACCTGGAGGAATTGTAGAAGGTATTGGTTCTGTAATTGGCGATGTAGCGAATGGCCGTGTAGGTTTAGGCACAATTCTAAAAGGTATAAACACATATAACAATGTTAAAAAAATTGATGCTAAACAAGCAGTGAAAGAAGAATTAAAAGGCATTGTGAAAGAGGGTGTATTAGATATTGGCAAACAAGCAGGCACTATAACTAATCCAGTAGGTAATTTTTCAATTGGTAATGCGGCTGTAGCCGCACTAGCAGTGGGAGGTGCTATAGCCAATGCCAAAGGTGCTATAGATGATAAGACTAAGAAATCAAACACAGCGAACAATGTTGTAATTGATACTGTTAACTATCTTTCTCCATCGGAATCGTTTAATTTAGTTTCAAATAATTCAACACTAAAAGATGAAATTGCGGCAGGCATATATTATAAACAGATCGGTTCACGTCAAGGACAGACAGTGGCACAAAGCGATGTGTCTTATGCGTCTCTCACTGATCAACAAAAAAATGTTTATAGATCGAGAGTACTAACAGATATAACTAAATTAACCACAGAAGGATACATAAAAATTTCAAGAACAACCAACAATGTAAATATTGTAGCAGAAAGAGCGAATATATAATGACTGAATTTTATACAAATTTACCTCAGCAGGATCAAGATAGTTTACAAAAAACTATTGCCAAATTAACTTCTACAGATCGAGTAGAACCATTCCAACTAAATCAAAATGATCTCGATGTTGCTATAGGATTCTTTGTTAAGAGGGGATTTGATCGACAGCCAGCAGAAGAGACTGCTTATGTAATTTTACAACAGGCTAAAATAGATTCTGTAAACCCACAAACCATATTAGATCAATTAACTACAGCATCACCTGTACAACTTTCTGAATTAATTACAGTAGTGCTTAACGCCAACAGATATAAAACATCTCGATTAGGTGTAAGAAATAATAGAACGCAAAAAACTGCAATTTCAAGAAATATTATTGCCTAATGAAGTTTGCTCGAGGAAAGTTTGTACTCAAGAATCCAGCCAAATATGTGGGAACAAAAACCCCTACCTATAGAAGCAGTTGGGAACATTCGTTTATGCGATTGTGTGACGAACATCCTAATGTGTATCAGTGGGCATCAGAGGCAATACAAATTCCTTATCGTCATCCTATCACAGGCAAGTACACAATTTATGTGCCAGATTTTTTTATTGTGTACATGGACAAAAATGGAAAGAAACACGCAGAGATGATAGAAGTCAAACCCATGAACCAGACCACTATGGAGAGAGCTGGTAAAAGTATGGGCAGGAAAACACAAGTTGTGATCAATCATGCCAAATGGGAAGCGGCATCTGCCTATGCTCGACAGAGAAAAATACAGTTTAGAGTAGTATCAGAAGAGCAATTATTTCATCAGGGCACACGTAAATAGTTTAGATGACAAAAAAGTTAGAAGATATATTAAATTTACCAAACGTCAAAGAAGCCTTTAAACAAGTCGATGAAAAAGAAATTAAACGCGAAGGCAAAGATAGAACAGTTGGCAAAAATGTTGACCCGCAGACAGCGGCCGCTCTTAAGGCCACTTATGCCGAGTTTGACAAAATTGAAAAAGCACTTCCCCAAGTCAAAGGCTTAGGAGAACTATCTGATCTAGAGTTAGACAAGCTGGCCGTAGAAGCAGAAGAGTCTTATAAGAATCTAATGGATTTAGGAATGAACGTGGACTCACGCTATTCCGGTCGTATATTTGAGGTTGCATCCACAATGTTGCGTAATGCTATTGATGCTAAAAACAACAAAATCAACAACAAATTAAAAATGGTGGAACTGCAACTTAAAAAGTTAAAATTGGACAAAGACGGCGGAGAGACCACAGAAGCAGTGGAATCGGAAGGGTTTGTTATCAGCGACCGCAACGAATTAATGAAGAAACTTATGAAAAAAGACTAAATACATCTATTATGAGCACATTTACACAATATCTAACAGAATCTGCAAAACAATACGACTACAAGATCAAAGTAGCGGGCGAATTAGACAAAGGCTTTGCTGATAAATTAGAAACTGCATTGGGCAAATTTGATGTTGCTAAACTTTCAGCAGGAAAAAGTTATCCAATTCAAGAAACACCGTTAGATTTCCCACAATTCAAAAACACAAATGTAACAATTTTCGATGCCACAACAAACTATCCAGCATCTGTGTTCGAAATGACTGAATATCTAGCAAACTATCTAAATCTTGCAAAGAATCAAATCGTTGTGCGTAAGCCAGGTGAGCCTACAGAACAGTATCAAGCAGATGCAAAAGTAAAAGCAAAAAATGAGTATGCTTCAGTGTTGCAGGATGTTGAATACAAAGATGCTCCAAAAGTAAAAGCAGACGAAGTGTATGGTGATAAAGCCAATGCTTCTCTATTAAAAGAATTATTAAAAGATCGAAAAGAAAAATACGAGATCGAAAAAGGCACAGACAATAAAACTCAAGACATTCAAGCCAAAGAAGAAAAAGGCAACGCAAGTCCTCTTTCTAAATCAACTAACCCACACCCAGACCCAAAAAGGAAATAAGCACCATGGAAATGATCGACATCTTACAAAAATTAAGAGAATACGAACAAAAAGGTCACAGTGTAGGTGATGCAATCAAAAATGTGGAAAGAACTAATCCAGCACAAACAGAAGGTGCTGTGAAAGCAATGTTGATGGACATTGAACAGGATGCTGTGGAACTGAGCAAAGAAGAATTTATTAAAAAACACAATGGTCAACATATGGACATTTGGAACAGAGTTCAAAAAGAAAAAGAGGAAGTTGGAGAAAATAAAATGAAAAAAGAATCAGTAAATGAATCAATAACAATTTCAACAGATTCACCACAAGAAGCATCAATGATGATGCAGATATTAAAACTTGCAGGTGTACAACCAGTTGATCAAGAAATGATCAATCAACCAGCAGAACAAGAAGGTTGTGGTTGTGACAATAACTGTGGTTGCGGTGGCAACTGTGGCGATGACTGCGATTGTGAAAACTGTGGTAAACAAGAAGAAAATTATGCTAATGAACCTGACACAAAAACTCAATCAGTGGATGATTTGGTGAATGTACATTCGGGCGGATTGAACAGACAAAAACAACAATTTGCAAAAGCACAAGATGGCGACAACGCAATGGCTGTTGAAACATTGGCAAATTCTTTGAAAGAGCAATACAACGCATTCAAAGAAGCATACCAACAAGAAGCATCAAAAGCAAAAAATCCTTATGCGATTGGTATGGCACAGGCAATGAAGTCTACAGGTGATAAACCACCTTTAGAAAAGAGCACAATTACAAAAGCTCACGACATTGCAAAATCTATCGAGAAAAAAGCATAATCATTTTTCATAAGTATTTTTATGAAATTCTTTGGCGAATACTCTAATGGTTTAAGACTAACGTCTGTTAAAGTGATTTATTCTTTACCAGATTATCGTAATGTATTGAATGAGTTTTGGTGGCAGACCATGGATATACCACCTAAGTATCCTAAAGTGAAGACATTCGTTGATTATTGGAATGACTACATAGAAGGCATAATAAAAAGTCTAGAGATAGGACATCAAGAAGAATTTGGAATTCAATGGAGGAAGGTGGACCACGAGTTCGACCTTAAATAACACAGATGGCATATGTAAGTTTAGATTCGGACCAAATTAAAAAGGCCAATAAGAAACACAAATACTCCAAAGATCAGGTATTGGAACTAGAGAAGTGTATGGATCCAAAAACAGGACCACTATACTTCATGAAAAAATTCATTAAGATTCAACATCCTACAAAAGGTTCAATGGCGTTTCAACCATACCCATATCAAGAAAAATTGATTGAATCTTATAACAATCATAGATTTTCTATTGCTATGTTACCACGACAAACAGGAAAAACCACCTGTGCATCTGGTTATCTAATTTGGTATGCTATGTTTCGTCCCGACTCACAGATACTGATTGCGGCACACAAGTACGCAGGAGCATCAGATATTATGTCAAGGGTGCGTTATGCTTATGAGATGTTGCCTAGTTGGATTAAAGCAGGAGTAACTCAGTACAATAGGAACTCGATAGAATTTGATAATGGTTCAAAGATCATGGCAACCACCACAACTGAAAACACAGGTCGAGGTATGTCTTTGACAATGATTTACTGTGATGAGTTCGCATTCGTTCAACCGCCTGAGAAGGCTGTTGAATTTTGGACTTCACTGTCTCCTACATTGTCCACAGGAGGAAAATGTTTGATCACTTCAACACCAAACTCAGATGAAGATCAATTCGCTCTAATTTGGAAAGAAGCACTCAAACGATATGACGAATTTGGCAATGACAACATAACAGGCACCAACGGTTTCTTTGCTTACAAAGCACATTGGTCAGAACATCCTGATCGAGATGAAGTTTGGGCGGCCGCTGAAAGATCTAGAATTGGTGAGGAAAGATTTCGTCGAGAACACGAGTGTGAATTCTTAATCTACGACGAGACTCTTGTGAGTGCTGTAAAATTAATTGAACTAGAAGGAAAAGATCCTGTATGGAACCAAGGACAGGTACGTTGGTATTCTAAACCCAAACCCAAACACACATACATGGTAGCACTGGATCCTGCAATTGGTACAGGTGGTGACTATGCCGCAATACAAGTTGTTGAATTGCCCACATTCAAACAGGTGGCGGAGTGGCATCATAATATGACCCCAGCCAATCATCAAATAAGAATACTACAAGAAATCAACAAATACATCCACGACACCATAATGGAACAGGATTCCTCTGCCTCACCGAGCATATTTTATTCTATGGAAAATAATACATTAGGTGAAGCGGCCCTGATGCGAGTTATGGATATTGGGGAAGAAAACATTCGTGGTATGTTCCTATCTGAGCCTATAAGAAAAGGACACAGACGTAAATTTAGAAGAGGATTTAATACCACTGCTAAACACAAAATAGATGCTTGTGCTAAATTTAAAGAGTTGGTTGAGAATAACAAATTAGAAATAAATTCTAAACCTTTAATATCAGAACTTAAAAACTATGTGGCTACAGGAGTGTCCTATAAGGGTAAACCAGGCGAGCACGATGACCTTGTAAGTTCTATGCTGTTGGCTACTCGTATGATGAAAGTATTGGCGGATTTTGATCCTAAGATCTTTGAGCACTGGACTAACAGAACGTCAGAATACACAGCACCGATGCCTATTTTTGCTAGTCTAGGTGTTTAAATAAATACATCATATGGTATCAGCACAAACTTCACAGGACCTTTTTAACAAGATTAGAAGCAAGTTTTCTAACCTACAAATAGGTGATAATTTAGGAGAAGTAACAGCAAACCCTCAAAATGCTGTGTTCTTTGATTTTGAATTTACTGAAGATGCAGATACATTTGGCAGAGTCTCTGTATCATTAGCAGATGGCGAAAATGTAAAAGTGTTCTATAACAAAGGACTTGTGGACAAGATTGATGAAGACGATAAAACAGGCTGGTATGCGTTCTTAAAAGAGTTGAAAGACTTTGCTGTAACTCACCAAATGGGCTTCGATGTGAGAGATATAACCAAAAATAACCTCACTCAACAAGATTTTAAGAATCTTGCAGATCAGAATCAAACGGTAAATACAGACGGTATGTCAGAAGAATTAAGCAGGATTACAAAATTAGCAGGACTAGCAGAAGGCCTAACAGGCACATCTAAAAGCTCGTTTGAAACATTAGACAAAACTCGATTAATCATTAGGCACAGCAAACCTGTTGCTGAAGAAGTACCAGGTGCAAGAACAAGACACATCAACTCATTATATGTTGAAAATTCAGAAGGCGAAAGATTTAAGTATCCTATCGTTCATTTGGCAGGTGCTCGAGCAATGGCAAGACACGTAGCCAACGGTGGAGCTCCGCACGATGACTTTGGCAAGCACATTGTTGCTACCAGCGAACAGATTGCTCAGTTAAATTCTTTCAATAGATATGTTTCCACAAAGGATCAACTCAACGATTCCGCAGGAGATATCATTGAGAGAGCAAAAATGAAATGCGAGACACTTAAGAAATACATCAAAGGTTTATCAAAACAAAAAAATTACGAAGCAACAAAAGAAAGTTTTCAACCCACTGACATACCAGCACTAGACGATGACAGCAGAACACAACTGCAAGACAAATTTACTCTCAAACATTTTGATGAAAAAATTGATTCGGCATTGCCATTAATTAATTCTATTATGAAAGAAACAGAAGAGAGTGAAATCAAAGAATTTGATGATGAAAACAAACCACTGTCTAAAAAAGATGCTGAGATACCAGCACCGGTTGATGCGGCACCAATGGTACAGCAATTCCTTGCTGATCCAGAAAACAAATTGGTATTGAGACAAGATCCTGCCGCTGATCAAATGTTGGCGAGAACGAACTTCACAAACAAGAACACAATGTTGTCAAGTATCCTGGGAGACATTGCGGCGAGAATGCTTACAAAAACTCCAGAACAAGACAGAGTGGCAAACTTCGCTTCAAGCGTTGCCAACGAGATTGCACAGGAAGGTGAACCCTTCTTTGAACCACACAAGAATTACATCAGAGATAAAAAAGTTGCTTTCCAATTGGCGAAGAGATATGTTGACGACTACAAAAAAATGAAGCAGGATCCAGAATATGTTTCACAAGTGAGAATGGATCCACAAGCATACGAACCAAAGAAAGACAGAAAAGGTCAGGCCAAAGAAGAACAGGCATTTGAAGGTTGGGCAGATAACATCACAGAACAAAAACCGTACGTTTCTATGTACAGGGGTGATGACGGTAAAATGGTATACGATGTGTTGGATAAGGACGGTGAATCTGCTTACGTGAGTTCAGAGTACAACACAGCAGAGACATACTTGAGAAAGAATTTTGATGTATTAGCGGGCAAGCGACCAGCAATAGACGATGTAAACGAAAATCCAGAGACAGATTACGAAGGGTCATTTGATTATGAGTTATATGGTGATGATGGCGAGACAGCATATGGCAAAATACACTACAAAGCAGTGAACGGAAAAGTTGATCCTAAATCCTTGCAGGGCGAATACGAGTACGAAGGCAATGCCAGAGTGGACAGCGACCTTGCCACCCAAATGATACAACCAGGTGGTGATGAGCACGAGGAAGCACTAAAGGCCGCACAGGAAGATTACGATTACGAAACACAGCGTATGCAATCAAAAGTCGGCGAAGGCAACGAATTTGCTCAAGCAGTGAACAAGGCCAAAGCGGCTGGTATGAAACCAGGTGACGAGTTTGAAGTAGGTGGCAAGAAATACACACTGAAAGATGCCATTGAACAAGCAGGTTTACAACTGGAAGAATTTTTCTCAGAGGCAGAATATGCAGACCCAAGCAAGGAACATTACAAAAAAGCGTTGGCGGCAGGATTCAAAGGCAGTTACGAGGACTACGTGAAAGAATACGGCAGTTTCCCGGAAGAGTTTCCAAAGAACGAAGCATCAAAACCAGATTTCTTGGATCTAGATAAAGACGGCAACAAAACAGAGCCCATGAAGAAAGCGGCCGCTGATGCTAAAAAAGAATCCACAGAACTAGATGCTATCATTAAATTAGCAGGCATCTAATTACCAAAATAATATAATATTTTACTAGACACAAGATAAATAAGTGTGTATATTATTCTTTATGTCTAATATACATTTAGGCAAAACAAAAACAAACATAGGCAAACAAGGAGGCTTACATTATGGCAACACTAGCTGAAATAAGAGCGAAATTAAAAGATCAAGAAGTGAATCGCTCCACTTCCAACACAGGCGGCGACAACGCCATCTACCCACATTGGAACATACAGGAAGGACAGGAAGCGGTAGTACGTTTCTTACCTGATTCCGA
>Ga0222713_10002600_pt1 | contig 19192 bp, 33 predicted proteins | sample C33_649DmetaG_FD_165061 | JGI IMG/M metagenome (GOLD analysis project Ga0222713, IMG submission 165061) | Estuarine water microbial communities from San Francisco Bay, California, United States - C33_649D | ecosystem: Environmental > Aquatic > Marine > Unclassified | place: USA: California...
AGTAAATTCATTTGCCGAAGAGGGCGAGGCTTTTAACTATAATATAAGCGTGCTTTGTATGGATTTGGTAAACGATGATGATAGCAACGAAGAGGACGTAATAAATACACAATCAATGGTAGCGATTAGATTAGTAGAGTCGTTAAGACGTGGCAATTTGTTTAGGGATTTATACCAATTAAACGGCGCCACTACATATGAATTTTTTACCGATCGTTTCGAGGATAAAGTCGCCGGGTGTACCGCTACTTTTAACGTATTGGTAAGTAATGAAATGTCAATCCGATGACCGAAGTAGAAAACACAATTTTAAAATTTCGTAATTACGTTATACAGCAATCCAGGTCAAATTTAACCAAGGGCAAAAAAAACGTAACGCGTAAATTATACGATAGTATAAAAGGCGAAATAGTAACCGAAAATGGTTTCACTATTGTAGGTTTTAAAATGGACGAATACGGAAGTTACCAGGATTTGGGAGTAAAGGGAGCCGATCCGTCGCAAGTTTCAAAAAACTCAAAAATTAGAGGTCAGCAAGCTCCGAATAGTCCGTATAAATTTAAGAGACGAATCCCGTCCGCGCCTTTTGAAAAGTGGGCCAGGTTTCGAGGTGTGAGATTCAGAAACGCGAAAGGCGAATTCGCAAAAGGAGGGTTTAAATCGATAGGTTATATTATCGCTAAAAATGTATGGGCTAGGGGGATAAAACCGAGTCTATTTTTTACTAAGCCATTTGAAGCGGGGTACAAAAAATATATCGATATTGACTTAGTAAAATCATTCGGCAAAGATGTCGAAACAATCGTAGATTATAATTTAATACCTAAAAAATGAACGTAGTAAAAATATACAAAGGCCAAGATCAAACGCCAACTTTTATAATTGAAAGCGAAACTGTAATTGATTCAACTCAATATGTAAATCTTTGGACTTGCAAAGAAGAGATTTATATTGATGAAGAATTAATTGACATAATATACCATACAAAATGAAAGTAGTAAAAGTAAGAAGCCCTTTTTTAGTTGAAATTGGCAGTCAAGGAAGTAGTCATACTGGTAGTAAGATAGTATTAACTATTTGGAATAGTGGAGAATCAGAACCTACTGCAGGTCAATCAGGATATTATTCGCTATCTAAAAGCAATCCAAGTTTAACGCAAAAAACTACAACTTACAATGTCTCTAATTACGTTAAAGAGTTTATTGATAACGTAAAACCAAACAATTATAATTTAACTACGGTTGCAGCTGAAGACGTTGACGAATGGTGTATTTTTCACGTTGTATCTTATTGGTATAATGGAACATCATACACAGCTTTAACCGGTAATTATTATTATGGTGTAAATGGTTTTACAAATTATTCAGACGGTTACCAAAACCCTAGCTCAAGTAAATTATTTTTATTAGCTAATCCAAATATTAATAATTACTATTATAAAAGTTCATTTTCTGACTTAAAAATGGAGTATTTAAATTTACTATTTGACAAATTAAGTACAGATAGTTTTACATTAAAATATGAAAGGATTGACGGTACAGTTTATTCTACAACTCAAAACCTTTTAAGCGGAGTTGCTGGAACTGACAACTTAAAAATACCTATTACACCGGTTATATTTGATAGTAATTTCGTTAATGGTTGCAAGGTTACAATAACATTAGATACAACGGTTTTTATATTTTACAGCTATCCTATTATGGAATATAAATATACACCTGTTCGATGTTCGTTTATAAATCGTTATGGTGGTTGGAAGGATATAATATTTTTTAAGCAACAGACAAATAGCGTATCTGTAAAAAATACAAATTATAAAACAAATTTAGCATTAATAGGCCAATCAAAAATTATTAACGTAAATGGTACACAAACTGTAAAATTAAATACCGGTTGGGTAAATGAGAATTTTGCCGAATTAGTTACCGATTTACTTTTATCTGAACGCGTACTTTTAGACGAAAAACCCGTAACTGTAAAGAGTCAAAGTTTTGATTTAAAAAGTGTTTTAAAAGATAAAATGATAAATTACGAGGTTGAGTTTGAATTAGATTATAATTTAATAAATGATGTTGTATGATAACAGTAGGCTTATTTATTAAAGATTCAGTTACTTCAGAATACAATAGATTAGAATTATTTTCAGATGAAAAGATATCTGTTAATAGTTCTATTCAAAACGTAAATGATATATCTAAAACGTTTACTGATTTTAGTCAAACTTTTACAGTACCTGCATCAAAGCAAAATAATAAAATCTTCAGACATTGGTACGAAAATAGCAATGATAATGGATTTAGTACATTGGTTAAAGCTGATGCATATATTGAAATAGATACGATACTATTTAGAAGTGGTAAGATACAATTAGAAAGTGCAAATGTCAAAGACGGACAGCCACAAGATTATTCAATTACATTTATAGGTGCATTAGGTAGTTTAAAAGACAAATTTAATGGTTTATACTTAAAAGATTTAACAGATGATACTTATGATTTTAATTATGGTGCAACTTATGTAAGAGATAAAGTGGTAACTACTACAGCGAGTGCTGATATTATGTTTCCTCTGATTAGTTCAGATAGGTATTGGGTTTATGGTGGAAGTGGTTTAAATGATATAAACGATATAGATACACCAATATATTACAATGAGTTGTTTCCTGCATTAAGACTAAAACCTATTCTAAATATGATTGAAAATCGATTTGGGATTAATTTTGATGGAACAACAGAAGAACCAAGTACATTTTTAACTGATGCAAGATTTACAAATGCTTATTTATGGTTAAAGAATGCTGATACTTTTGAATTTAAACCTACTCCTGTACAAATAACTTGGACACAAGGAAGTTCAATACAAACAGAAACTTATGTAGCAAGACAAGATTATAAAACATTAGAAGTAACTATAACTCCAACTGTAGCAGGAATACCATATAGTATTTTATTATATAAAAATGGAATTGAATTTAAAAAAATAACTACAACATCTATTGTAGGTTTACAAAGTTTCTTTTTTGGTTCTTTAGGAAATGATAATTCTAATTTTACAGTTTATATAATTTCAGATTCTACAATTACTTTTAATTCTACTGCAATAATTAGAACATATTATTATTATGGTACTTTAAGAAATACGGTAACTTGGACAAAGGCGTCAAATCAAACAGTTACAGTTTCAAATGTTTCTGTTAGTTCATATATGCCCGAAATTAAAATAGAAGATTTCTTTTCAGGACTTTTAAAGATGTTTAATCTTACTTGCTATTCAAAAGATGGTATAAATTACACTATAAGACAAATAGAGGAGTATTACGAAAATGGGAATATAATAGATGTAACTAAATACATAAAATATGATAATATAAATTTAAATCGTGTAAAAACATATAAGAAAATAAATTTTGAATATGAAAAATCAGAGTCTTTAGTAAACGTAGGATTTAATTCTGCAAATGGAATAGAATATGGTTCGTTATTTTACGACACTACAAATGATGGAGATGAATATAACATTAAATTACCTTTTGAAGATTTAAATTTTAACAACTTAAAAGATAAGTTACAAGTTGGTTATTCATTAAAAAGTGATTTACAAAAGTATATACCTAAACCTGTTATTTTATACGACTATAACCCAACTGATACAACTGATTTAACAAGTACAAACTTTTATTTTAGTACAGCTTTAACAGGTACAGGTACAAGTTATACTACTTATAAAGCATTTGGACAAGAATATAATGATGGAACAAACACATATAGTTTAAATTTTCCTGCACAACAATCAACCTTAACAAATGAATTTATTGATAAAGGATTATATGACCAATATTATTCTAATTATTTAGGTAATGTATTTGATTCTAAAGCAAGATTAATTAAAGTTAGTGGAATATTACCAACATCATTACTAACTACGCTTAAATTAAACGATAGGCTTATTATAAGAGATAAGAGATATTTAATTAACACAATGACAACAGATTTAACTACAGGTGAAGTTCAATTTGAATTATTAAACGATTTTAGAACGATATGATAAAAAACATTTTAGACCTTTTAGCGCTCGATGAGTTCTACGGTCAAAGCGAAAATATAGAAATAGCTAAAGGTAAATTTGAATTAATTGACAGCTGGAAAAAAGCATTTAAACAACTAAAAAGACAATGGAAAATAAGGTAGTAAATTTAGAGGTTAAGGATAATTTAGGAAGTTTAAAATCTCAGCTTAGAGAGGCCCAGGCGGAAGTAGCGGCGCTATCGGATAAATTCGGAGCGACTTCGAGAGAGGCGGTAAACGCAGCTAAAAAAGCGGGAGAGTTAAAGGATAGGATTCAGGACGCTAAAGCCTTAACAGACGCGTTTAATCCTGATGCGAAATTCAAAGCGTTAACAGCTTCTTTGAGCGGTGTCGCGGGTGGTTTCTCAGCAGTTCAGGGCGGAATGGCTTTGCTAGGTGTTGAAAGCGAAAACGCCGAGGCAGCGCTTTTGAAAGTTCAGTCAGCTATGGCACTATCGCAAGGCGCTCAAGCGGTAGGCGAAAGCGTGGATAGTTTTAAGCAATTAGGGGCAGTAATTAAAAACTCTACAATAGTACAGGGCCTTTATAATTTTGTTCAAACCGGATCCTTTACAGCAATTACAGCCAACACAGTAGCGACTGAAGCGCAAGCGACAGCAACGGTTGCTAGTACGGTTGCAACTACGGGAGCTAGTACCGCATTAAAAATTTTACGTGTTGCTTTAATTGGTACCGGAATCGGGGCTATTGTAATAGGCCTTATTGCATTATACCAAAACTTTGACAAAGTTAAAAATGCAGTTTTGGGGGTTATCCCGGGGCTTGCAAAATTTGGTAATTTTATTTCAAATGTATCTCAACAAATTACCGATTTTGTCGGTGCAACTTCCGACTCTAGTCGTGCATTAGATAAATTGAAAAAAGACGCAAACGCCACGCTATCGACTAATAAAAAGTTTATGCAGGAACACGGCGACCAAGTCGATCAATATACCGCTAAAAAAATAAAAGCAAAGGACGATTACGCAAAAGCAATCCAAGAAGACGGCGCAAATGTAAAAGAGTTAGCAAAGCGTTTAAATCGTGAATTATTAGCAGCCGATGAGGAACGAACTGAGGACGCAAAAAAGGCTAGGCAAAAACAAAAAACGCAAACCAAAAAAGATAATAGCGAAGCGCTAGCAGAACAAAAGGCTTTTCAAGACGCACTTAAAGCACAAAGCGACGCACGTACAACAAACGAAAACGAAGTCACTCAGGCGATAGGGGACGCATTAGATAGGCAAGCCGAAAAGGGAATGTCGGCGACGGATATTGAAATAAGAAATATTAACGATAAATATTTTAGATTAAACGAGTTAGCTATTCAGCAAGGGCGAAGCGAAGAGGAACGCGCAATTTTGCAAACGCAAAAGCAAAATGAAATAGACGCTCAAAAGAAAATAAAAGCGGACGCGGACGCGGTAGCAAAAAAGACTAGAGACGATAAAGAAATTGCAGACAATAAAGCAAAAGAGGATAAAATAACAGCCGATAAAAAAGCTGCCGAAGATGCTAGGAGAAGCATAAACGCTACGGCTATACAATCGGCTCAACAATTAGTTGGTATTATAGCTGGATTAGGCGAAAAAAATAAAAAATTACAAAAGGCCGCTTTAATAGCAAATGGTGCTTTATCTATTGCAGAAATTATAAATAATACAAATGTCGGATCGGCTAAAGAGGTTGCAACTAAGGGTATTTTTGGATTAAGTACATCGGCTGTTTTATATGCTAAAATGGCTATTAGTATCGGATCTGTTATAGCTGCAACTGCTAAAGGTTTATCCGCTTTGGGTGGTGGTGGCGCTCCGAATGCTGGAGGCGCAGACGGTAGCGGTGGAGGTGGCGGTTCAGTTTCACAACCTCCAGCGTTTAATGTAGTTGGGGCAAGTCAAACAAATCAACTAGCGCAAACTATCGCGGGACAACAACAACAACCTATAAAAGCATACGTTGTAGCAAACGATGTAACAACTCAGCAAAGTTTAGACAGAAATATAGTTCGATCAGCAACAATAGGATAAAACAAAACAAAACACAAATTAATCGTTTACTTAATATGGTAAAATCTTTTGAATTAATATTAGACGAAGACGACGACGGCGTTTATGCGATTAGTTTAGTCGACCGGCCAGCCATTCAAGAAAATTGGATCGCGCTTTCGGAATCTCATAAAATTGAATTTAAAGAAATTGATTTTAAAGAAAATATACTTATTGGCGCGGTTTTAATTCCTGACTTAGAAATTGACCGGTTAGACGAAAATAAAGAGATTTACAAAGTTCATTTTTCGGGAGAAACGATTAAAAAGATAGCGCATAAATTTATGATACAAGGCTATCAATCGGAATCTACATTACAGCATAAAACAAAAGTTAAAGGGGTTACCGTAGTTGAGACGTGGTTGAAAGAGGATATGATCCACGATAAATCAGTAAAGTACGGTTTTGATTATCCACTAAATACGTGGTTAGTAAAAATTTCAGTCGATAACGAAGAGATAAAAGAAAAGGTAAAATCGGGCGAAATAAAAGGCTTTTCAATAGAGGGATTTTTTAACCAAAAATCCGAAGATCAGAAACTCTTTGAGAAATTAAAAGAATTATTAACAAATTAATTATAAAATGGAGTACAAACAAACATTAAACAAAGTGCGAGCTTTACTTTCTTTGGAAGTAAAATTAGCTCAAGCAACTTTAATAGACGGAGTTACAATTTTAGAAGCGGAAGCGTTTGAGCCTGACTATTCAGTTGGAATCGTAACCGAAGACGGAATTATACCGGCGCCTATCGGAGTTCACGAAACAACTGACGGAATGATTATTACCGTTGAAGTTGAGGGAATTATCAAAGCGGTTGAAATGAAAAAAGAAGAGCCAGCGGTTGAGGTTGAAATCGAAGCTAGCGAATCGCCTAAAAAGGTAGTTGAAACTATCTCAAAAGAAACTTTTTTTGAAGAGGTAAAAGTTGAGATTGAAAAATTGGAATCTGAAAACACAGCTTTAAAAGTTGAGTTAGCAGAAGTTAAAAAACAATTAGAGTTAGCAAGCGTTAAGCCTATCGCTTTTAACCCGGAAGTAAAACAAACAAAATCGGTTTCAGAAATGACGCCACTAGAAAAACACAGACTTTTTAAACAAACACAAATAAACTAATAAATTATGGCAATTTCGTATACATCAGTAGACATTAGAGGAAAAGCAGTAGAGCCAATCCTAGAAGAAGTGTTCTTTGCGAACAAAACAATTAACGACGGTTATGTAACTTTTAATAGTGACATCAAAGCCGGAACAATCTTTACCGAAGCGGGAGTAGATGTAACCGCACAACTTTACACAGGTGCTGCGCTTTCAAATAGTGGATCTATGAATATCACAGATCGTACTATCACTCCAACCAAATTAGAGTACAAACAAACATTTTTACAGGAATCTTTAAGAGCGGGCCGTTTCGGACGTTCTATGAATCCAGGTGCTTTTAACATTGAGTCTAGCGAGTTCGCTTCAACTGTTTTAGCTCAATACGCTCCGGCAGTTTCTGAGGATTCAGAAAAAATATTTTGGGGTGGTATTACAGCAGCTACAAAAACAGCTATCGCTGCTTTAACTCCAGGCTCAGCTCAAGGATCTATCACAGCCGCTACTCAAACAGCTGTAGCTGGATTAACTGCCGGACTAGTTGACGGGGTTTTTGCAAAAGTACTTTACGATAACGCTGCTTTAGGTGGTTATATCAAAGTAACAGGAACAACTGTAACAGCTGCTAACATCGCGGCAGAATGTGCTAAAATTTTCGCTGCAATACCAGCCGAAAACTTAAACGATACAGTTAGCCCAACGGTTATCTACGCTCCTAGAGGTTGGAAACAACTTTGTTACAACGCAAATAATACAGTTGGTGCTGCTCAACAAGTTAACTTCCAAATTTCTGGAAACGACTTCAACAGCTCAAAAGTATTTTACAACGGAATCGAATTGTTATTCGTACCGGCTCCAACAAATAACTTAGCTTACGCACAAAGAAAAGCGGCAGTATCTTGGAATACTGACTTAGTAGATGACGTAAACAGATTTGAAGTAGGTAAATTAGTAAATGACGGGGACACTCAATTTGTGAGAACTATCTACACTTTGGCTGCAAACGTTGGTCAAGCTACAAAAGGAGTACTTTACGGAGGTTAATTAATAACAATAACCCCCTTTAATTAGGGGGTTTTTTAAAACATATAGATATGCCAGCAGAAGCTTTTACATTAGGGCGCCTAGAGCCTACAAAATCTAGCAACGGTGGTTTAAGAAACGTTTATTTTATCACTAGCGGGCTTATTGCTCCGAGTGCTTTTACATACGGAACTACAACCAATACGGACGCTATCGCAAGCGTTACGTCAGCGGCTTCGGTTACTGCCGTAAAATATGAACTTTTGGGAGCAAATAGCTTTGATCAAACTATGACTAGTTCACGTGAAAACGGAACAACATTTTTTGAGCAAAAATTAGCGTTAAAATTGAAAAAATTAAACGCGGCTACTCATAAGGAATTGAAACTTATCGCATACTCAAGATGTCAAATAGTAATTGAGGATAATAACGGTAATTTAGTTTTAGCCGGATTGACTAACGGAATGGACGTTACAGGAGGTACAATCGTATCGGGTACAGCTTTAGGCGATCACTCAGGATATACTTTGGAATTAATCGGAATGGAGCCTTTAGCTGCGAATTTTATTAGCAATGGTATTGCAACAGTTATCGGCGGTACAATTACAGCAGGTTCATAGTTTGATTTTTGATTTTTTGATTGAAAGGCGCCTAATTAATTTTAGGCGTTTTTTTTTGAAACAAAAAGAAATAAATTTCGTTAACTATTTATGATTATACTATTAGAAACAAATCAAAACCAACAAATATCATTTATCCCGCGTGAGATGACCGCTTATTTGTTGAAAATTAAAAACGAAACTACGGAAGTAGTGCAAACCATAACGCCTACGTTTTATAAAAACGATTATTATTATACGTGTTCGGCAGTTTTTAACCTAAAAGAAAATCATTTTTATAATTTAGAAGTGCAAGACGTGAACGAAAAGGTAATTTACTTAGATAAAATCTTTTGTAAAAGTCAAAATCCTAGTTCATATCCAACTGCAAACCCTACAAATACAATAATTTATGAGCAATAATAACCACGTTATAGAATTAAAAGCATATAACCCGCCAAAAGCGGTCGAAAGTCGCCAGGATAATTGGATAAAATTCGGCGAAAAAAACGACTATTATGATTTTTTAATAGAGCGTTACAATAATTCTACAACAAATAACCAGGTTATAAATAATATTGTAAAATTAATTTACGGTAAAGGTTTAATATCTAAAGATTCAGCGCAAAAACCTCAGGAATATGCGCAATTAAAAACGCTTTTTACAAAAGATAACGTAAAAAAAGCGATTACCGATATGTATTTATTGGGCCAGTGTGCTTTTCAAATTATATATTCTAAAAATAAAAAGCAAATAGTCGAAGTTCAGCATATACCTGTTAATCTTTTAAGGCCCGAAAAATGCAATGCCGAGGGGATTATTGAAAATTATTACTATTCAGATAATTGGAAAAATTTGAGAGAATATCCAGCAAGACCTATACCGGCTTTTGGTTATGGCGATCGAACTTTAGAGATTTTTATGATTGGAAATTATACAATAGGGCAAAAGTACTTAAGTAGCGTTTCATATATCGGCGGACTTCCATACGCAAAGCTCGAAGAGGATATATCGGAGTACTTAATTTCATTAGTTGAGACAGGATTCACGCCGCTAAAAATTTTAAATTTCAATAATGGCGTACCGGACGCGGACACTCAAAGACGAGTTAACGAAAGCGTTATCGATCAAACCACAGGAGCAAGCGGTAAAAAATTAATTGTTTCTTTTAACTCAGACGAAACTAAAAAGACCACTATTGATTCAGTTAGTTTAGATAATGCGAGCGCTCAATATGAATATTTGAGCAACGAGGCACGCGCTAAAATTATGCTATCTCACGGGGTTACTTCTGGGCTTTTATTTGGTATTCCAACGGCAAACGGTTTTAGCTCAAACGCGGACGAATTAAAGACGGCTTTTATGCTTTTTAACAATAACGTAATTATTCCAAATCAGGAGCAATTTTGCGACGGTATAGATAAGATTTTAGCTTATAACGGTATTGTTTTAGATTTATCTTTTGAGACGTTAAATCCTTTAATGGATTTACTCGCTGTTAAAGAAGTAACAGAATTAAAATCAATCGAAGTTGAAGCAACGGATTTTAGCAGCGATTTAGATTTAAACGAATGGGAGCTTTGCGATAGTTCGGTAGTGGATTATGATAAGGAGGAGGAATATGACGAATTAATTAAAAAAGCAAATAACCCTAGTTTATTTAAACGCATTCAGCATTTTGCTAGCACCGGAACAGCATACCCTAGACGTAATTCAGAACAGGATACAAAATTATTTAAGACGCGTTACAGATACAGCGGTAACGGAATAGGAGAGCGCGAATTTTGTAAAAAAATGCTCAAAGCAAATAAGCTGTATAGAAAAGAGGATATTTTATCAATGGGCGATTTACCCGTAAATAAAGGTTTTGGCTTAAATGGTGCTGATACTTATTCTATATGGTTATGGAAAGGCGGTGGCCTACTTTCGGAGGCTTATCCAAATGGAACCTGTAAGCACTTTTGGGTACGTGAAACATACCGCAGAAAAGGAACAGATATTTTAAGTCCTTTAGCTCAAAAAGTAACGCCAGCTCAAGCTAGAAAAGAGGGCGAAATATTACCTACTAACGATCCGCGAGTTTACAAAGCTCCGCACGATATGAAATAAAAATTATGGCAAAAGCACTATTTATAACGGACAAAGAATTAAAACAAATGACTGTTTTAAACGGGAATTTAGATCCTGACAAAACAAAGCAATTTGTTATTATCGCTCAAGATACTCACATTTATACATATTTGGGCAGTAATTTATTTGACAAAATTAATAACGATATTGTAGCGGGTACTTTATCCGGTAATTATTTGAGTTTATTGAATAATTACATTAAGCCTATGGTTATTCATTGGGCTATGGTTGAGATTTTACCATTCAGCGCGTACACAATCGCAAATAAAGGAGTTTTTAAACATAGCAGCGAAAACAGCGTATCGGTTGAAAAATCCGAAATTGATTATTTAGTAGAAAAGGAGCGACAAATTGCACAAAATTACACTCAAAAATTTATCGATTATATGACGGTTAATTTTACTTTGTTCCCGGAGTATTATTTAGCAAATACAGGAGATACTATTCCGTTTATGAGTGCTAATTTTGCGGGTTGGTATTTACCGCAAAATACAGGATTAGAGCGAAACGACACGGGCGATTTTAGATATAATAAATAAGCGATATGAACTTTGAACACATAAAAGGCGATACTTTTGAAGCGGTAAATTTTCAAATTAATTTTAATTCAAGCCCTTTAAATTTAACAGGGGCCACGATTAGAATGCAACTTAGAAAAGAATATCAGGGGTTAATTTATTTTAACGTGGCTTTAACGATAGTAAACGGATCCGCCGGGACTTTTAGAATTAATAAGCAAATTATTAATATTGAGGCGTGGGATTATCTTTATGATATAGAAATTGCTTTGTCAGACGGTACAGTAAAAACGTGGGTAAGTGGTATTTTTTCAATCTCTAATAACGTAACGGAATAATGGCGGATATAGTAGATATAAATATAGGTCAAACAGTTCAAACGGTTGATATAATAGTACAACCAAATTTAGTAACTGTAAATATTAACCAGGTTACCGGAGGCGGTGGCGGAGGTAATACAAATTTAGGATATACGCCAAGCCCGACAAATGGAATAGTAACAAGCGATACAGGAACTGACGCTACTATACCTTTGGCAGACGCTACAAATGCGGGTTTATTAACACCCGCTGAAAAGTCTAAAATAGCAAATTCAGTACCTTACACCGGGGCAAATGCCAATGTTGATCTAGGAGAGTTTGAATTAAAATCAGGTCAAGTAACGTTAGATATAACACCAACAGGAACAGCAGCAGTAGCCACAACAAAATGGAATGATAGTTTAGGAATCTCAGAAACAACTTTAAAAGGCGGTAGCGTTATATTGAAAAATGGAGTTGATTTAGTTGCTCGTATTGTAAACAAGGTAACTCCAACAACGACTCTAACAAAAGCAAATTATCAAGCTGTAAGAGTTAGCGGGGCAACAGGTCAAAGGCTTTCTGTGGAATTAGCAAGAGCAAATTCTGATTTAAATAGTGCAGATACAATAGGATTAGTAACTGAAACTATTGCAACAAATCAAGAGGGATTTATTTTAACAGTTGGTCAACTTGAGGGAGTAAACACATCAGGAAGTTTACAATCTGAAACTTGGGCAGATGGTGATGTGTTGTATTTAAGTCCTACAACTTCGGGTAAATTAACAAACATAAAACCAAATGGTTCAAATGGCCATATAATTGTAATAGGTTATGTTGAGTATGCTCACGCAATAAATGGTAAGATTTACGTTAAAATAATGAACGGTTGGGAATTAGATGAGCTTCATAATGTTTATATAAACAATCCAACAAATAATGAAGTTTTAGTTTATGAAACGTCTACTGATTTATGGAAGAACAAATCACTTGCAACAATATTAGGCTATACACCTGCTAATGATTTAAATGTAGTTCATAAAACAGGAGATGAAACAATTAACGGTATAAAAACTTTTGGTTCAAATCCTAAAATACCTATTAATTATGGTAATAGTGGAGTTGGTTCATTAATTATTGATAATGGATTAGGAGAACTTGGCGTAGCATCTAATTATATATATCCTAATTTAACTGAATTGAGTTATTTAAGGGGTATTACAAGTTCTGTTCAAACTCAAATAAATTCTAAACAAGCTACACTTACAAGTTCAATCTTTGGTAGTTTTGTAAATGCTTTGAACTTTAAAAGTTTTTTAGTAGATAATGATTCAGTATCAATTAACGATAGTGCAGACTCAAATAATGCTAAAAAAATAACTTGGTCTTTAGTATGGACAACTTATCTTAAAAATAAAGCAGATGCTTTATATGCTACTATTAGTAATTTAGATTTAAAACAAGATAAATCTTTATCTGCTTATACTTTGATTGCTAATAACACGAATGCAACAGCAAATGGTGGTAATCAAGCATTTAAAAGTTTAGCACAACAATCATATACAGGAACAATAGTAGTAACTGCAACTACAAGCCCAAGTGGTGCAACAAATCATAGTTATTCTTTTAATCAAGTAGGTAAATTAGTTACCTTACGAATAAATTTAGATTGGGCAACAACTGGAAATACTGTTTCTGCAATAGCTTGTGAGTTACCTTCTGATTGTCCTACTCCTGAATTACCAACAGCAGTTAGTGCAACAGGAGATGTTATAGTTTATGGTACAGGTACGCTATCAGCAAACAGAGCTATTGTCGGTGCTATGGGAATTATGGCATTAAGAATTAAATCAAGTGGTGTTTATGAAGTAGTAGTTACAAGAACAGGTGCATCATTTAATAAAGCATATTATTCAATCCAATACTTCACAGCATAATGAAACACATAAGACAAATTAACACAGTAGGTACAGATAGTTATACAGTAGTAATAGCGGAAGAACCATTAGAGGAACATCCATCAATAGTTGAACACCCTGATTTATTTGAAATTTCAGAGGACGAAATTCCAGAACAACACCAATATTTAAACTATGAAGTATCTTAACTATATTTTTAGTAGCTTAGTTGTGCTATTTGTGCCGATACAGGGAATATTAATTTCGGTAGGAATTGCAATAATTTTAGACACGTTTACAGGCGTCTTTAAGGCCGTAAAATTAAACGGATGGCAAAGTATTAAAAGCCGAACTTTGTCGCAAATCGTATCGAAATTATTGCTTTACGAAGTATGCATTTTGTTATTATTTGTAATTGACAAATTCATATTAAACGAATTTATTATAAAATGGCTAGGAATTAATTATATGTTTACGAAAATTTGCGCAATACTTCTTATTTTTGTTGAGTTAGTCAGCATAAAAGAAAACATCGAGGCTAGTTATAATATTAGTATATGGAATCTTTTAAAAAATCTATTTTTGCGGGCCAAAGAAATTAAAGAAAATATAGATCAAATCAAATGAGAATAATCAAATACATCGTAATTCATTGCACAGCTACGCAACCAAACACAAAAAAGGAAGCTATTTTAAATTATTGGAAAAATACGCTTAAATGGAAGTCGGTAGGTTATCACAGATTGATTGACGCTAACGGTATTATTCACGAGCTTGCAAATTACGATCAAATCACAAACGGCGTAAAAGGTTATAATTCGGAGTCAATCCATTTCAGCTATATTGGTGGGATTGATGAGGCCGGACGGCCAAAAGACACTAGAACAATAAAACAAAAAGAGAGTTTATTGTATTTAGTTGAAAAGGCGAAAAAAAAATATCCTGAGGCTATCGTTTTAGGCCACAAAGATTTTAAAGGAGTAGTAAAAGCGTGTCCTAGTTTTGACGCGAAAACCGAGTACAAATGAAAAATCTAATTTTGTTTTTATTAATTTTATTTTGTTCCTGTTCTACTCGAAAAGTAGCAATAGACAAAGTTAAAAAAGATTCTATATCAGAAACAGTTGTTAAAACTGCAACAGTTGAAGATATTAAAATAGAAACTAAAAACGATATTATAATTGATGAATTTACTATAACTCCACTTGATACTTGCAAGGATATTGTAGTAAACGGAATTACCTATAAAAACGCTATTTTAAGCTACAAAAAGACAAAAGATAATACTATACAAGTTCAAGACAAAAAAACGTCTAAAATCGAACAAAAAAAACAAACTACAAAGGTCGAAATTGAAACTAAAAATAAAGAAACCGAAAAGAAAAATATTATACCCTGGTGGATTTATCTAATTTTAGCCGGTGGCCTTTATTTAATTTACCTAGATTATAAATTATGACTTCAAAATGGGCCGTTTACGACAATAAAATAATAGAATTTTTTGAGCATAACGAGTCCGCTAACCATTGGGACGCTGCTAAATTTTTATCCCCGGTTAAAAAGCACCCGACTATAAAAGCATTTTCGCTTTACATTAGAAGAAACAAATCGCGTTTATTAAATTTAAACGAGGGAATTTTTGACGCTTGCGAAGAGATAAACGTCGATTTTGATACGGCCAAAAACATTTGGATTAAGACAAAAAATGTCAGCGGTTTTGTAGTAAATCCAAATTACAAACCGATTGAGCAAAGAGCCTTAAATAATTTACAATCCGATTTAATTGCGGACTTGAAACAATATTCGCCAAAATTTGTTACAATTGAAAGGCAAAAAAATAGAAACTCTTATTTATTAGTCCTGGATCCAGCCGATATACATATCGGTAAATTATGCGATTCGTTTGAAACGGGCGAGAGTTACAATAGTCAAATAGCAGTTCAGCGCGTTTTAGAGGGTGTAAAAGGAATTTTACAAAAAGTAAGCTCGTTTAATATTGATAAAATTTTATTTATAGGCGGTAACGATATTTTGCATATCGATAACGCTAGGCGAACTACAACCTCAGGAACGCCACAAGATACAGACGGCCAATGGCACAATAATTTTTTAATTGCAAAGCAATTATACGTAGAAGTTTTAGAAATTTTACTATCGGTGGCCGATGTTCATTTCACTTTTAACCCGTCAAATCACGATTATACAAACGGATTTTTTTTGGCCCAGGTTATAGAAACGTATTTTAGAAATTGCGAAAATATAACTTTTGATTGCTCAGTATCACACCGAAAAGCGTTTCAATATTACAATAATTTAATCGGAACAACCCACGGGGACGGAGCCAAACAACAAGATTTACCCCTTTTAATGGCCGTTGAGTTTTCAAAAGAATGGGCCGAAACCAAACATAGATACGTTTACACACATCACGTACACCACAAAACTAGTAAAGACTTTGCCGGTATAACCGTTGAGAGTTTACGAAGTCCCTCCGGCGCGGATAGTTGGCACCACAGAAACGGATACCAACACGCACCAAAAGCCGTCGAGGGATTTTTACATTGTAAGATCAATGGGCAAATCGCTCGGATTACTCATATTTTTTAACTCCCAATACATATCGCAATATCCGTTTTTAATTGGCGGTTTTGTAAAATAAGATTGTCTATACTCACTCGGTGTTGCTTTATACCGGTAACACGTTTGAGCTAATTCGCAATAGTTACCGCTGCACATTGTTATGTCTGGCATAGTTATTTTTTTTTAATTTGATTTTGTAAATCCCGAATAATATTTTTACAATCATTCCATTCATTGTATAAATCAATATACTTTTTATTTAAATTAAATAATTCAATTCTTAACTCTACTATTTTATCGATTAAATTTTCAATTGTTTTCATTGTTATAACGGTTGTTTAATCCCTATTTCGTATTTCGCTGGTTGGGTTACTAATTTTAGGAGTATAAATAATTGTTCAGATTCGGAATAGTCTATTCTATTTTTTTCGTTAAACTTAATTATTAATCCGTTGCCGTCATCTTTAATGCTCATACAAATTGTACCTTTTATATGGTCATTCCATTCACTTCCGTTGCTGTAATAAATTATGTGTACATTGTTAGCTGTTAATTCGTAATCGTACTCGTGTACATCATTTACAAAAATTTGTTTTTTCATTTTTATTTGTTTTTTAATTTATTTTTTAATCTTTTAATTTTACTTTTTAAATTACCTATTTCAAATTTTAAAATATGATTTTCAATTTCTAATTTAGAAAAATTAATTGTTTCTTTTTTTGGTCTTTGTTCTACATCTAATATACTCCAACACATAGTTATTTATTTAAATTAGAATTATTTTTATTTTTTAAAAACATCAACATTTTAGCGCGATGTTTTGAGTAGCATATTTTGCCACAATACAAATCTTCTGTAAATCCTATTGAAATGATTTTACTACATTGGTGGCACAAAGTCGCGCCTTTGCCGTTGTTAAATTTATGGATTGGGTTTATCATTGTATTAACTCTTCTACATTAAGGTTGTATTTTTCTAAAATTTCTACTATTTTAAAATCGTGTTTTAAATGGCTAATATGCCATAAAGCTAAAGCCATTTGTAAAGATTGATTCGCTCTATTAAACTCCGCTTGATCGTCCGGTAAATTAAATTCTAGTATTGCTTTCATTCTGAACCTTTTTTTATTAAATAATACCATAGCCAAATTATCTTTGACCTTATAAACTCGTATGCAAATAATATTAATATGTACTTCATATCTTATAATAATTTAACCAAAAACGTTTTAAACTTTGCGGGATTGTTTCCCATGTATATAAAGGAACGTCTAACTCCTGGCCCTGGTTAATTTTGTCGATTATTTTTTGTTTCATTTTTTTTAAAATTTTAAATATAAATCGTGACAAAATACAACTCTATAAGTGTATTTATGATATTTATCATATCTCATTTGTAAGTTTTCTATTAATATAATTATTACTTTGTCAAAACTTTCTTTTATGTTATCTAAAAATTCATTTATTTCTAAATCTGTTTTTTCTTCTAATTCTGATTTAACTGTTATTTTATATGATAGCATTTTATTTGTTTTTACAGTTAGTTAAAAAATACCATAAAAATGCTAATCCATATATGATTGTCATAATCCATCTATGTAAATCAATAGGTTCATTATATTTAAATTCTGATGCAGCATATAATCCAATTGTAAAACAACTGACCATTACTAAGAACAAACTTCCATATGTTTTAATGTTTTCCATAATCTTATTTCTTTTTAAATGTTGAATCATAATTTTCAATCCCTTTTAAATACATTTGTTTTAATTTTTCCTTTTCCATTTCTTTAGCTTCATCAATTAACCAATGGGCATTGTCGCTTATATAGTTATTTATTTTTAATTGCTCAACTAACCATTCTACTGCTGTCATATTATTTATGTTTTTAAATTGTTACTACTCCATTTCCATAATTTTGCATCTTCAAACTTTTCTTCAAATTCTTCTCTCTCGTCTAAATCAAAAGTAATGTTATGTAATATCATAAATACTTCTTCTACACTACTATCTTTAACAAGAGAAAGAAGTACAGTATATATACTTGCATCTGTATAAGAAAGTTCTCCACTTCTAAGTTTCTCAGCTAATCCTATTTGATATTCTGTTATCATATTATTTCTTTTTAAATTCTCCAAAACCATTTACCTATTAAATGAATTCTATTTTTAGGATGAAATGCATCATCATCAAAAGCAATCCACCATAACTCAAGTTTCCATATAAAGAAACGTCTTTGTGCTACATTATATTCCATATTATTTCTTTTTAAATTGTTCAAACTGATTATTATTGTTTCTTTCAATAGGTATTCTAAAATTATCTGAAATAAAGTTTTTATTAAAAGTATAAGTTATTACACATTTTAAAGCAAATTGTTTCATATCTTCCTCACTATAACTTCTTTCTTGTTGCCATTTAGCACCATCTCTAAATCCATATTCATAAGTATTTTTGTTTTCAAAATCATCTAAATATTCTGCATTTTTCTCAAATGCTTCCTCAAGTGTTTCTTGTTTAGGTTTGCCTCCAAAATAATCAGAGGCTAAATCATTAAATTCTTTTGTTCCAAATTCTGCTTCTTGTTTCATAATAAATTTATTTCTTGTTTTACATTTTCCCAATATTTTTTATCTTGTAATGGTATTGATATTAAAAAAGATTTTGGATTTAATATCTCATCAACTGCTATTAATGCACATTGTTTTGAAACTGGCATAACTAAATTGTATCTATCTCCCATATCATAACCATTTTTTACTATTATTAATTTGGAATTAATAGAATAAAAATCACTAACTAATTGCTCCGCCTTTTCTTTTGGTGTCATAATAATTGAATTTTAATTATACAATTGTCCTGGTAAATAGTAAATTTTTTTATTCCTAATTCTCTAGCGACTTCGATTGACCATTCAATAGATCCTTTTACATCGCCTTT
>Ga0222713_10002601_pt1 | contig 19189 bp, 13 predicted proteins | sample C33_649DmetaG_FD_165061 | JGI IMG/M metagenome (GOLD analysis project Ga0222713, IMG submission 165061) | Estuarine water microbial communities from San Francisco Bay, California, United States - C33_649D | ecosystem: Environmental > Aquatic > Marine > Unclassified | place: USA: California...
AGGTAGTTCAGGTTCTGCTGGTTCAAGTGGAAGTTCAGGAACATCAGGGGCTAACGGTACTAGTGGATCTTCAGGGTCTTCGGGTAGTACGGGTACAAGTGGTTCATCAGGAACAAGTGGAACAACAGGTACTAGCGGAAGTTCAGGTAGTGCTGGATCAAGTGGTTCATCGGGATCTACAGGTACGAGCGGAAGTAGTGGTACTTCAGGTGCTAATGGAACGAGCGGTTCTTCAGGATCATCAGGAAGTTCAGGTTCGTCAGGAACATCAGGAGCTAATGGGACAAGTGGTTCTTCAGGTAGTTCAGGTTCATCAGGTTCTAGTGGGTCTTCAGGATCTACAGGGACTAGCGGTAGTTCAGGAACATCAGGAGCAAACGGTACAAGTGGAAGTTCAGGTTCTGCAGGTTCTAGTGGTTCATCAGGATCAAGTGGTACAAGTGGGGCTAACGGAACATCAGGTTCAAGCGGATCTTCAGGTTCTGCGGGATCAAGTGGGTCTTCAGGAACTAGCGGGACATCAGGAAGTTCAGGTACTTCAGGAACAAGAGGGTCATCAGGATCTAGCGGATCTTCAGGTTCTAGTGGTTCTTCAGGTACATCGGGATCAAGTGGTACTAGTGGAGCAAATGGAACAAGTGGGTCAAGCGGAAGTTCAGGTAACAGTGGAACAAGTGGATCGTCAGGTACTTCAGGTGCTAATGGAACAAGTGGATCTTCAGGAACATCAGGAGCAAATGGAACATCAGGTTCAAGTGGTACATCAGGTGCAAATGGTTCTTCAGGATCTAGTGGGTCTTCGGGTAGCTCAGGTTCGAGCGGTACTTCGGGCGCTAATGGAACAAGCGGTTCAAGTGGGACTTCAGGTGCAAATGGTACAAGCGGGTCTTCGGGAAGTTCTGGTTCAAGCGGTACATCAGGAATCAATGGAACAAGTGGATCTTCAGGTACATCAGGGGTAAATGGTACAAGTGGATCAAGTGGTACCTCAGGAGCGAATGGAACAAGTGGTTCTTCGGGTTCTAGTGGTTCTTCAGGATCGAGTGGTTCTTCAGGTACTTCGGGTACAAGAGGTTCGTCAGGAAGTTCTGGAACATCAGGAGCAAATGGAACAAGTGGATCTTCAGGGTCAAGCGGATCTTCAGGTAGTTCTGGATCTAGTGGGACATCGGGTGCTAACGGAACATCAGGATCTAGTGGGACATCGGGAGCAAATGGATCTTCTGGTTCAAGTGGAACATCGGGTGCTAACGGAACATCAGGATCTAGTGGGACATCGGGAGCAAATGGAACAAGTGGTTCAAGTGGAACATCAGGATCTAGTGGGACATCGGGAGCAAATGGAACAAGTGGTTCTTCAGGGTCTAGTGGTTCTTCAGGTAGTTCAGGTTCAAGTGGGACATCAGGTACGAGAGGATCTTCTGGTTCTAGCGGTACTTCAGGCGCTAACGGAACAAGCGGTTCAAGTGGTACATCAGGTGCTAATGGAACGAGTGGTTCATCTGGATCTTCAGGTTCGAGCGGTACTTCAGGTGCTAACGGAACTTCGGGGTCAAGTGGAAGTTCAGGAAATACGGGTACTTCGGGATCTAGTGGAACATCAGGTGCTAATGGTACAAGTGGAAGTTCAGGAAGTGCTGGTACTTCAGGAACAGGATTCTCATCAATCTCTCCAACAACAAATAACAATGTATTAACTGCAAACGGTACTGCAAACACCGCAGATTCAGAACCAAATTTAACATTTGATGGTACAAACCTACAATTAACAGGTAATCAAACAATTACCGGATCTTGGAGAGTATTGAACACGGGGGATGCGTCTGTAAATGGTGAATATTATTGGTTTGGAGATCCTACATCATTGTTGTCAACAAACACTGGATATGGTGAGATAGTTTCATTTGGTGGTACAGGAGTGTCAACATTTTCAAGAACTTATTATTGGTCAAGTGCTGGTGGTGGATCGTGGGTTGCAACTGACGCAGATACTGCAGCGGACTCAAGAGGTTTGATTGCAATGGCATTGAATACCCAATTCAATCTTGGTATGTTACTCAGAGGATATGTTTATTTCAGTAGTTGGAACTGGACAGTAGGTGCAGTTCTTTACTTAAGTACAACACCAGGTACAATTACTGAAACACAACCAACAGGAACAGGTGATATAGTAAGAGTTGTGGGTTATGCAATAACAGCAAGACTTATATATTTCAATCCTTCACAAGAATGGATCGAGTTAGTTTAATATTATGCCAACTTTAAGTAAAATTAATGACATACTCTGTGCAAATATATCAAAAATTGATGATATATCAAAAGCCAATGCTTTAAGAATTGATGATATAGATTTTTGTACTCCCACACCTACACAAACACCAACTGTAACAAGAACACCGACATCAACACCTGGTGGATCACAAACACCAACGCCAAGTAATACATCGACAGTGACACCAACACCTACATTCACATCAACACCAACAAACACAATGACAAGAACCCCTAGAGTAACGGATACACCTACACCTACTCCTACACCAACAATCACGCCTTCATCAACCCCTTGTGCTCTTGATTGTTGTTTCGTACAACTATGTTTCAGTCAGGATGACTGTGTAACCGCATGTCAATGTAATGATGTAAGAGATGTATACTTACATGTATGTGTCGGAAATCCTTGTCGTTTGGCAAGTGCATTTGCAATATTCGACGATAAAAATTGTACAGTACCTTCTGCTGCGGGTTACTATGTTGATGCTACGGGATGTTATTATTGGGATGGGTCTTCGTCACTTAGTTTTAGTGCCGATTGTTAATTAACTTTTCTATAATTATAATAACCGACTGAGAACTAATTTGTTTTGAACATTCAAATTGTTTTTCAGTTCCTTTATTAATCGGGCACCAATTCCAATCTCCGGCGTCCAATTTTTCAGAGTTGAAACATCCGTTACAAACATTTTCATTTATAACTCTATGTACACCTGTAATCATTTCAGCATATTTTTTACTGAATCCTGAAATCAAAATCAAAGGTAAACCAATAGACCACGCTAACCAAGATAATCCTGAACCAATACCTATGAAAAATTCACAGGTTGACATGTCATTAATTACATCTTGAATAGATCCTCCATGAAACTTTGATACACCGTTAGGTAGTTTATTTCCCATGTAACCATCTTCTTCTCTCGAGTAGATCATACATTCATACCCAAGGTTATTTAAATAATCAACGACTTCTTGCCATCCATTAGGATTATTCCAATATTTCGCCTGTGCTGTGGAATGAAAACCGATACCAACTTTTTTTTTCTTTTGTACATTCGGGAGATTTAGTTTGGCTCTTTTTTCATTATAAGGTAAGTTTAAAATGTCTGAAGCCGTTTTTTGTAATGGAATGTTTTTAAAATCAGTTGGGTTCATATTGTAATTCACTTTATCATTGTCGTAAAACCAACCAATTCTATACATCGCATAAAGATCATAAACTTGTTCACCAGGATTTACGAATTTTATATTGGGATATTGATCAATGAATAAATCGTTCATAAAGGTTGAAACAATAAGTTCGCAATTATGCTTCAATCTGAATTCTTCACACTGCGGAAACCAAGCCAAAGTATCCCCTAATGACTTCGATTCCAATGCGATATAAACTCTTTTATTTTCGAAGTTAGTTTTGTGTTCATAAATCAGTTCATCATTATTATAAACCTTACCTGTAATGTTTTTACAATATGAAAAGTTTAGTTTGGACCACATACCACAACTTAAGTTTGATCGGTAAATTAAACTTGACTTGTCCCAAAATTCAATCGTAAATTTATCCTTTGAAGATCCATCAATTTGTATTGTAGGATTATTAACAAAGTGCATGTGAACCCTTACATTATCCCTTGGTTGTCTTATTACAATTGGTGTTTCATTGAAAGATTTGATATATAAACTTCTTGTTTCGTCTGAAGTATAATTCTTATCAATCAACATAATTGATTGATACATGTTAATAAGTCTTTTAGTAATTGTAGACCAATCGAAATTCATTCTTGTTTCTAATGTTTCTGCAAACATATTAACATAATTTTCTACAACATATTCTATTGCCTCAACAACCGATTCTGTGTTTCTTTCAATTTTTCTAAGACCACCAATTTTCAATGACCCATTATATGTACCAACTGTTGGTAATCCTGTTGACATCGCCTCAAGTAATGTCAAATTTGGGTGACCCGCTTCCAAAATAGACGGGTGGACAAATATTGTATGGGTTTGATATAATTTTTTTATCGACTCTTCATCAGGATTTCCATAAACAATATTTAACTTATCATATTGTAGTAAATCAGGATTGGCATCAAAAAAGTTTTTATTGTTGTCAGGTCCTGCAACTGTAATGTCTAAATCTAATTTTTTTGCGGCTTCAATTGCAAATCTGAACCCTTTTCGATCTATTGATTGGTTATATGCAAAACCATTGTTTGCCAAGCAAAGTAATTTATGGTTTTTTCTACCAACAACATTATCGTAATCAAAGAAGTTTGTATCGACACCATGAGACAAATAAAATAACTTATCGGTGTCAGGAAAATAATCCACCAAAAATTCAGCATGACAAAACGAAATTATTGAATGTTTTATTGCTTCTAAGTTTTTTTTATATAACTCAGATTCTCTACCATACTCAACAACATGATGGTCGTGTAATGAAAAAACATATGGTATTCCTCTTTCGTAGGCTTCTAATGCTAAATTTGCAACATGGATATGTATTATATCTGAGTTTAAATCAACCTCATTCAAATATTTTATTTCAGATTCATGACCTTCATCTAAAAGATTGAGATGATAATTCCAAATTACTTTTTCTATAGCTCCCCATCCATTTGGTGGGATTGTTATAAGTCCTGGTGTTACATGTGTTATTTTCATTTTAATTCGATAAAGTCTTCTATATTTTTATTTTCTGATTCATATAATAATCTATCTGTTGTTTGATCATATACAAGAATTTTTTTAACCGATGAATCAAAAATATTATATGCCCAAGCATCAAAATAATCAAGGTTATGATAGATTGTGTCTTGATGGTTTTCTAACTCAACAACAATTTTTCTTTTAGTTGGGAAATTGTTGTAGTTATAACTTACAATTGCAATGTTTGTGGAATTTTGAACACGATATATTTTGGATGGACATCCTTCATATTTTTCACTTATGGTCGCCTGACTAGATTCTGTATTCCAAATAGTTCCATCGAAGTCCCTATTCATCTCATCAGATCCGTTTCTTATTAAAACATTATCGATGTCTTTAGATTTTAAATTTTCATATAAATAAACTTCAACAGGTCTGAATGATCTTTCATATCCATTTATTTTGAGGTAATTTAAAAAGGAGTCTTCATTATAGATTCTTGGTATGTTATTTAAAAAGTATTCTATTTCGGAAAAGAAATAATGAAAAGAAACATCTTTATTTTTGTTAAAGTAAAATAGAGATTTTTTATTGTTATCTGTTAGAAGACTTGGTACTGTCGTCATAAATTCATACCCTTTTGGTGAATACAAGTCGTCGACTTCAATTCTTTGGAAGTAGTTATAACCTAAAGATTTTGCTAGATCTAAACAATTAAAAAGGTTACATAGAACTGATAACCCATGTTTTTGAAACTCTTCATGTATTTCATGTATTGTAATTTGTGGAAAAGATTTCCATAAATCGACTAAACCTAAATCTGTATATTTTTCCCTAAATAATTTATTTTCATGATTATATAAAAAATAATCAACCGACTTAACAACATCGTCAGGAGGTACGGTATTTGAAACCAACAAAATTTTGTGATTGTAATTTTTTAAATTTTTGATAGTTTCTCTCAATTTTACAAGAACAGAATTGTTACTAATAAACGAGTCAATTATAGTAATTGTCTTATAATTTTCTAGATTATAATTATTGTTGATTACTTTTCTGACCTGATTGAAACCAATTACCTTTTCTTCTTCGCTTAACTTAGAGTAAATCCCTTTGTCTGAAATTCTATATAAACCACCAAACATATCTATGTATTCAATTAATCCATGTTTACTTAGTTCATAACCCATAGGCCAATCTACATATGGCAACTTAGAGTACTCTTCTTTAAAAATGTTTGGTATGTTTCTAAACATTCTTCCAAAACCAACATAATTTTTTTCCAAAAGATCGTTTGTTGTAATTACATCTTTGACTGAACAAATAACTCTTGAGTCATCAGGATGGATTCTACCATCTTCGTAAAGGTATCTACATCCTGTAAAACACATTACATGTGTGGGATTCTGATCCAAAAAATCTACTTGGATTTGTAATTTGTTTTCATCTCCGAACATGTCATCACCATCCAAATAAGAAATATATTCTGAGTTTGCGCTTTCATATAATTTTTTTATGTTATAAAAAGCTCCCAAGTTTACAGAACCATCGAGCACTATCAAAGAGGGATATTTGGTTTTCAACATTTGTAATTTGTAGAATGTGTCATCAGTTGAGTTATCATCTCGGACAATTACATCAAACTCAAAATTTGTTTTTTGTCTAAAGATCGAATCAATACAATCTACAATATAATCCCCAAAATTATATGAAGGGACTAAAACTGTTAGTTTCTTTCTCATTTTATTTTTTTTGCGGGGACACCAACATATGTTCCCGTATCGTTTATGTTATTCACAACCGCAGCACCCATACCAATTGTTGACATGGAGTGTATAGATAACTTTTCTCTTATTGATGAATTACAACCCATGTAAACACAGTCATATATTTTAACATTACCTGAAACTACAGCGCCTGGCATCATAGAAAAATAATCCCCAATCTCGCAATCGTGTCCTATTTGGTTTCCTCTATTTATAATCGCATGAGAACCTATTTTAATATTTGTTGTAAGTATTGAGTGTGCACCAATAAAACTTCCTTCACCAATTTCGACACCTTTCATTATCAATGCTGTTGGATGGACCCAAGTAAAAAACTTAGTTTCTTTCGGTAACTTTTGTACCATATCGTATCTGTCCTTGGAATTTCCTAAAACTACCATAACTTTATATTTTTTGGGATCGAAGGAAGATAAAGGTAGAGTATTTTCATTCATAAAATCATCATCAACAAAACAAGGTATTTTTTTCCCCATTTGGCTCATTACTTCTCGAGCGTGACCACCATAACCAATTAACGCTTTTTTCACCTTTCCGAATTATTTATTTTGTAAGAAGAGTTATTGTTTCCGATATGGTGACATACCGAGTTTATCAATGAGTAAGAAACATAATTTTTTGTCAAACTTAGTGCGAAACCCAACTCAAAGTGAATTTCATCATCACATAAAATTTCACTCAAAGACGATAATTTATGTACATCCCACAAACCAGGTCTAAAACCGAAATATGGCCAGTTAATGTAATAACACCAAAATCCCTCAACATTTTCTAATTCCATAGTTTTGGTATCCAAAAAAAGATTACTTAAAACTTTTTGTGTGGGGTCATAATACCATTTCCAAAAATTACCTTCAATTGTTGGTTTTATGTTTTGAGGAAAATCTCTCAAAAATTGAGATACTCCTACATATGCAACATTATTTTTTTCACTTACAAAATCAATGAGTTCTTTTATTCTAAATTTTTCAGTAAACAACCAATCGTCCTCTAAATGAAAATTATAGTCGCTTTCTATATTCATTTTTTTTAACCAAACATTCATGACATTACAATGTCTTTTATTTGTCAAAAAAGAATTTTCATCGAATTTATAAGTTAATATTTTTGAATTGGGAAATGTTTTCTTTAAAATATTTTTCATTTCATTTATATCTTCATTACTTGATGAATCGTCGAAATGGAAAATTTTGGTTATTATATCAAGATCTAAACATTTTTGACTAAATGAATTAATTGTTTGTTTAAATAAATCTAATCTATTGGAAGTTGTGATTGAAAGAGTGATTTCTGAAACTTTTTTTTTGATGAAAGAACCCCACAAAACTTGTTTGAACTTTTCATACATAAATGGTTTAAGTTGTAGGTCACCTAAATATCGATCCAAATTTTTATAATGTGATTCAGATACCGTGGTCCACCCAATATTTTCTTTAATTATTTTATATTCATATTCATCATGTTCGTAATCATGAAGCATTATTACATCTCCATGTTTTAAAAATTTCGAATATAACTTGAATTCGGTTTCTTTATCTCCTCCGTCACACAAAAACAAAACCCTACCACTAAATTCAATTAAACTTTTGATTTCAAAAATTGTAGACGGGTCCAAAATATCTGCAATTTTAAATGTCGTATTTTTTAGTTCCCCAACTTCTCTATAGTTTGGGTTGATGTCGTATGTTACTATTTTACAGTCTTCAGAAATGTTTTCTGACAACCATTTTGTGAAAACTCCAGTGAAAGTTCCCAATTCAATAATTAAAGAAAAATCAGGAAGTATATCTAAAAAATAATCCACCACAAACTTACTTTGTGCTGATCTTTGATTGTCTACCCAAAGAAAATGTTCCATACTAATTTTTATATATATCAAATTTAGAAAGGTCAGGATAAGGTAATTCTAAATCCTCATTATGTTTTGGTGTACCATCAATTTTGTAGAATTGATTCATAAGTATTAAACCTCTCGATGCTATTTCTGGCATCATGTAAAAATTCCATCCTAACATGTCAAAATCATCTTCATGATATGAACATTCATTTCTACCTGAATATCTTGCTCTTTTGAACCACTTATACGCATCATAATCGTCAGTTATGATTGCACCACCTTTTCCCAACTTGAGATGTTTATAAGGTCCTGTAAATGATAAACACATGTGGGTATTTGGAATATACATTTCATTTGTAAACCGAAGAGCACTGTCCCAAACTTTTGTTGGGTATAGTTGATAGGCTCCTTTGAGAGTAGTTCCATCAACTTCTTTAAACTCAACTTTACCTCCCGCATGAATAATTTCACAAGGAACAGAAGGATATGTTCTCGATGGTATTGTTATTTTTTTTCCTTTAATATTTTCATACATCAGAGCCAAAAACATTGCATTACTTTGATTATCAATAGCAACTGCGTAAGGGGCTCCTGTATAATCACAAATTGCTTGTTCAAAATCTTTTGTCACATTATAAGTGGATTTACCTAATGTACCTGGTTTTTTAGATCTTAAATTTTTTGGTTTTGCGAAAATTACCCCGTGCTCAACAGATTCATTAGATCTAAATTGTTTTCCTAACTCAAAAACAATAATCTCATATTCATAATTGTTTCTAACAAGTTTTTCCAATATTGGTTTAATTTCATCATTACGGTTACCATGAAATTCAATCATAAACCTATCTATCAATAAAATCTGTTCGTCTGTTACAGATTCAAAAAAAGGATACTCACCACCTTCTATATCGCACTTTAACAAAGATATTCTTTCATAGTTGTTGTCTTTGAATATTTCATCTAAAGTTACCGTTTCACAATCTATAACATTTGTAAGTTGACCGTAATTTGGGTCTTCAGTTCCAAAGTAATTAGATCCTATTGTTGTATTTTCCATTGAGAATCTGAATGGAATTTTTGTTTTTTCACCGTAGATTGGGTTCATGTAAATTACAGATCTTTGATTATCGTCATCCAACAATGTTTGAATACTGTCTTTAAGGTAAGGATTTGCTTCAACTAAAATTACTTTTTTTGAATTTATAGAATACATGTATTTGGCAAATAACCCCACATTAGCTCCGATGTCTATTACTGTTTCAAGATTTTCCAACCCTAACCCATCAAAACATTTGTCAATAAAAAACTCATGATAGTTCACATAGTTACAATCAAATGGTTTGAATTTAAAACTTGGTATGTTTGGGTATGTGTTATTGACAACTAATTCTTTTCTGCACAACAATTCATTAGAATCTTTAGTATAAAACTCAACAGCAAATCCACGAAAGTTTCTCATTCCATCAAATTTCATAACATGAACTGGTATTGGAATTACATAATAAAAAACAGGTTCTTTTATATCTAAATTAAACCAATACATAGGGGCATTTGATGTCATACATTTTACAACAACATTAACATTGTATGGTTCATTTGCATTAAAATTAATGTTGATTTTATTTTCGTTTGGTTCGTAAGATAAATTGACTAATGAAGAAATATTATTCAACCCCAACATTTTTAATAAAGTATTTGTGTCTTCTTGTAAGTTACCTGTCATAAATTTGATTTTTGGATTTTTATTGTACTTACCACAATAAACATCCAAGTTGAGCATCATCATTGGTAAATCATACTTGATTGCCTCTTTTATTGCAATCGGGTTTAGTTCCTTGTTGTTTCTATCACCACGAGATGGGAACAAAAATAAATCGGATGCCTCTAAGAATGTATCAACATCTGATCTTTCACCCCACACGATACAGTTGTCAGGTTTATTCTTCATTAAAGGTTCCCAATAATGTCTGAAATTATCGGCTTGGTTACCTAAAAAATGAAACATAATTTTTTGATTACCAACAAGTCTTGCCATCTCGAAGGCATAACCTTGGTTTTTTCTTTCTGTAAACAAACCAACTATGGTAACATGTTTATATTCGGGATCAAGAAGTAATTCATTTTGTGCTTCAGACTTGTCAGGAATGACAATATCGATAGGATACTCGATTATTTCGTAAGGAACATCATACATAGAGTACCTGAAGGCGTTAAATGGGCTAACAAAAATAAACTTGTCAGGGAACCATCTTTTGTTAGTCACAGGAATACTTGAATCGTGAGTGGTTTCAAAAATTTTATATGTTCTATCTTTTGAAAATAATTTTTCATTTATTTCCTCAGGTATAAAATGTTCACAAAATTCTTCTAAACATATAATATTTGGTTCGAATTCCTCAATTAGTTTAAAAACTTGTGTTTTGTCGTCACTTAATAAAAAAAGATTCTCAGGACCAATTAAATTTTTAATTCTATTTTTTTGAATTACAAAAGCATCTCCGTGCCAACTCCATTCCAAACACTTGATTTGGTAGTTGTTTTTTAAAAGTTCTATTTTATTAACTAATACTTGTGGTAATCCACCGGTAGACAAGTGTGGAGTTATAAATAAGATTTTTTCCATAATAAAAATATAACCGAAATAAAGACAAAAAGAAGTATTTATTTTATAGAATTATGCCAAACACGATCAAATATTCAACAACTGGTGACACATTTTCTCTAAGGAAAGGAAATTTATATTTTGGGGTTGGTGATGTTGGAAAAGGTCCTTCCTCAACAACTCTCCATTATCAAGGTATATCACCCCCAACGAACGGATGGACAATTTACGCTGACAATGGAGGAGTTTTAACTACTATATATTGTGCGAATAATGATTTCCAATTAATAAATTTTACAAATGGGTTTTCAAATCAAAATTTTACAACCACAACTCAGTGTCTTAATTGGTATAATTCACAATCAAATTTTGCTTGTGTAAATAGAGATTACGAAACAATATCCACAAATGGTTTAGTTGCTTGCATGGACGCAGGATTTACCCCATCCTATTCAACATCAGGATCTTCTTGGTATGATGTTAGTTTAAGTGGTGGTACTGCGACATTACAAAATTCACCTACATATTCATCGAGTTCTGGAGGGATCATTACCTTTAGTAAAACAAGTTCCCAATATGCGACATTACCCAACATAGGTAGTAAGTCTGTTTGGACCTGTGAAGTTTGGGTTAAATTTGCATCTTCATTAACAGGACAAATATCTTCTGTCATAACAAATCAATTCAATGGTGCATCAAGTTTGAATTTTAGTATTGGGACTAATAATGCCCCAAGTAGTTATAATATTGTTGCAGGATTTTTTGACGGTGCGTGGCGAAACACGACAGGTTTTGCTCCAAGTTTAAATACATGGTACCAAATAGTTGGAACTTATGATGGATCAACAATAAGACAATATGTAAACGGTTCTACTTCAGGTGGAACTTTGAATTATGTTGGTACCCCAACATCGGGTGGTCAGATAAGAATGATGGGTAGATGGGACACATTATCGGGTTCTGTAAATTACATAGATGGTGACTTAGCAATTGCAAGAATTTATAATAGAGCCTTGTCAGCAACAGAAATTTCACAAAATTTTGAGTCACAAAAAGGAAGATTCGGTTTATAACTATTTATAGGTAAATAACCTACTTAGAAATGCCAAATATTGTAACAATAACTTCACTCAGTGGTACACCACCTTTTGACATTTATGTTTGTGATCAAACAATCAGTTATTGTTATTTTGTTCAATCACTTATTGTTGGTCCCTACTCGTTTGATGTACCATCACCTTTAGAATCAGCCAATCCAATTGTTGTAAAAATTATAGATTCCAACAACTGTGAGGGTATTTATCCCTTGGAATGTCAAACAATATATGGAAAGGAATTCGAAGATTTCCCTGTATTTCTTTTCCAAGACTCATCAATTTATTTGTACGAGGGTCAATAATAGTTTACAAGTTTTCTTCTTTTAATATTTTTCCTTTATGAAAATATTTGTACAAATCGCAGCATACCGCGACCCTCAGTTAATTCCAACGATAGAAAACATGTTGGAAAATGCCAAAAGACCAAAAAATTTAGTAATTGGTGTGGCAAGACAATTTCATCCTGAAGATGGTTTTGATGATTTATCTAAATACAAAAAAGACAAAAGATTTCGTATTTTAGACATTCCATATACAGAATCAAAAGGGGTGTGTTGGGCTCGACACCAAGTACAACAATTATATGGTGGAGAAGAATACACTCTTCAAATAGATTCCCATATGAGATTTGAAAAAAATTGGGATGATGAAATGATTAAAATGATCAAACAACTTCAAAAGAAAGGTCACAAAAAACCTCTATTGACAGGTTATGTTTCTTCATTTGATCCTGACAATGACCCTGCAGGTAGAGTAACGGAACCATGGAGAATGGTATTTGATAGATTTACCCCCGAGGGTGTTGTTTTCTTTTTACCCGAAACTATACCTGGTTGGAGGGAAATGAAAGAACCTATTCCTGCGAGATTCTACTCAGCACACTACTGTTTTACTTTGGGTGAATTCTCAACAGAAGTACAACATGATCCTGAATTTTATTTTCACGGGGAAGAAATTTCAATTACTGTTAGGGCATATACACATGGATATGATCTTTTCCATCCACATAAAGTTCTCATTTGGCACGAATATACTCGTAAAGGAAGAACAAAACAATGGGATGATGATAAAGAATGGCATTTAAGAAACACTGCATGTCATATTAAAAACAGACAATTACTAGGAGTTGACGGTGAAAAATTTGATGGAGACTATTCTGAATGGTTTGGTACTGAAAGAAGTATTCGAGATTATGAAAAATATGCCGGATTACTTTTTGAGTCTAGAGGAATCCAACAAGAAACCATAGATAAAAAATATCCACCAAATACATCGACTTTTGAAACTGAAGAAGAATGGAAAAATTCATTTTCAACAATATTTAAACATTGCATAGATGTGGGTTATAACAGCGTACCCGAAAAAGATTATGAGTTTTGGGTTGTTGCATTCCATAATGATAAAGATGAAACATTATATAGACGAGACGCAGACAAAAATGAAATTGATGGTTTCTTCCGAGACCCTGATGGATACTGTAAAATTTGGAGAGAATTCAACACAACACAAAAACCTTCATATTGGGTTGTTTGGCCATATTCAACATCTAAGGGATGGTGTGATAGATTAACAGGAAGATTATAATGGAACATTTTTATAGAGACATAAATAGTGAGCAGTGGTTTAACTACGAAGATCTATATAAAACTATAGTAGAAAGATTTCCATCAGGATCACACTTTGTTGAGGTTGGTGTTTGGAAAGGTCAAAGTGCTTGTTTTATGGCCGTAGAAATAATGAACTCAAAAAAAAATATCAAGTTTGATTGTGTAGATACTTGGGATTTTGTTGAGACATCCAACGAAATTAAAAAAGAACAATTTCAAAACCTCTTCGAAATATTCCAAAATAATATAGAACCTGTAAAGGAAAATATTAACATTGTAAGGTCAATCTCTTGGGAGGCAGCTAAAATGTACAAAGATTTGAGTTTAGATTTTGTTTTTATCGATGCGGGACATGACTATGAAAGTGTAAAAAAAGACATAATCAGTTGGTTTCCTAAAATCAAAGAGGGGGGGATTATTGCAGGACATGACTATCATTATGATTGTGGTGTATATCCCGCTGTTAATGAATTTTTTGGCAAAGACAATATTACTCAAATGGGTGCTTGTTGGTTGTTCGAAAAAAAAAATCACAACGAGAATCTTGAGGTAATTAAAATGAATCATGACGCAGGATTTTTTAGCGTATGTAACATTAATTTGAGAACTGTAATTGGGTATTATTCCTCAAACAAAAAGTTTTGTTTAATTGACACTGAAGATCAATGGAACTGGTATAAGGATATTTCTGAAAATATTTATAATAAGTTTTTTAAATTTAATTCTGAAACTTTCAGTATGGATGTTAAAAGTTTTACTGAAAGTGATGATGAAGATCAATTCAGTGACTACTCTTTAATTAACTACGATTTTGTTTGTCCTTTTGTAAAAAAGTATTTTTCTCCCTCTGATGATGTTTTGATATTGAAAGATGAGTTGATTAGAAAATATAACATCGATACATCTAAATTAATATCCTTATGTTATAGGGGTAATGACAAAATGAAAGAAACCAACCTACCTTCATACGAAGAGATGGAGCTGAAGTTATTAGAAATTAAACAAATTTACCCTGACCACAGAATACTTATTCAGTCTGATGAAAATGACTTTTATGATTATTTTACTGAAAAATATCATGATTTGATTGTAATAGATGAAATTACAAAAATTGATAAAAACCCTTACACTGCAGTACAGTACACTATACCTAACGGTCAAAAAATTAAAAATGCACAAACATTCTTATCAATTATGTTGATTATGTCTGAAAGTGATGTTGTAATTCTTAACAGCGGTAACATAGGTTTATGGACATGTCTTTACAGAGGAACAAACAAAAATGTACATCAATTTCTTTCACCTAAAAATACAACTGAAAAAAATTGGTTTACGGCATGATTAGGATCAAATTTGAATGTTGGTGGACTTCTACAGAATCTATAAATAATAGAATTTTAAATCAATTTATATTTGATGAAGACCTAAAAAAATATGAAATAGTAGATTCAAATCCTGACTTTACAATTGTGTTTGGTCGTACCGATTGGGAAAAAATAGAAACAACCAAAGAAAAAACTTTTTATTTTTCACAAGAACCATTATGGTCACCAAACCAACCAAAAGACGAGATTCACAATTATTGTTCAAAAATTTTTATTTCGGACAAAAGAGATTACCCTAATAGAGACGAATACATAGAATGTTTTTTACCTATGTTATATGCTGGAAGAGGAGAAAATGACATCAGACCCGAATTCGATTGGTCAAAAAATATAAAAAATAGAACTTACAACAAATCAAAAAAAGTTTCGGTTATTGTGACTAAAAATGGGAGTCACCATGGAAATCAAATATCAAATCCTGAAACATCAACAATAAACTATGGTACAAGAACTGATTTAGGTATACAACTTTCATCAAATGAAGATATAGATATATACGGAACTTATTGGGAAAATAATGGTAAAAACATCAAAGGAGAAATATGGAATAAACATATAGGTTTGGATGAATATAAATTTTCTGTCGCTTGTGAGAATTCAATACAAAAAAATTATGTAAGCGAGAAATTTTGGGATGTTGTTTTAACAGAGACCATACCAATCTATTTAGGATGTAATAACATTAAAAATTATATTCCCGAAAATTGTTATATCTATTTGAATGGTAAAACCATAGAAGAAATGACTGCCCTGATAAATGATATTTCATCAAATTCCGATGAATATTATGAAAAATACATAAAAAATATTTTACAATTAAAGCAAGACTTTTTTACAAGTCCTGAGTATAATTTGTGGGAAAGAATAAAAAAAGAAATTGCTAATGTATAGTTTATCTGTCAATATGAAGTTTTGGGATGATGGTCAACCTGACTCCACAAGAATAAGAAATGTTAAATACAGTTGGGAAGAACTTAAAAAATTTACATCTTACTTAAAAAAAGAAGGTTTAAATGTTGATTGTTTTTTGTTTGATTTTTCACCAGAAAAAATTATTGATGATTCTATACACATTTCTTATCCATTGGGTGAATATAAAAAGGCGGAAAAAACAAATATTATACTCAAAAAGAACTCTCATTATGATTTTTTTATGATGATTGATTGTGACGCATTTTTTCATGAAGAAGACTACCCAAAATTTTTAGAACTATTTAAATCATTAGAGGAAAATAATGTTATCACTTTTGATTTAGCAAAACTCAATGATAATGTTGTAGATTATCTGATAGATGGTAAGTTTCATATTGATAAGGCAGATTGGTCTTATGCGTATTCAGGAAACAGATCAAACGGACCACTAAGTCATCATGTTGGTGGTTTAGGTGGTGTCTATATTTGCTACACAAAATTATTAATAAACTTAGGTGGATTCGATGAAAAATTTGTTGGTTGGGGTGGTGAAGATGGTGAAATGATGGATAGAATATGGACAAATGGATATTCGAATAAAATCAGACCAACGAGAAATTTTGCACCATTTCACTTACCACATTATTATGATTGGGGAAACATAAAATACACTAAAAGATTTTTGGATTAATATGAAAATAAAATTTATTACATCAATTTATTGTAACTTATTCGGAACAGAATTTGGAGGTAGACAAGCAAGAGGATCTCATTATCGATACAGTCTTTTGTCTTTGTTAAAAATGACTGACGCTGATTTTCTTTGTTACACTTCTGAAGAAGAACTTCAATCATTAGAACAGTTCTTTTTTGTTGAAAACAATGTATCTAAAGACCAACTTAAATTTCAGGTTTTTAACATTTCTGAAACAAAGTTCAAAAGTTTACTAGACAAATATAAAGACAAAGAAGGGACAAAAAAATCTGATAGGTGCGTTGAAATTCAGTATTCAAAATTCCATTGGTGGTGGAATGAAGATAAATCATACGATTACTATTATTGGATCGATGCTGGTTTATCTCATTGTGGTATAATACCCGACAAGTATTTGGTAGGAACTCACCCAATACAAAGATATTATGAATCAACAATTTTTGATAACCGATTCCTCCACAACCTTATAAAATTTACTGACGACAAGTTTTTTATTTTTTCAAAAGAAAATGACAGGAATTTTTGGGCTGGTACTGTGGATCCAAAATGGTATACTGAATATGATAGAATGAGACATATAATAGGTGGAATGTTTGGGGGTAAAAAAGAAAATTGGGATGAGATTGTAAATTTGTTCGAATCCTACGCTCAAAGAATTATGGAAGAAGATGAAATGATTTATTTTGAAGAGAACATTATGACACTCATGTACTTTAATCATAAGGAACTTTTTGCGGTCAAAGAGTTTGATATTTGGTGGCATGAGGACAATTATAAAGAGGGTACAAAGGAGTTTTTCGAAGAAAATAAAAGTTTTTATAAAATGTTAGAAGAAATATATGAGTAAGTTAACACTAGTTACAGGTTTATGGGATATAGGTCGTAGTAATTTGACAGAAGGTTGGTCAAGAAGTTTTGATCATTATTTAGAAAAATTTGAACAATTGTTACAAGTAGATTGTAACATGATTATTTATGGGGACGAAGAATTACAAAACTTTGTTTCGAAACGAAGAAGTGATAATAATACTCAATTTATTACAAGACCACTTGATTGGTTCAAGACAAATGAGTTTTACGACAAAATACAAAATATCAGGAATAACCCAAATTGGTATAACTTAGCGGGTTGGTTATCAAGTTCAACACAGGCAAAACTTGAAATGTATAATCCTCTTGTGATGTCAAAAATGTACTTACTTCACGATGCGTTAATATTAGACAAGTTTGATTCCGAAAAACTTTTTTGGATTGATGCTGGTTTAACAAACACAGTTAACGCTGGTTATTTCACACATGATAAAGTTTTAGATAAGGTAGAAAAGTTGTCAAACAACTTCACATTTATTTGTTTTCCTTATGACGCTGAAAATGAAATTCATGGTTTTGAGATAAATGCGATGACAAACTTGACAGGTGAAAGAGTTGATAAAGTTGCTAGAGGGGGATTTTTTGGAGGACCTAAAGATATAATAAGAAAAATTAATGGTGTTTATTATGATTTAATGAAAACAACATTAGATATTGGATTGATGGGTACTGAAGAAAGTTTGTTTTCAATTTTGTTATACACACATTCATCAATAATTGATTATGTGGAAATCGAATCTAATGGGTTAGTTTATAAATTTTTTGAGGATTTAAAAAATGATCAAGTTGTTTTAAAAAGTTTAAGAAAAAATCAAGAAATTGTTACAACAAAAAATGGTGATGTGGGATTGTATGTAATAACATTTAATAGTCCCGATCAACTTGCAACACTTATAGAATCCATGGAAAGATATGATTCTGATTTCTTAACTAAAACACGAAAGTTTTTGTTAGACAACTCGACGGACTTGTCTACAACACCAAAATATTTAGAACTTTGTGAAAAGTATGGTTTCGAACATATTAAGAAAGATAATATAGGAATTACAGGAGGTAGAGTTTGGGTAGCAGAACATTTTGATCAGTCAGACATGGATTTTTATATGTTTTTTGAAGACGACATGTTTTTCTATTGTGGTGAAGATTCTACATGTAGAAACGGATTTAGTAGAAAGACAGAAAAACTTTATAAAAAAGTTCTACAAATCGCACAGAAAGAAAACTTTGATTTTTTAAAATTTAATTACACAGAATTTTATGGAAGTCACGAGAAACAATGGTCTTGGTATAATGTAGATCAAGAATTTAGATCACAACATTGGCCCAATAACCCAAAACTTCCTGTACAAGGACAAGATCCTAACTCACCTTGTTTAGAATATAAACACATTAAATCCCACGAAGGTATACCTTATGCTATAGGTGAAATTTATTTATCAAATTGGCCGATAATACTTTCG
>Ga0222713_10002603_pt1 | contig 19174 bp, 21 predicted proteins | sample C33_649DmetaG_FD_165061 | JGI IMG/M metagenome (GOLD analysis project Ga0222713, IMG submission 165061) | Estuarine water microbial communities from San Francisco Bay, California, United States - C33_649D | ecosystem: Environmental > Aquatic > Marine > Unclassified | place: USA: California...
AGCTTTATTGGCTGATTATAGCATTTTCTGATGGATCTTGTAAGTACTTTATGACTTGAAACCCTTGTTAATTCAGGAGTTTAGAGTTTTGACGGAAAGACTAAAAAGTGAGATTGTTGCCAACATGATGATTTCCGTCTCGGACTATAGCGAACCGAGTGTATAGTATGTCTTTTCTTATTTTATTGCTTTGACTACCAATAAAATATAATTTTTTATTAACAGCCGCCCATAGTTCTGGTTAACTAAGATGCCTACTGATAGTTTTCTGATAATTTTTGTTGATCCAAATGCTCTGGTTTACCGAAAATATCTGGATCTTGTAAAATAAATAATTTGTTATTTATTTTACTAATCTTCTGAGTTTTACGGAATTGTAGTTTAATTATATTATTATTCTCTTCAACTATTTCCATCATTTCAATATCGCCTGTATTTTTGTTAAAAACAACCTCACTTGTTTTTCCTGAATCTAAATGATTTAATTTAAGTTTATAATGACCTTTTATTTCTTTTGCAGAAATAATTTCAAATTGATCATCAAAATTTATTTGTTCAACTAACAAAAAATTAAAAATATTTTCTTTTGCGGATATTCTACTTAAATTTTCCATCTCATCATCATAAACAGAAACATAATTTTTATTTCCCACGATTAAAAGAGGGAATGGCTTAAAATAATTCACTCTAAATTTGTATGGTTTATTTATTATTAGAACCCCATTTGCTTTTGTTCCTTTCGAATCTGACTGTTCAAAACTAATAGCTACTGATTTGATATTTTGAATGGATGATTTGATATTTTCTGTAATCTGATCTTCTGTTGATGCAAAGACAAAATTTATTTCAAATATTATTAATAGCAGCATTACAAGATTAACAAAAATCTGGTTTTTGAATGTATATGTATTAGTAATAAGATTATTCATAAAAATTACTCTGTATATTCACGTTTAAGTTTCTACATAGTAATGAATGTGCAATGTAAGTTCAAACAGTAATAAATATTTTTTATTACTAAAAATCATGACAACTAAAATGCAGCATTAAAAGAAAGAACAGAAGAGGATAAAATAAGGGGGGTAATTACACCCTAAAAGCCAATTTAAATGATCAACCATCACATAACCTTTCGTACTATCAACGAAAAGCTGCCAAAAGCTTTCAATACAAGCAATATAGGATGAATTTTAATAAAAGTAGTATATCATTGTACCGATTCTCTTATAAAAACTAACTCTTGTGCAAACGAACTTGCTTGATCGAATTGATAACTATTTTGCTTAAATTCTTTGATCCCTTCGAGTGTATTGATACGGTTTTTCATTATATAAGAGGCCATCATACCTCTTGCTCTTTTTGCAAATAATGCTACTACTTTCTCAGTACCTCCCTTTTTTTCTTTAAATATTGGAGTTATTAAATTAGCATGTAACAATTTTGTATTGATTGCTTTAAAATATTCTATCGATGCTAGATTGACTAAGATATTAGTATCTGATAACTGCAACAATTCATTTAGCTTAGTTGTAATACTATTTCCCCAATATGCATATAGATCATTTCCTTTAGAATTTGCTAATTTTGTTCCCATTTCTAAACGATAAGGTTGAATCAGATCAAGTGGTCTTAACAAGCCGTAAAGTCCTGAGATAATCCGTAAATGAGCCTGTGCATAATGAATATCTTCGTTACTATATTTATCGATTGCAAGACCCTCATAAACATCACCTTTAAAGGCGTATATTGCTTGGTTAGCATTATCTAAAGTAAAAGAAGTGCTAAAACTAGCGTATCTCATGTAATTAAGAGAAGTTAGATTATCGCTTAAAGACATTAACCTTGATATATCTACTTTTGTAAGTTTACGTAAAATTTGAATAAGATCTGATGTTTCTTTTAAAAAATCAGGGCTTGAATATTCTGTGTTTATTTTAGTAGAAAAATCTAGCGTTTTCGATGGAGAAATAATTACGATCATATATCTTTGTTAGTATTCTATGTACCCTCTAGATTTTCTTTATTTTCTAAATAATTTTTTAAGCAGTGTCTTACTAGTCCTTCAAACCACCATTCATGAGGTAATTTTTCAGGTAAAATATTACCACTGACAGTACTCAAAATCATGGGCGTGCCGTCATGCAAATATCTAGACCTAGCATCATAAATTTTGCCCAGAGTATTGTCAAAATTTCTGTAGAGATATATCTAATATTCTCATCAAGAATTTCTTGTATTCCTTCATAACCTATAGAATATTTTTTAATAAAACTTTTAAAAGCTTTGGTAGTAGCCATAATTTCAGTTCTTAAAGATTTTTAATTTCCTTCGTAGATATTTTTTTAGAAGATTTAGAAGATAATGTCTCAATTGTAGATATCAACATTAAATATACCATTATCCTACCATGATCTCCATTAATAACTGTAACTATTTAAATTTAACCCAACATGCTGCAAAGCTGATAAGTACAGTTTGGTAGCTTTAATAAATTGTTCACGTAATTTCTTTTTAAGCTTATTAAATTCGTCTAAAAAAATCTTCAATGGTTTATAAAACAATCTATATCGTTGAAATCCGCTTGTTGCATTGTTATCAAAAATTGTAGGTAGAAATTCTTTTGGACATTATATTTTATTATGTTCCTATTACTAGCTGTATTCCAGATGTTTTTAACAGATTTTACCAGATTATTTTTGATTAAATAAAGTCTCTACATCAAGAAAGAAAATAATTTCTTCGCACCTATTTTTATTCTAATAAAGGTATTTATTTTTTAAATAATCAATAAAAATCATTGGATCAATTTGTTCAAGATTTGTTGATTCTTTTAACAATTCCTTTGAAGATTTTAGTGATCCATATTCACGTAAATTTTTATTCAGATAACTATTTAATCCACCAAATTCACCTTTAGATAATTCATTATCTATATTAGTATTTTGTTGCTTTGCACTCTGCATAAGCATGCTAGCAACTATAGCGCCATTAGTATAAGAAGGAAAATAACCAAGCATACCAGCTGGCCAATGAATATCTTGTAAACATCCATTTGAATAAGAATCTGGGATAATATCTAGATATTCCTTCATTTTACTATTCCATATTTCTGGTAAATCAATAGCTTTTATGCGACCATTGATTATTTCTTGTTCGATTTCAAAACGCATAATAACATGCAATGGGTAAGTTACTTCATCAGCATCTACCCGAATAAAGCTAGGACGGACTCTTGTCATCAATTTATATAAATTTTCAGCCAAATATTCTGGCCCCGTAAAATTAAACACATCTTTAAGTAATTTTGCTATAAATTCAGTGAACTGAATAGAAGTACAAGCTTGCATCTCCATAATTAAAGATTGACTTTCATGAAAAGCCATACCTTTGGCCATTCCCACTGGTTGATGGATATATTTTTCCGGTAGATTTTGTTGGTATAAACCATGACCAGTCTCATGAATCACTCCAAATAAGCTAGAAAGAAAATTACTGTCATCATATCTAGTAGTAAGCCTTACATCAAAACGCCCACCTATACAAAATGGATGCGTTGATTTATCAAGTCTACCTCGATTTAAGTCAAATCCCATTTTTTCTAAAACTTTGATCCCTATCGATTTCTGAGTATTTTCATCTATTGGTTTAGTTAATTTTATAAATTTTTCAGAAGATTGTTTTTCATATATTTTAGCAATCAATCGGGGCAGTTCTATTTTTAACACCTTATATACATTATCAATCTCTGAAACTTCTCTCCCTGGATCGTAACTATCAACTAAACTATCATAAATCGGCTTTCCAAGTTTTTGGGATTTTACAGTAGCTATTTGAATAGAGGCTTGAAAAACTCTATCTAAATAAGGAATCAAAGTTTTAAAATCGTTTTTAGCTCGGCAGTCACGCCAAATAAATTCAGACTCACTGGAAGCTATAGAGAATTCACGTTTCATTTCTGGAGTAATGCAAAGCTCTTCCTCGTAAGATTTTTTTATCAATTGCAAATTTGCTTTTTGCCAATCATCCAAAAAATCACTCTCAAATAAAGCCTCTTCTATCAAATCACCAATTTTCTGACTGATACTCATCTCATGAATTAAAGATTCAAGCGTAGCCATTTCAGCTTGCCTTGCTCTTGCAGATCCAGATTTTAACATAGTCGCAGAATCCCAATGAGCCAATGAAGCAATATTGCTTAAATGGGAAATTTGCTCAATTTGCTTTTCCAGCTTGAGATAATTATTAATTTTATCAGACATAGGGTATATGAAACTCCAAAAAATATTATAAACATTAAAAACATAAGTTATTATTTTCTGCAAAATATGTCAATCTTTAGGTCATCAAAAAATCTGTAAATAAAACTCCCAAAAAGTAACTAAAAAAGCAACTAAATACTTGCAAGAAATCTTTAAAAACATTATCTTAAGTTTGGCTAGCGCTTGGGCGCTTATTTTGTTTAGTTGGTCAGGTTCGAAAGAAAGCAGCCAGAGCAAATCTTAAGTGGGTCAGTGCTAGCTAATAAAATTAGAAACTACTGAAATTTATGGCTAAAAATTTGCCACGCTACTTACCGTTTGCCAGAAAATATAGACCCAAGAATTTTAAGGAGCTAGTAGGTCAGGAAATATTGACAAAAACCCTAAGCTATTGCATTAATAATCAAAAACTTGCTGGAGCAATATTACTTACTGGAATCAGGGGCGTTGGTAAAACATCTTCAGCAAGAATAATAGCTAATACTATTAATTGCACTTCCCTTCTGAATGATAGTTCAAATAATGCTCTACCTTGTGGAACATGCCAAAACTGCGAAAGTTTTAGCAAAAACAACCACCCTGACGTGATAGAAATTGATGCAGCTAGTAGAACGGGTGTAGATGATGTAAGAGAAATAATAGAAAGCAGTGAATATCGCCCATTAATTGGCAAATATAAAATATTTGTTATTGATGAAGTTCATATGCTTTCAAAAAGTGCATTTAACGCATTGCTTAAGCTAATAGAAGAACCACCAGCCCATGTTGTCTTTATTTTTGCCACAACAGAAGTGCAAAAAATTCCTCTAACAGTATTATCTAGATGTCAAAGATATGATTTGCGAAGACTCACTTTTGAAGAAATTTTAACGTTATTAAAAAATATTGCTAAAATTGAGAATTTAAAATTTGAAGAGGAGGCTTTAAAAATAATTGCCTTAAAATCAGAAGGCTCGGCAAGAGACGCCACTGTAATACTCGATCAAGCATCTAGTTATATTTATAATACAGAGCAAAATGATATTATAGATTCCAAATCTGTAAATAAAATGCTTGGACTTGTTCAAACTATTACCATTTTAAGATTAATAAAATTAATTATTGCTGGAAATACTAGAGAATCAATCAAATTACTTGAAGAAATATATATGAATTCTAGTAATTTAGAATATTTTATTCAACAAATTTCCGACTTTCTTGCGTCTTTAGTTAAAGAGAAAGCCATACCAAACTTTCATGATCCTTTGCACAAAAATTATAATACGGAAATTACTGATATCTTAGTTGGAATGAGCCTATCAAGACTTAGCATTCTATGGCAAATTTTTAATAATGGAGCTAATGAAATAAAATCATCCCATAATGAATTAGTTACAGCTCAAATGCTCATCATAAAAGCTATATATTCATGTAATCTTCCTAAAATTGAACATATCTTGGATGCTTCCAGTCAAATTATAGAATTAGATCCATCCAAAAATTCATTTTTTGAAGAAGATGATTTACCAGAAAATACTAACAATATTTTTAATTTCCTCAAATTTTGTCATCAAGAAAAAGAAATTGAATTATATTATATTTTACTAAATGAAGTAGAAGTAAAAAATTTCACTTCGCCATTAATAGAAATAGTGGTAAGTACCAAGATTATACAAGAAAAACATCTTAAATCTCTTTTACACAAATGGTCTGGAATTGAATGGAATATCATTATCTCTCAACAAGAAAATATCAATAGTTTAAAAAAAACATTGCTTGAAAAAGTAAAAAATAGTGAAGATTTTTCTGTAATAAAAAATAATTTTCCTAATGCGGATATTTCCGATATAATTCTTAAATCTTAATTTATCTAATTTATAAAAAAAGGGTCTAAAATATGGATATTAATCAACTGATGAAACAAGCTCAAGTAATGCAAAAAAAAATGAAGCAAATGCAAGAAGATATTGCAAAGAAAGAATTTCAAGGTAAATCTGGGGGAGGGATTGTTGTAGTTAACATGACCGGAAACGGAGAAATGAATAAAATCTCAATAGATCCTTCTATTTTAAAAGCAGATGATAAAGAAGTTTTAGAAGATTTGGTAATTGCCGCATATAATGATGCAAAAGCAAAAGCTGACCAAGAATCAAAAAATAGCATGACTGGCGCTTTTGGCAATATTGCTGGATTACCAGGGATGAATTTGCCTTTTTAAATAGAAAATATTGATAACTAAATTTTAATTACATTAACTATAGTCAAAATGATTAAAGAAACATCTGGACCAGACCAGTTAATTTATTTGTTTTCTAAGTTACCTGGTCTTGGAACAAGATCAGCAAGAAGAATAGTTATCCATTTATTACAAGATAAAGATTTAAGGTTAAAAGGACTTATTGATGGTTTACAAGACGCTAACAATAAAATAAATTGTTGTATAATTTGCAATAATATTGATTATAGCTCTAAATGCAGAATTTGCCTTGATCACAAAAGGACTGACACTATAATTGCCATAGTCGAAACAGTTGCTGAATTATGGGCAATCGAAAGAAGCGGTCATTTTAAAGGCAGATATCATGTTCTTGGTGGCACTCTTTCTAGTAGTAAAAATCGAAGTCCTGAAGACTTAAAATTACCAAATCTATTAAGAAGATGTAATGAAAACCAAACCTTGGAATTAATTATTGCTACAAATTCAACACTTGACGGTCAAACTACCGCATATTTTATTACGGAATATTTTAAAAATCATCAAATCCAAACTTCAAGACTAGCAAGTGGAATACCGGTTGGCGGAGAACTTGATTATCTAGATGAAGGAACTTTGTGGGCAGCTTTTGAAAGTAGAAAACCATTTGAATAAAAAATTTCAATTATTGATATTTGCATTACTTAATTGTGAATTACTTTATTTTTTTATAAAAATAGATTAGAATTATTTAATAAATTATAACTTAAAAATAATGTCAGCACATGTTCTAATTGTCGGAGGATCTGGTTTTGTAGGTAAAGCTTTAGTTAAAGCTTTGCTCGAAAAAGAATATCTAGTTACTGTACTTTCTCGAAACATAAAAAATACAAGCAAGATTTTCTCTAGCAAAATACAAATTATAGATAAATTGCCCGAGGAAGAGGATGAAAAACATCGTCCATATGATATAATTATAAACTTAGCTGGGGAAACAATTTCTCAATATTGGACAGAATCTCTAAAACAAAAAATAATTTACTCTAGAAAAGAAAGTAATAGACTAATTGTAAATTACATTGCTAAAGCAAAGATAAAGCCAAGTTTAATGATAGCTGCTTCTGGTATTGGTTATTACGGTGTAAGTCTAGAAGAAAAATTTACAGAAAAATCTGAACCGTCAAAAGAGAATGAAAATTTATTTATTGTTTCTCTTTGTAAAGAAATAGAAAAATCTGCAAGAAACGCAGAAGAATTCAAAGTTCGAACCTGTTTTTTAAGAACCGGTATAGTTCTTGAGAAAGATGGAGGAATTCTTGCTAAATTATTAATCCCATACAAATTTGGTGCTGGGGGCAAAATAGGTAGTGGGGATCAGTGGTTATCATGGATTCACAGAGATGATTTAATAGGAGCCATATTTCATATCATTTCACATAAAAACATTCATGGTCCCGTTAATATTACTTCTCCAAACCCAGTCACAAACAAAGAATTTACTGAAATTTTTGCCAAAATTTTAAAACGCCCTGCTTTCATTAATTTGCCGAAATTCTATGTTAATTTAATTTTTGGTCAAATGGGTAAAGAATTATTATTAAATGGTCAAAATATTGTACCTAAAATTTTAATGGATGGTAATTTTAATTATAAATATCCCACATTACATGACGCCTTAAAAGCAATTTTCAAGTAAATTTATTATCTAAGCTAAATAGTTGGCATAGTTTTATAGAAATGGTATTATGTAAAAACACTAAGTTTAATTAATTATAAATAAACTTCACAAAGTACCTTAATAACAACAATCATAATCATGATTAATAATATTATTACGTATTATTTGATATTATACATATTTAACATCAAAATAATGGTGTATACCAATTCATCTAAATAAATAAATAGAAAAAAATGAAATTAGGTATCTTATCAAGAAGTAAAAAAATCTATTCAACAAGAAGGTTAATAGAAGCTGCTGAGAAAAGGGGTCATGATGTAAAAGTGGTCAATGTTCTAAAATGTTATATGAATATCACTGCAAACAACCCAGACATCTACTATAAAACCAATTTGGAAAAATGCAAACTAGATTTTGACGCGGTAATCCCAAGGATCGGAGCAAAAGTTACATTTTATGGCACTGCTGTTCTCAGACAGTTCGAAGTTTCAGGTGTGTGGCCTTTGAATGGTTCAATTGCAATTAGTAGATCTAGAGATAAACTTAGAGCTCATCAACTACTTGCAAGAAAAAACATTGCTATGCCAGTAACTGGCTATGCACATTCAGCAAATGCCACAGAAGATCTAATAAAATTTGTTGGTGGGGCGCCTTTGATTGTTAAAGTTCTAACTGGAACTCAAGGAAAAGGTGTTCTCCTTGCAGAAACCAATAAAGCAGCAGAAAGTTTAATTAATGCGTTTTTAAACCTACAAGCAGATTTTTTGGTACAGGAATTTATCAGAGAAGCAGACGGTGCTGATATTAGATGTTTTGTAATTGGGGATAAAGTTTTTGCAGCCATGAAGCGTCAAAGTGCCGAAGGTGATTTTCGTTCAAACTTGCATATAGGTGGTAAAGCCGAGCCTGTGAAACTTAGACCTGAAGAAAGGGCTATCGCTGTAAAGGCTGCAAAATCTCTAGGTCTTAACGTTGCTGGGGTAGATATTGTGCGCTCATCACAAGGTCCATTAGTACTTGAGGTTAATTCATCTCCTGGACTCGAAGGAATTGAAAAAATTACTGGAAAAGATATTGCTAGTGCAATAATAGAATATATAGAAAAATTTGCTATTAAATCTGTAGAAAAAAATAGTCGTCAAAAAGTATAGGTTTTTAAAATTATGGGCGTAGAAAAAGATTTTATTATTAATGGAATAAAAATAGAAAAAGGCGAAAGAAAGCAGCTAGAAATAATAATTGCTAAACTCTATGACTATACCGATATAACCATACCAGTCGAGGTGATTCGTGGTAATGAAGATGGTCCATTTATGTTTGTTAGCGCTGCCGTACATGGTGACGAAATAAATGGCGTTGAAACAATAAAAAGACTTCTATCACGCAAGAAAATTCTTAATTCTATAAAAGGTACTTTAATTGCCGTACCAATTGTAAACGTCTTTGGTTTTAATCGTAACGTTAGATATCTACCAGATAGGAGAGATTTAAATAGAACTTTTCCTGGCTCAAAAAATGGATCACTAGCTTCAAGAATAGCTCATATTTTTATGAAAGAAATAGTGATGAAATGTCAATATGGTATTGATCTTCATACTGGAAGCGCTCATAGATTTAATCTTCCACAAATTAGAGGTTATTTAGATAATCCAGAAATAGAGAAATTAGCAAAAGCTTTTGGTGTTCCTGTAATTTTACATTCTAATATGAGAGATGGTTCTTTGCGTGAATCAGCATTTAATAAGGGTATAAATATTCTTTTGTTTGAAGGGGGAGAGGCTCTAAGATATGACGAAAAGATAATTTCTTCAGCTGAAAATGGCATTATTGCTGTTATGTGTGAAATTGGTATGGTTGATAGAAAATTAGTAAGATCAAGATTACCAAAATCTAGGGAAGTTTTTAGAGCAGGTTCAAGTCATTGGGTTAGAGCTCCAATTAGTGGGAGTTTACAAACAAAGAAAAAAATTGGAAACAAGGTAAATAAAGATCAAATACTCGGTATTATTTCAAACCCGTTTGGAACTGAAAAAATGCATGTAAAAGCTAAGAAAACAGGAATTATTATTGGTATTACTATGATGCCTCTTGTTAGCAATGGTGATGCATTATTTCATATAGCAACTTTTGATAATGTAAGAGCTGTTGCCGAAGAAGTGATATATTTTGAAGAGGATTTAGACTAATGATTAGTCAAGAATTATTGCTAATTGGTTGGAGAGAATGGGCTTCTCTTCCTATGCTTAATACTCCTTTAATAAAGGTGAAAATTGATACAGGAGCCAAAACTTCAGCACTTCATGCTTATAATTTAGAAGTTATAGAAATGAACAACAAAAAATATGCTAAGTTTGCTATACATCCATTACAAAATAACGATACCATTAGCCGTCATACTATTTCCGAGATTATTGATACTCGTATTATTAGAAGTTCAAATGGACACACAGAAGAGCGCTTGGTTATTAGATCTCCAATAAAAATTGGTGCTCATTATTGGGATATAGATATAACACTCACAAAGCGCGATATAATGCGCCACAGAATGTTGCTTGGTAGGGAAGCAATGAATTCCATCCTTGTTGACCCCAGTAAATCATATTGCCAAGGGAAGCTATCTCTCAAGAAAGTGAAGTTAGAATATACAACTAACTAACAAAAATTTTGTTGTTTGTTGTATTATTATTCTATAGATAATTATCTACCTAAGTTATGACTTAGATTATCTCTATTTTTAAACATCTTTACAAAAAGATGAATCATAAAAGAAGCTGCTAATATATAAGCTATCTTATAAGATACTTCTCTGCTGAAGATATCTAAAACTCTTGAGTGGGAAAATTTATTGTTCAGAATAAAAAATACGCCCATAATAAAACCATCTATTACAGAGGATAAGATAAGTGATAAAGCATTAGATTTTATAAAACCAAGGGTTTTTGTTAATTTTTGAAAAACAACACTTGACCAGTACATGGATATCATCAAAGACGAGAATGAGGCAAAAACCAAGCCGTTTACTATTGTGCCATCAATATAATAAGGTAGTTTCCCAAGAAAAACAAAATTTACTATAATTGCAAAGGCTAGAGCATATAAGCTCTTTGCTTTAGAACAGAAGGATGTTAAAGAATTAGTTGTAATAGCGATGATAGTAAACATCAGGGCGCATTGGTATATTGCTGTACAAAAATTCAGTAGATATGTGAAGGTAAACAACAACAATACACCACAAATATACAGTTTATTACCGTGTAATTTATTATTGATTATTTTGCCCACCACCATCATGTTAACCTATTTATGTTATTATATATTATATTTGTAGAGCGAATTTCAGCAAAAAATACTATTGTCTATTCCTTTAGTCAAGGGATAAATTTATGTATTCTATTATTAATTTTACTTAGCTTTTTCTTCTTTATCTTTTATTATTGAAACTATAATTCCTATCAATATTAAAATTATTGTTATTATTAATGGCAAAATTTTTGGTATTACTACTACATGCGAAACTATTATTTTTATTCCAATTAGAATTAAAATAATAGCAAGAGAATATTTAATATATCTGAACCTTTCAACTATATCTACAAGACAAAAAAACAAAGCTCTTAAACCTAAAATTGCAAAAATATTGGAGCTATACACGATAAAGCTATCTTGTGTTATTGAAAAAATGGCAGGAATACTATCCACAGCAAAGATTAAATCCATTGCTTCAATGGTAATTAGAGCCATAAACAAAGGTGTAAAAAACAATTTACCATCTTTTTTGATAATAAACTTATTACCTACTAATTCTGGATAAAGGTTTAAATGCTTGCTAAGAAATTTATATATAAAAATATCTTTAATATTTTTAGCTGGTTTATCTACCATGTATAAAGTTTTAAAACCTGTGATAATAAGGATTATTGCAAAAACAAATAATATCCATTCAAATTGTTGAATCAGAGATGATCCGACATAAATCATTATTGCTCTGAAAATAATTACACCTAATATACCCCAAAATAAAACCCTATGCTGGTATTTTATGGGAATTTCAAAAAAAGTAAAAATCATTGACATAACAAAAATATTATCAAGTGACATAGCTTTTTCTAAAAGAAATCCCGTATAATATTCACTCGCTTTATCTGGTCCAAACTCATATAAAATAAATAAACCAAATAAACATGATATAGCTAAATAAAAAAGACTTATATATATGCTTTTTTTAAAACTAATTACTTCATCTTTTTTATTTAAAACACCTAAATCAATGATTAAAAGTGCAGTAATTAAAGATATAAAAACAATCCAAGTAAAATTTTGCTCTGTCATATAAATATTTATTCTTTTGAGATTTGTTTAGTATAGTGTCTTTGCTTTGAAAACTACAAAAATAATGTTTATAATTAATGAATTATTAAAGATTAATTTCTAGAACTGTGTTTTTATCGACCTGTATGTTAACAGTAAATAAAATTCAAATATTTGATTCTAAATCTATTGGTTAAATGTCTTTGCAAAAAGATTCTTTTAGACTTATAATAGATCAAATTATTTATATGGGTGTTAAATTAATGTCAGGTCAGGTTTTAGAACTTATTATATTCGCAGGAATTGCTTTTTTTATAATAAGTAAACTCATATCTAATTTAGGAAGTACATCGAGTGATGACCCCGCAAAAAATAAAAGTTTTTTTGGAGAAAATTTTAGTAAAACTCTAAAAGACGTGACTTACACTGGTTCTGCAAACATTCTAAAACCTAATTTTTCAAAACCAAGTAAATTAGAAATTAAAGATTTAATCTTGTTGGAAAATAAAGATTCTATCGAAAAAGGATTGCAAGAAGTTCTAGATAAAGCTCCTTCTTTTGATGCAAGACTTTTTGTTAATGGGGCAAAACTAGCATTTAAAATGATTGTAGAATCTGCTTTTAATGATGATGATAAACAGTTAGAAGAGCTGATTGATAAAAGATATATTGATAATTTTAAATCAATAGCAGCAAATTATGGCGAATTAACAGAAGATTCAGAAAAAATCTCAGCACAAATATCTGAGATATACATGTTTGGTAATAATATTTTCATCAAAATATTATTGATGGGTAGCAATGTTACTGAAAAAATCAAAGATTTACATGAAGAATGGACTTTTTCCAAGAGTACTTTAAGCAAAAACCCTTCTTGGTATTTAACTAATATTGATAGACCTCAATAATTCTCGAACCATATTACTAGATTTAAATAAGTCGCAAAGATTAGCCATAAAAAATATGGTATCATAGCATATGTTATTCTCTGATATTTGTTTAATGAGTTTACCATTATATAGCCATTTATTATAATCATAATTAATATTATCAAGGAGGATAGACCGGTCATATGCATTGCAAAAAAGATAGGAGTCCATATCCAGTTCAATATCATCTGAATTAGAAATAATGTTAATAATGGTTTAACTTGCTTTTCTTGTTTTTTATCCCAAAGAAACTTTCCTACTAATGCTAGAATAATATATAGTACAGTCCAAGTTACTGAAAAAACAAAGCCTGGTGGTGTAAGTGAAGATTTTACAATTGAATTATACCAATCCATGTTGGTTTTAGTTATCTGACCAAGACAAAACCCTATACACTGAAATGAGATAATCCAAGCAAAATTATATAGAGCTTTTTTTCTATCAAATATCATATACTTATCCTGTTTAACTCTAGTTTCTACTAGAAAATATCTTATTGCAAATGAATAATTTTTAAAAAGCTATAATTCTTATAAAAATTTGGTATAATAACGGCTGAAATATTTTTCTATTTTTTCAAAATTATATTTATGAAAGAAATTGTTTTTATTAAAATGCATGGTTTAGGCAACGACTTTGTTATTGTTGAAAATTCTCTAATTTCAGAGATTGAAGATATAAAAAATTTTGTAATTACTGTTTCAAATCGTCAAATTGGCATTGGTTGTGATCAATTTATAACTTATACAAAGCATGATCATTTTATTTCTATGAATATTTTTAATCAAGATGGGTCTAGGGCAAAAGCTTGTGGTAATGCTTCTAGATGCATATCTCGTTTAATTTTTGATAAATATGGAATTAAGGATGTGACAATAAATATTGACGATAAAAAAATTAACTCTGTCTATTCTGATCCAGATAATATTACTGTTAATATGGGTATAGCGAATTTTTCAACTGATTGGATGCCAACACAAGAAAAATTATGGCAAATAGCTGAAAAATATAGGATAGAACCAAAAGAAATGATTTGCGTGGATGTTGCTAATCCTCATCTTGTAATTTTTACTAAACTAAGTGATAAAGATAAAAAAATCATTGGCAAAAATTTACAAAACCATGATTTATTTGCTAATGGAGTAAATGTAAATTTTGCCCAAGTTGAAGATAATACTATTTTTTTAAAAGTCTGGGAAAGGGGTGCGGGTTTTACAATGGCTTGTGGCAGTGGTGCATCTGCTAGTTTTGCAGCTGCAAGTAAACTGGGTTTTGTTGATAAAGCAGCGCTAGTATCTTTTGAACTAGGTTCTTTAAAAATGCAAGAACAAGATAATCAAATCTTGATGACTGGTCCAGCATCATATGTTTTTACTGGGGAATATTATTTATGAATAAAAACCAAGAAGTAGTAACTTTCGGATGCAGATTAAATATTTATGAAAGCGAGATTATCAAAAATAATTTAGCAAAATCACAACTTGAAAATGTTGTAGTATTTAACACTTGCGCAGTAACAAAAGAAGCTGAAAAACAAGCAAGACAGGCTATTCGTAAAATAAAAAGACAAGATCCATCCAAAACTATAATTGTTACTGGCTGCGCTGCCCAAAATAATCCAGAAATGTTTGGGTCAATGATTGAGGTAGATAAAGTTTTGGGTAACGAGGAAAAACTCTCAAGTACTAATTATTTTATTGGAGATGCGAGAGTTGCTGTTAATGATATTATGTCTGTTAAAGAAACGGCAAATCACTTAGTAAAAAGCTTTGAGGGCAAAGCTAGAGCTTTCATCCAAGTACAAAATGGTTGTGACCATAGATGTACTTTTTGTATGATACCATATGGAAGGGGTAATAGTAGATCCGTACCAATTGGAGTGGTTACTGAGCAAATTCGAATCTTAGTTGCTGAAAATTATCATGAAATAGTATTAACAGGTGTAGATGTAACTGCTTACGGATCTGATCTACCTGGAACACCTAGTTTTGCTCAGATGATTAGAAGAATATTAGCTTTGATACCTAATCTAGAAAGACTTAGACTTTCCTCAATCGACGTAGCAGAAATAGATGATGATCTGTTTGACCTTATTGCTTATAACCCAAGAATAATGCCACATTTTCATATTAGCTTGCAGGCTGGAGATAATATGATTTTAAAAAGAATGAAACGTCGCCATAATAGAGAGCAAATAATTGAATTTTGCAACAAACTCAGATCCATCAGACCAGAAGTATCTTTTGGCGCTGATATTATTGCTGGATTTCCGACTGAAACAGATGAGATGTTTGAGAATACAAAAAAATTAATTTCCGAGGCAGGGCTGCAATATTTACATATTTTCCCTTATTCAGAAAGGGAAGGTACGCCAGCTGCTAGAATGCCTCAAGTACCTAAGAATATTAGAAAAGAAAGGGCAGCAATTTTAAGAGCAGAAGGAATAAAAGAATTACATAAATTTTTTAATCAGAATCTTGGTAGAGATGTAAATATTTTGGTTGAAAAAAATAATATGGCTCATACAGAGAATTTTATACCAGTAAAAATTGATGGTAACTATAATGTTGGCGAAGTAATAAAGGCAAAATTACATTCATTTTCAAGTAACTACATGATAGCAAGAGCATCCTAAGCTAAGATACATAGATTAAATTTATATAAATAACAAGTTAGCTCTATCTTCTTTATTGCAATAATACAACATAACGTTAATTATGTTAAAATTAATTTAGTCATTATAGATAAATATGTTTGATAGATTTAGATTTGTAAGTAGAATGTACGTAGGGAATTATACATAAGAAAATTACTTTAAGCTATGTATATATTTTGAATCTTAAATAATTATTAAGGAGATTATCATGAAAAAAATTCTTTTAACTACTGCAGCGGCATTAACTATTGCTACTTCTACAGTTTATGCAGCAGAAGATACATTCTATGTAAAAGGTCAAGTCGGTTGGGATAAACTAGATAAAATTCAAAAAGCAAAATCAACAAACGATGTATTTCTTGGTCTTGGTGTTGGTTACTATGTAATGGATAATGTTAGAGCAGATCTAACTTTTGATCATTACGTAAACCCTAAATATAAGATATCAGCTACAGACAATGGTATAAAAACTACTGGAAAAATAAAAGCGCATGCCGATACATTAATGGTTAATGGTTTTGTTGACTTATTTGATGTTAGTGTTGCTAAAATATTTGCTGGTGCTGGTGTTGGTATGTCCATGGTTAGTGGTAAGGGTACAGAAACTGACAACTTACCGAATGGTACCACTATGACTGATTCTGAAAAATTTAAGAAGAAAAACAATTTTGCTTACGCCGTACATTTAGGTGCTTCAACAGAATTCGCATCTGGTGTAAATGGTGAATTAACATATAGCTATAGAAATCTAGGCAAAATGAAAGGTCCAAAAAATGAAAAATCAGTTGGTACTGTTAAAGGTCACCATATTGCAGCTGGTGTAAGATTTGATATCTAATTTGTTTCTTAATATAGCCAAAAAACTTACTAAAAAACTAAAAAGCCATTCAGAAAACTCTGGGTGGCTTTCTTTATGGAATATTGAAACACTCAAATCCGATTTAATTATTAATGTTTTGGTACTTAAATATGATTTTTATAACTTGAAACTTGTATTAAATAGAAATTATGCTAAAAATAGAATATAGACTATAGAATTTCATGATAGTTTGTCGAGATAATTACTTTAACAAACTCGGTTTAGGCAAAATATGTTCCCAATTGTTAGATTAAGAAGAAATAGAAGAACTAGCTGGCTTCGTGATTTAATGGCAGAATCTACTCTTCGTCCTGAAGATCTTGTATTACCAATTTTTGTAGTTGAAGGAGAGAATCAACGTCAAGAAATCAAGACTATGCCAGGAGTCTATAGGCAATCAATAGATCAATTGTTAATTACAACAAAAGAAGCGGCGTCTAGAGGAATTAAAGCAATTGCATTATTTCCATCAATCGAACAAGATTTAAAATCTGAAAATGCTGATGAGGCTTATAATCTCGATAATTTAGTTTGTCGTGCTATTAGAACTATTAAAAATCATGGTATTGAAATAGGTATTTCATGTGATGTAGCACTTGATCCTTACACCATTCATGGTCATGACGGTATTTTAATTGATAATGATGTTGATAATGACAGAACGATTGAAGCTTTGTCCCATCAAGCATTAGTTTTATCAAAAGCTGGGGCAGATATTATAGCTCCTTCTGATATGATGGATGGTAGGATAATGGCTATTAGGGAAGAGCTTGATGATAATGGCTTTACTAATGTAAATATTCTGTCCTACGCAGCAAAATATAACTCTAGCTTTTATGGACCATTTAGACAGGCAGTAAACAGTGACAAAAAAGAATATTTAAATAAATCAACATATCAAATGGATATTCGTAATATCAAGGAAGCTATGCGTGAAATTGCGCAAGATATTAAGGAAGGGGCTGATATGATTATGATAAAACCGGGAATGCCTTATCTGGATGTAATACGTGAAGCTTCAAAAAGGTTTGATGTTCATATTTTTGCATATCAAGTTAGTGGCGAATATTCGATGCTCAAAATTGCTTCTAATGCTGGAGCTCTTGAGTGGGAAAAAGTAATAATAGAATCGCTTGTTAGTTTCAAGCGTTCTGGGGCATCTGGGATATTTACTTATGCAGCTTTAGAAGTGGCTGAGATGATCAAATAAATTATTAGGTAAAATGCTATGGAAGAACATAAAAAAATTGGGTTAACTACAAAAATAATCATACTACTTGCTATAATTATAGCACTTGTATCATCATATATTTTGATATTTATAGAATTACCTAATAAACCATTATCTGGTCAAGGTGGATCTATTGCAGAAGATATACCAATAGGTGGTAAGTTTAATTTGATTGATCAAGATGGTAATAAATTTGATAGCAAGCAGATGAAAGGACATTTTAGCTTAGTTTATTTTGGATTTACCTATTGCCCTGATATTTGCCCTACTACGCTAAATAAATTAGCAAATGTTATTGCTACTTTGGAGAAATATAAAATTGATGTAATGCCAATATTTATTACGATTGATCCTAAAAGGGATAATTCTGCATTGCTCAAAGAATATTTAGGGCATTTTAATTCAAAATTCATAGGCCTTACTGGCTCCGAGAAAGATTTAAAATATGTCGCTGATCTATATAAGGTTTTTTATACTAAATCTGAAGCTGCTGAAAATTCTAGTAATTACATGATAGATCACTCTTCTTTTGTATATTTAATGGATAAAAATGGCAAATATATGAAGCATTTTTATCTGAATAGTTCGGCAGAAGAAATTATTGAATATATAAGAGTGAATAAATAAACCACTATTATTCACTCAACAGAAAATACTATTTTTTAAATTAAATTAGGTATTTTAAGCAAGTTATGACTTCTTGTCATAACTATTTGTATCATATTTATATTCGAAAAGAGGATTTACCCATAACAATCAGGGTTTGATTAGGAAGGTTAGGAAAGAGTAATTTCTCAACCCAATTATGTTGTAATCCAAATAAAACACATGGTGTTGTTTCTCTTCTTAATTGTTTTTTATTTTTAACTTTTCTTTAAGCTTATCATTAAAAAATTAATTTAAGATATTGAATTTGCCCAAGATCAGGCGTTACAAAAAGGTCTTAACGCGAATTTAGGATAAGGAGAGTTTAGAATTAGATGTAAACTGTTTTTAGATATGTTAATTTAGTAAGAGCATAGCTAACAATGCAAGTAATGATATGAACTAAAAAATTGAGAGGTGCTCTATGCCTTGT
>Ga0222713_10002604_pt1 | contig 19173 bp, 19 predicted proteins | sample C33_649DmetaG_FD_165061 | JGI IMG/M metagenome (GOLD analysis project Ga0222713, IMG submission 165061) | Estuarine water microbial communities from San Francisco Bay, California, United States - C33_649D | ecosystem: Environmental > Aquatic > Marine > Unclassified | place: USA: California...
CTTCCGGGACTATCCAGCTTTGTTAGCGAGTTCCTTGTACTAGTTGGAACATTTACTCGTTACCCAGTGCATGCAATTATTGCGACCTTCGGAATTGTTTTAGCTGCGCTGTACATTTTGATTCCAGTACAAAAGGCGTTGCACGGTCCAACAACTGCAGGTAATGAAAACCTTAAGGATCTCAACCTTCGCGAGAAGCTTGCAATCGCACCGGTCATTGCAATCATTGTTGTGTTGGGCTTCTACCCATCACCACTGCTGAATGTAATTAACCCCGCAGCTAAGCATGTGATCTCACAAATGGGATTCACTGATCCTGTACCAAGTATTGGGGACAAGTAATGACATTTACAGCACCAGTTCTTTCATACACATTACTTTCACCAATCTTAATTTTGCTTGGTGGAGCACTCATTGGTGTTCTCGTAGAAGCATTTGTCTCTAAGGCACTTCGCCCAGCAGTTCAGTTAACGCTGACTCTTGGAACGCTCATGCTTTCTCTGTTCCAGGTATGGCGAATTCGTGGAGAGCAATCATTAACTCCGGCGATGGGATCACTTGTAATTGATGGTCCTGCGGTTCTTTTGCAGGGATCAATTCTTGTTATTGCGATTATTTCAATCTTCTTAATCGCCGATACAGAGCATTTCACCCCGCTAGCCGCCGCTCTTCCAGGATCTGCAGAAGAGCGTGAAGCAGCACAAGCTGGAAACCAGGTCACCGAGGTTTACCCACTTACCTTGTTTGCTGTTTCGGGAATGATGCTATTTCCAATCGCAAGTGATTTGATCATGCTCTTTGTTGCACTCGAAATGCTTTCATTGCCGTTGTACTTGATGGCAGGCCTTTCTCGCCGCCGTCGTTTGGCATCACAAGAGTCAGCGCTTAAGTACTTCCTATTGGGCTCATTTGCCTCAGCATTTTTCCTCTTCGGAGCGGCGTATTTATACGGTTTCTCAGGCTCAATCACCTTTGCAGGAATCCGTGAATCAGTAATTGGTGGCAGCGGAAATGATGTTCTGCTCTTGATCGGTATGTCATTCCTATCAATTGGATTGCTCTTCAAGGTCGGTGCAGTTCCATTCCACTCATGGTCACCAGATGTGTACCAAGGTGCACCTACTCCAATCACAGCCTTTATGGCAGCGGCAACCAAGGTTGCAGCCTTTGGTGCGATGCTTCGAATCTTTTACACAGTATTTGCCAACGCAGAATGGTCATGGACTCCAATCATCTCTGCCATTGCAATCATCAGTATGTTGCTTGGATCTCTTGTTGCTATTACGCAGCGCGATGTAAAGCGCATGTTGGCGTACTCATCAATTGCCCACGCAGGTTTCTTGCTTTCAGGAATTATTGCCCTTAACAAGGCTGGTCTTGATGCAACGATCTTCTACTTATTTGCTTACGGTGTTGCAACAGTTGGTGGTTTTGCTGTTGTGACCTTAGTTCGCGATTCATCTGGCGAAGTTACCGATCTCAATCGTTGGAAGGGACTTGGAAAGCGTTCACCATTTGCTGCCTCTGCCTTTGCTCTCTTCCTATTGGCTTTTGCTGGAATCCCACTAACAAGTGGTTTCATCGGAAAGTTTTCAATCTTCTCTGCAGCATATGAAAATGGCGCAACAGCGGTTGTTATCACCGGTGTGCTTTCAAGTGCGATTGCAGCCTTCTTCTACATTCGCGTCATTGTGTTGATGTTCTTCACAGATGCGGTTGAAGATGGAACAGCGGTGGAAATTCCTTCAATTCTTACCCGCGCAACTGTTGTTATCTCTGCGGTAATCACATTGGTTTTGGGAATCTATCCAGCCCCAGTACTTGATTTCATTACCGACTTAGCTATCTTCATTCGATAATGTCCACCTTTGGCATTCCCAATGTTGCGCCAGCACTAGAGGCGCAACTAATTAGCCAAATGGCACAGGTTGAATCTTTACTACGTAGTCACACTCGTAGCGAGTACCCATTTGTTGATGAGACCGCACACCACCTTGTAGCCGCTGGAGGCAAGCGTTTACGCCCCTTATTGACCCTTTTAACCGCTCAATATGGTGATCCAAATGCCGAAGGCGTTATAGCCGCTGCGGTTGCTTGCGAAATTACACACCTTGCAACCCTGTATCACGATGATGTTATGGATGAAGCGCCACTTCGTCGCGGAGTGGAAAGTGCCAACATGCGTTGGGGAAACACGATTGCAATTTTGACCGGAGATTTTCTTTTTGCAAAGTCGTCAGATCTATTGGCCGATCTTGGTCCTGCAGCTGTTCGCTTACAAGCACGAACATTTGAGCGTTTAGTTATTGGCCAGATCATGGAAACCCAGGGTCCAAACCCTGGTCAAGATCCGCTAGAGCATTATCTAAAGGTTGTTGCAGATAAGACTGGATCCTTGATTGCAGCATCTGCACGTTACGGTGGAATGATCTCTAAAGCACCTGCAGAAATCACCGACACCGTAACTATCTTTGGCGAAAAAATAGGTGTTGCTTTCCAATTAGCCGACGATGTTATTGATATTGCGAGCGAATCAAATCAATCTGGAAAGACGCCAGGAACAGATTTACGTGAAGGTGTTCCAACATTAGTAACTCTCAACGTAATGAGATCCACTGATTCTGCAGATGCTGATCTCAAGCGGCTTCTTAGCGTACCAATTGAAGATGAAGCAACTGTGCAGCAAGTTTTAGTAGCACTTCGCAATCACAAAGCTTTAGATCAGTCCCGTCAGCAATTGGTTCAGGTAGCCAAAGAAGCTCGTGGAGCGCTGGGGCCATTGCCAATCAATGATGCAACGGGTGCGCTTATATCGCTATGCGACGCTGTTATCGACCGTTCTGCTTGATCTAATCAAATCTAAAGCTAGCGTTACTAAGGCTGCCCAGATAATCAAGAAACCAATCCATCGTGCTGTCGGCATATCTTCCTGAAGTATCCAGACACCAATTGAAAATTGAATCGTTGGTGTTATGTATTGCAGTAAACCAATTGTTGTAAATGGAAGTCTGTTTGTTGAGCCGTTAAACAGCAGTAGAGGAATTGCTGTGATTGCACCTGCACTTATGAGAAGTGCCGTAAATCCCCATTCCTGACCAAACTGGCCAGTTCCTTGATTGCCAATGTAAATCAGGTATCCCAGATAAAAGAAGCTGGAAATAAAGGTTTCAATAGCTAGACCTTCCAGCGCCCCCAGGCCCAGCTGCTTTTTAACTACACCGTAGCTACCCCATGAAACTGCCAGCGCAAATGCGATCCATGGAAATCTTCCATAATCAATTGTTAAAACCAAAACACCAATCGTTGCGATTGTGACAGCAGCCCATTGAAGTCTCCGCATTTTCTCCTTTAGCAAGATAACACCAAAACCAATAATGACTAATGGATTTATGTAGTAACCCAACGATGCTTCAACAACATGCTCATTGTTTGTTGCCCAGATATAAACTAACCAGTTAATTGACACTAAAATGGATGATAGAAAGAGTTTTGCCGCAACCATGGGGCGCTGTAACGTCAATAGAGTTGATTTCAATGCCTTTGTTCCGGCCAAGACGATAAGACAAAAAACGAGAGTCCACACAGCACGGTGTGAAACAATCTCAAGAGGATTAGCTTTAGCCAACAGTAGCCAGTACAGCGGAAACAATCCCCACAAGGTGTAAGCACTTACACCAAATAAAAGACCGAGCTTATTTTTACTCAATTATCTAAAGTTCGTGAATTGAACTGCAAAATCCCAGCCACCATCTTTGATCATGGCCATTGTTTCTTGAAGATCATCACGACTCTTTGAAGTAACGCGGAGTTCGTCACCTTGAATTTGAGTCTTAACAGACTTTGGGCCCTCATCACGAATCTTCTTTGCAATCTTCTTTGCATTCTCAGTGGAGATGCCTTCCTTCAAAGGTGCTGCAATCTTGTAAATCTTTCCTGACAACTGCGGAGTACCTGCGTCTAGATGCTTCAAAGAAACACCACGCTTGATCATCTTGTCCTTTACAACATCTAGCGCCGCCTTCGCGCGCTCTTCGGTATCTGCTTCAATCAAAACCTTATCGCCTTCCAGTTCAATTTTGGAACCGGTGTTCTTGAAATCAAAGCGGGTCTCGATCTCGCGGACCGCCTGGTTAATGGCGTTATCCAGCTCCATACGGTCGATTTTGGAGGTTACGTCAAAACTTGCTTCTGCTGCCATTTAAGGACTCCTTGACTCGAAAAAGCGCGGTTTGTATGCGCACTTGCCTAAGGTATCCTTTCCCTTCGCACTATCCATAATTGCCGCAGTACTTGTTCGACCTTGGCGGGTTGCCCGAGCGGCCAATGGGAGGGGACTGTAAATCCCCCGGCTCTGCCTTCGAAGGTTCAAATCCTTCACCCGCCACCAAGCATCACTTGAACGGTTTACTGAACTCCACATTTTCGGTCTGCTCTAATTCGAGCAAGCGGTTCCATTTGGCTGTTCGTTCTGAACCATGAGTCGATCCAACTTTTATTTGAGCTGCTCGCCATCCAGTTGCCAAATCAGACAACCAAGAGTCTTCTGTCTCACCAGAACGTGCAGAGACCACGGTCCTAAACCCTGCACTTTGTGCTTCCATCAATACTTTGTGGGTGTTTGTCACTAATCCATTTTGATTTGGTTTAATCAAAATTGAGTTCGCTGCTTGCTCTTTGATTGCTCTTTTCAAACGCTCAGAATTAGTTGTTAAGAGATCATCTCCAAGCACCTGCAAATCCTTGGGGGCAATGTCCATAAAGGAACTCCAGCTCTGCCAATCATCTTCCGCAAAGGGATCTTCAATCGTAACTATTGGATAATTCGAAACCAGCCCATGTATGTAAGAGACAAAATCACCCGATGCATAAGTTTTTTAGAAGCGGCTAAGTTATATGTCCCATTAGAGAAAAACTGGGTAGAGGCAACATCTAGCGCAAATGAAACTTGAGTTTTTGGCTTTAGACCGACTTTTTCAATTGCCTGAACAACAAAATCAATTGCTAATTCAATTGAATTAAAAGCTAACCTGTTATCAATACGCTTCGGCCAGTTAGGTCAAATAAAGAAGTAGATGAGTTCATGAGGAAAGCCTTCCTTTATTCTCGAGTTTTGTCAATGGTTTACAATTACTACAAATGGAGCATCAAGGGGCCGTTACTTAACCGACTGATGATTAATGTGTCTGAAATGATTTTCGCGCCCTCGCGTTTTAAGCCTTTAACAAGTTCATTATCAGATACCCCGGTAATTGATAACAAAACATTATTTGAATGAATAAGGTCATATTTGGTTAGCACTGGAAGATTAAGTGGTTTTAGAGGGTTATCTCTGAATACCTCAATGTCATTCTTTGCGACAAGTTGAGTTTGAATGTTTCCACCTAAAGCAATTATTCCTGCAGCTGCAATCACGGCTTCAGGAGAACCCCCGATACCGATCATTGCATCAACGTCAGTATCAGGTAAACAAGTTGCCAATGCAGCTGTAACATCGCCATCGTCAAAAAATCTAACCTTTATACCTATTGCCTGTAATTCTAAAGCCAATTTTTCATGCCTTGGCCGGCGTAAGACATTAACAACTAATTCCTGGATTTCTTTGGACTTTGCCTCTGCGATGACGTGTAGATTTTCTATTAAGGGTCGAGTAATAGAGACCTTGGCAGCAGCTTCGTGGCCTGTAACTAATTTGTACATATAGAAATTGTCTTCTGGATTAAACATTGTATTACTTGGAGAAAGTGCAATTAAACTAACAGCGCCAGTTTTTCCTTTGGCCACTAATGATGTTCCATCAATTGGATCAACTGCTATATCAAATGCAAGACCAGCGCCATTTCCTACTTTCTCGCCATTTTTTAGCATCGGAGCGTTATCTTTTTGGCCTTCACCTATAACTACTGTTCCATTCATGGTAATTGAGTTAAGTACACTGCGCATCGCATTTACAGCGGCCGCATCAATTGCATTTCTGTCCATGGAGCCGTGAAGATCAAAGACGCTTTCAGCTGCCGACTTGGTTACTTTTTGAATCTCTTCGAAGGAAAGTGTTTCAAGCATTATTGCTAACCCCTGATGCGTTATTAGCACTTATTGAAGCTCTTCCGCTTTCTAGCCGAGCTATTGGAACTCTAAATGGGGAACATGAGACATAATCAATTCCTAGCGAGTTAAAGAAGTGAATACTGCGAGGATCTCCACCATGTTCACCACAGATGCCTAGTTTGAATTGAGGATCAAGTCGTCTGGCATGTTCTACTGCGGTTCTAACAAGAATTCCGACCCCCGCTTCATCAAGTGACTCGAAGGGGTTAAAGGGCAGTAACTCTAAATCAAGGTATCTGGGTAAGAATGAGGATTCAACATCATCTCTGCTAAATGCCCATGTCAACTGAGTTAAGTCATTTGTACCAAATGAGAAGAAATCGGCATACGGCACAAGGCGATCAGCGGTAATCGCAGCACGTGGAGTTTCAATCATGGTTCCAATGGGGAAAGTTGTTGTTTGGCCAGCGTGAGCAAATGTTGCTTTTATCTCTTGTTCAAGAGTTTCCCGCAAGTGGAGTAACTCTCTCTGCGTTGCGACTAACGGAATCATAACTTCTGGAAGGGGAGTATGACCGAGTCTTTGAACTTCAATGAATGCATGCACTAATGCGCGAACTTGCATTTTATATAACTCAGGAATCAAGATTCCTAGCCTTACTCCACGTAATCCAAGCATTGGATTGGCTTCATGCATTCTTTGAACTGCAGAGAATATTGCTGTGTCACGAGCCGATACTTCTAAGTTAAGTGCTTCAGACCTGGCTTTTTCAGCCATCAGAGTTGAAAGCGGCGGTAGGAATTCATGTAGTGGGGGATCAAGCAAGCGCACAGTTACCGGTTGTCCGGACATCGCCATCATGATTCCAACGAAGTCAGCTCTTTGTAGGGGTTCCATCTCGGCGATTACGCCATTCTGAACTTCTTCATTTTCTGCCAATACTAATCTTTCAATGTAACTTCTTCGTGGCCCCAAAAACATGTGCTCTGTTCTGCATAACCCGACTCCTTCTGCACCAAGAATTCTTGATCTGACCGCATCTTCTGGGGTATCTGCATTGGCGTGTATGCGTAATTTACGTACGGCATCTGCATGAGTAAGAATTCTGTCAACCGCTTTTACAACTGCAGGCGCATTGGGATTGTCTGCAACAAGTCGTCCCTCTAAATACGAAGTTACATGGGAAGCTACCACTGGCACTTCTCCTAAGTAGATCGCCCCTGTGCTTCCATCAATCGAAATTATGTCGCCTTCATGGACAACGTAATCATCAATAGAGAACTTGCCTGATTTTTCATCTACGTTGATACTTTCACAACCACAAACAGCCGTTTTTCCCATTCCCCTAGCTACAACAGCAGCATGAGAAGTTTTGCCTCCCCGGCTTGTCAAAATACCTTCCGAGGCAACCATGCCCACAAGGTCATCAGGGCTAGTTTCTCTTCTAACGAGAATTACTTTCTCACCCTTTAAGGAAAGATCGTGAGCTCTTTTTGAATCAAACACAACTGAACCAACAGCCGCCCCGGGTGAGGCCGGAATGCCCCTTGCAATTTCTAAAGTTGTTGTAGACAAATCAAACTGCGGGAACATCAAGTGCACTAATTGTTCGCCCGATGTTCGAAGCAGTGCTTCATCTATGTTGATTTTTCCTTCATCCACTAATTGACTAGCGATTCTAAAAGCCGCCTCAGCAGTTCTTTTTCCAACTCTTGTTTGCAAAATCCAGAGCTTTCCTTTTTCGACCGTGAATTCAATGTCGCATAGATCCCTATAGTGGTCTTCAAGGAGGCTCATTGTTGAATCAAGATCTGCATAAACAGAAGGGTATTTCTGGGCAAATTCATGAAGAGATATGGGGGTTCGGATACCCGCAACTACATCTTCACCTTGAGCTCGTTCAAGATAGTCACCATAGTTTCCACTTTCACCAGTGGAAGGATTTCGGGTAAAGGCAACACCTGTTCCTGAGTCATCACTTAGATTTCCAAAGACCATTGACTGGATATTCACTGCCGTTCCTAGATCAGAGGGAATTCTTTCTCGCTGGCGGTAAAGCTGTGCCCGTTCAGAATTCCAGGAATGAAAGACAGCTTCAACAGAACGAAGTAAATGATCGCGGGGATTAAGAGAAAATGACTTACCTTCGGCTTTTTCAATTAACTGTATGTATTCAGCAATAAGCAATTTTGTTTGTTCAAAACCTAACTTGTCGACGGTCTTAATCTTTGCCGCTTGCAAGTAGGTATGATCAATATCTGCAAAACTATCTTTAGAAATATCGCACACAATTCGTCCATACAGATCTATAAATCTTCTGTAAGAATCCCAGGCAAATTCAGGGTTACCAGTTTGTTGAGCCAAACCATGTGCTACATCAGGTGTCATTCCAACGTTGAGAATGGTTTCCATCATTCCAGGCATAGAAAACTTTGCACCAGACCGAACAGAGATGATTAGCGGGTTATTTGGATCTCCAAAGGTTCGACCCAAAGAGCTTTCAACTTCATGGATCGCTGCATCTAATTCGGTGATGAGTTTTTGGGGGAGAGTTCCAGTACGTAAAAATTCTCGACATGCTTGGGTTGTAATTGTGAATCCAGGTGGAACCGGCAGTCCGATCTTGACCATTTCTGCCAAGTTTGCGCCTTTGCCACCTAAAAGATCTGACTGTGTCTTATCTCCAAAAGAAAAGGGATAGATAAAGTCTGAAACCTTTGTCATCTCTTACTCCCCATAAACAACGTAGGGCAGAAGAGTAATGTCCAAGGGGCAAATTGTAAACAGTATACAAAAGGTGTTTTATCGGGTTGGGTTGGCAATCCTTTCAAGGGCTGCACACGCATAGTCGTAAACAGCTTTCACATCATGGGTCATGGCAATTTCTTGGCTCCAAAGCGCCCCACCCATGCACACCCCAACACATCCTGCATCGATATACGAGCGCACTTCTGCCGGTTGGACCCCGCCGGATACCACCAGCGCTAAATCAGGAAGAGTCTCCAAAACGCTATGGATAAATTCAATACCACCCACCGCACTTATTGGAAAAACCTTCAGACTTGTTGCGCCGAGTTGTTGGGCTCGAACCATTTCGGATGGAGTTAACGTGCCCGGGGTAAATGGCAAACCTACTCGCACAGCTACCTTAAGAATTGCTTCATCCAAATTTGGCGCAACACCAAAAGCAGCACCCATAGATTGCAATCTTTGAACTTGTTCTATGGTTCGAACGGTTCCACCACCTAAACGTGTGACACCTTCTGCTAGCAATTTCTCAATAACTTGCAGTGCGTTAGGTACCGTCATGGTGACTTCAATGGCATCAACACTTGTTGCATTGAAACCTCTAGCCAACATTAGAGCAATCTCTGGATCATCAGTTCGAATTACCGCTACTACACCAGATTTCATACTGCAGTAAGTCCGGCATCCATTGAAAACACAGTGCCATTCACAAATCTTGCTTCGGGACTTAGGAGAAACGCAATTCCATGTGCAACTTCTTCAGGTGTTCCCATCTTCCCATCAAGCTGACGAGCCTCCATCAACTTTCTCGTGGCCACAGGATCAGGGGCATCAGAAAGAATGCGACCGATCCAAGTTGAATCAACCGTTCCTGGTGCAATGGCATTGATTCGAATCCCATCGAGTGCGTGATCTGCTGCAATGCAACGAGTTAAACCAACCACTGCAGCTTTAGATGCACAGTAGGCGACTCTATTCTTGAGTCCAACCAAGGCACCAGCAGATGCCACATTAACTATTTCGCCCTTTTTACGAGCAACCATTTGAGGCACAATCAACTTGCACATCAAAAAAGTAGCCTTGATGTTTACATCAAAGGTTAGATCCCACTCTTCTAGGGTTGTTTGCTCGACAGTTCTAGCAAAGCCAATACCTGCGTTATTTACGAGGGCATCTACTTCGAATTCACTAAACTTTTTGCCGAGTTCGCTGAGGACTTTCTCACCGTCAGAGAGGTCAATATTTAGAATTTCGACCTTGCGGTTGTGAATCCCCAACGAATTTCGCGCAACTTCAAGGTTAGACAGATCTTCGTCAATCAGGAAAAGGTCGTAGCCATCTTTTGCTAATTAATGCGCAGTTGCCAAACCAATTCCGTTAGCTCCTCCGGTGATTACCGCAAGAGGTTGCGAAGATCCTTTGTAACTCACAATTAAGCCCCTACGACTTTGTTTCTTAGAATTCCGATCTTCTCGATCTCGACTTCAATTACATCTCCAGGTTTCATAAATAGCGGTGGCTTTGAGAACGCACCAACTCCATGAGGTGTTCCGGTGGTGATTACATCGCCCGGTTCCAAGGTGATGCGTGCTGAGATATATGAAATTAAGAAAGGGATACTAAAAATTAGATTTGAGGTATTGCTTGACTGAACAGTCTTTCCATTCAAGCGAGCTTGAATTTTTAGATTGTGTGGATCACCGATTTCACTGGCCGGAACAATGCGAGGACCGATCGGACCGTAGGTGTCATATGACTTACTTCGCACCCACTGGCCATCTTTACCCTGTGCTTCTCGATCTGTTACATCGTTCATACAGGTATATCCAGAAACATAGCTAAGTGCATCGGCTTCTGATACTCGAACAGCTTTCTTGCCAATTACTACCGCGAACTCTGCTTCCCAGTCTGTCTGTGTTACACCGGCTGGGATCACAATGTTGTCATCATGAGCAATCAACGATGTTGTCCACTTAGTAAATAGGACTGGAACTTCTGGTAGTGGGACATTTGCCTCGGCTGCATGGTCTTTATAGTTAAGACCGACGGCGATTACCTTTCCAGGCATTGGTAGCGGCAGATTCATGAAAGCACCTTTCTAGGCTCAAAAATAGATAGCGGTAAGACTATCCTCGGGCCATTAAATTGTATACAGTAAACCCCACACACAAAGAGGAGATTTCAATGAGCGAGATTGTTATGGCCGTAGCAGAGGGCATCGACACCGCGTGGGCTTTGCCGGTTGCTGAAAAACTTGGCTTTTCAATCAAGGTGGGCTCATTAGAAACTGTCGATCAATTTGTTGAGACAACCACTGGCTGCCAAGCGGTATTGGTCGCATTGCACAAATTAGATGCAGAAAAAATTGCAAAGATGCCTAAGTCTGTAAAGTGTATAAGTCGATTAGGTGTCGGCTTAGATAGCATTGACTTAGTAGCTGCAAAAGCTCATAACGTGCCTGTGATATTCCAACCAACGTATGCGTACAACGAAGTTGCAAACCACGCAATTTCAATGATCATGGCATTGCACCGCGGCCTATTCCAGGCTAATCAATCAACTCAGGAAGGCAAGTGGATTCCTGCTCCAAAAACTGCTGAAATTATTTCTCTCCAAGATTCTTCATTAGGTGTTATTGGCTGCGGAAGAATTGGTAGAAATTTCATCGAGAAAATGCGCCCCTTTGTAAAAGAAGTTATTGGTTATGACCCAGGGGTTACATCACCGATTGAAGGCGTTCGCATGGTATCTAACCTTGATGAGCTTTTAACATCATGCAAAGTAATTAGCATGCATGCCCCATACATGCCTTCAACGCATCACATGATTTCTGAAAAAGAATTAGCAAAAATGCAAAAAGGATCAATTTTGGTCAATGTTTCCAGAGGCGGCTTGATTGATGAAGATGCCCTGGTGAAGGTGCTTGAGTCAGGTCACTTAGATGGCGCAGGTTTAGATGTATTTGAAAAAGAGCCATTAGCTGAAGATTCAATTCTGCGTCGTACTAAAAATTTGATCGTTTCACCCCATATTGCTTGGTATTCAAAAAGTGCTGGTCCGCGGCTATTTCAATGGGGATTTGAAGATGCATATAGCTTGATAACTACTGGAAAGATTAATAACGGTAATTTTGCAGTTGGTCCGTTCTAAATAACTACGAAACGAAGAGGAAGCAAATGGAAGAGATATTCGTACCAGCGCTTGGAATGGCTATGGACAATGTTGTGTTGCTCGAATGGACCAAACAACCAGGGGATCAAGTCAATGCTGGTGAATCAATTGCAGTCGTTGAAACCGACAAGACAACTTTGGATATAACTTCGGAAACTTCAGGAACATTAGGAAAACACAGATACCAGCCCAATGATGAAGTTCCAGCCGGAAACACAATTACCGTAGTGCTAGCTCCAGGAGAAGTTGAATAGATGAGCACATTGAGTAAGGAGAAGTCATTAGCCGCGCTGCGCCTAATGATGGTTATCCGCGATTTTGAAGAGACTGCGGATAAATTATGTTTACGAGGAAAAGTTCCTGGCGGAATGCACAATTCATCTGGCCAAGAGGCCGCTGCCGTTGGTGTGCTATCAGCACTAGCTCCTGATGACGTAATTGCTACTACTCACCGATCACACCATCACACCTTGGCAAAGGGATTTACACCTAAAGCGGTAATGGCGGAACTGTTTGCTAAGTCAACAGGAGTATCTGGTGGTCGTGGTGGATCTATGCACCTTGCAGGAGTTGAACGCGGGCACTTTGGCGGTAATGGAATTGTGGGTGCCGGTGTTGGCATTGCAATGGGTGCAGCATTAGGAATTCAAACTCTCAAGGATAAAAAAGTTTCAGTGGGTTTTGTTGGGGATGGCGGAATGAATACGGGGCGAACTTGGGAAGCCATTAATATGGCAGTTATTTATAAGTTGCCCTTCATTATTATTTGCGACAACAACCAATACGCAGTGGAAACGTTTGTAGGACGCGTTACAGGCGGTGGAGATTTAGCAAAACGCGCCGCTGGATTTGGTCTGCCAAGTTTCAACATCAATGGCCAAGATGTAGAAGAAGTTTACAAATACACAACTGAAGCCAGGGAAAGAGCGCTTGCTGGTGAGGGTCCGACCTTTATCAACGCGGTTACATATAGATATTACGGTCACAACGTAGGTGAAAAGGGCCAGTACAGAACCCAAGAAGAGATTGCGGAGTGGAGAACCTCTAAAGACCCTATTGATTACTTCACTGGAGTAGTACTTGAGAGAAAATTCGCTTCACAACAAGAGATCGACGATATGCGTGCATCGGTAAGAAAAGAGATTGAGGAAGCCGTTGCATTTGCAGAGTCATCACCTGAACCAAGTATTTCAACAATCACTGACGGCGTAGATTCTGGAAAGTTAGGAATTCAGTTATGAGCACCGATACAACAGTAAAAGCTAACGCAACACCAACGTATTCAGAGGCATTCCAATCTGGCGTACGTGAAGAGATGACCCGGAATAAAGGAATCTTTATTTTAGGCACAGATCTTCAAGAGCGCGGCGGACACTTTGCCCAAGTTAAGGGAATTGCTCAAGAGTTTGGCTTTGATCGAGTTAAAGACTCTCCAATTTCAGAGGCGGCGATGGTTGCTGCCGGTATGGGTTCAGCGATGTATGGCTGTCATCCAATTATCGACCTTAACTTTATTGATTTTTCACTTGGCGCGATGGATGAAATTATCAACCAAGCAGCAAAAATCAGATTTATGTTTAACAAGCCGGTTCCATTGGTTATCCGTGCAACTTCTGGCATAGCACTGGGCGGAGCGCATCACTGCAACTCACTTGAATCATTTTTTGCCCACACTGCTGGATTGTCACTGGCTGTCCCGTCAACGCCAATGGATGTTAAGGGACTAATCAAGACAGCTCTTCGCAATGAAGATCCAGTTATTTTCTTGATGCATAAGAAGCTGTCAGGTATCCGTGGTGAGATTAAGGGTGACGATTACTTCGTCCCATTTGGCAAGGCAGCAACAATCAAGTCAGGTAAAGATGCTGTCATTATTTCTTATGGTTATTCCGTTGTGACCGCGAATAAAGCAGCACAAGCCTTAGAAGCAGAGGGAATATCAGTTGAAGTGATTGATCTACGCACACTTTATCCATTAGACACCGATGCAATTAATGCAGCTGTCCATAAGTATGGTCGCGTTGTGGTTGTAGACGAGGCGCCATTGTTCGGATCAATTACTGCTGAGATTGCGGCAACTGCAACGGAGGCAAACTTCGGATCGCTGAAGGGTCCAATCGTGCGTGTTGGCGCGGCGCGCGCACCACTTAGTGCAAACCCTGCGATGTCAGAAGCTGCAATTCCTTCAGTTGATTCAATTTCAGCTGCTGTTAAAAAAGTCATGAAGTACTAGAGGAGATGAAATGTCTGCAAACGTCTTTGATTTAACTGGCAAAGTAGTAGTTGTAACAGGTGCAGCCGGTGGCATCGGAATGGCTGTTTGCAGACAACTTGGTGGCAGTGGAGCAACAATAGTTCTCTCTGACGTTAACAAGAGTGGACTTGAGAGCTCGAAGTCAGAGCTAGATTCACTTGGCATAAAATGCGGAACCTTTGTTAGTGACACAAGTATCGAGTCCGAAGTAATTGCTCTCTATCAATATGTCGTGAAAGAGTTTGGGGTACCTGATGTGTTGGTAAACAATGCTGCGCAAGGGACGCACACCCCTCCGCAAGATACTTCGATGGAAGTTTGGAATCGCGTAATTGGAACTTCACTAACTGGATACTTCTTGAACGCTCGCGAATTCGCTCGTGTCGTTTTGCCTTCGAAAAAATCAGCGGCCATTGTCAACATCAGTTCAATTGCTGGAAGCTCAGCAATTGGTCGGGGAAACTTTGCATACAGCACCGCAAAAGGTGGGGTTAATCAGTTCACTCGCGAATTAGCGATCGAATGGGCTAAGTCCAAAATTCGCGTGAATGCAATTCAGCCTTGTTCGGTCAATACCCCAGGATGGCGCAAATGGGTTGAAACTGAGGGCGAAAAAGGGACTGCATTAATGAATCAATTGGTTCGTGGTATCCCGATCGGCCGAGTGGCTGAGCCAGAGGACATTGCAAATGCGGTTCATTTCTTGGCAAGTGATGCTGCAGCCATGATTACAGGAACGATCTTGCCTGTTGACGGAGGTAATCTTGCCTACAACGCGGGTGGAACGCTCGGGGAGTACTAAGCGACACAGTCAACTCCACCCCCTTTCTCACAGAGCACTCTAAGGCTTATTGGGCTATTGTTGTTTACAAACAACAATCTGGGGGAGCACACATGCCAAGCACAATTAAGCCATTGGGTTTAGGGATAGCCTCACGCCGAGTTCTGTCTGATGTTGTGACAGATGATCTGCGCCAAGCAATTGTTGACCACGAGCTAGAGCCGGGTCGTCGAATTTCCGAAGATGAACTTGCGGCTCAGATGGGTGTTTCACGTGGTCCAATTCGTGAAGCCCTTGCACGCCTTGAACGAGAAGGCCTGATCACACTTGAGCGTCACCGCGGAGCTCGCGTTGCATCATGGTCAGGGCAAGATATTGCAGAGATTTACTCCATGAGAAGTGTGTTAGAAGGTCTTGCAATTGAGTGGGCTTGCAAGAATGCCACTGTGGCAGATCTTGCTGCGATGGATGAGGTATTAACAAGATACTCAAAGCTGACAGACAAGCAACGCACCCCAAAAGAAGTGAGCAAGATTGACTTGGAGTTTCACAGCGCGCTTTTCGCAGCAGCTCACCACGAAAGATTGTTTAAAGCCTGGGAAGTTTTGCGTTCACAGATCCATGCATTCCTGGTCTATACCTGGTCTCAAGATGAAAAAGTTAACAAGGAATTTCTCCCGCAGTGGGGACCAGATCACCTAGAACTTTTAGAGATCATTCGGGCAAAACAAACAACAAAGGCAAAAGCAATAATTCATGAGCATGTTGAAAGAGGCGCAAAGCGCGTTGAAAAACACTTTCAAGAATCACCAACCGACAAAGTTTCTAAGAAAAAGAGATAATTCGTCTTCTATAGCGCCTTGATTGAGTCGAGAATTGATGTTGAGATTTCAACCCTTAGTAAGCCAACCAACTTCAAATGATCTGATGTACTCTGATGCCAAATTTAAAGAGTTTTTGGCGGCCCAAGAATATGCAATTGACCTAGCAAATAGAAAGAGAAAATCAACTGATGAAAACTAAAAGCAAACTAGCAAATCTCAAGCAGCTAGTTAGAATCAGAAAACCGATTTTGTCGAGTAAAAAGCGACGAGTTTCTAGAGCTAATACAATTTATGATTTAAGGGCCGCAGCAAAGAAATGCACCCCGCGTGGACCTTTTGACTACACGGATGGAGCCGCCGACCAGGAGATCACTCTTAACAAGGCAAGAAGCAGTTTTGAAAACATTGAATTTCGCCCACACATCCTGAGAGATGTTTCATCAGTAACTCTTGAAACAACAATGTTGGGAAAGCAATATTCAATGCCTGTAGGAATTGCTCCAACAGGCTTCACTCGTATGATGAATGTCGAAGGTGAAATTGCCGGTAGTGGGGCAGCAAGTGCATTTGGAATTCCATTCACACTCTCAACAATGGGTACGACATCAATTGAAGGTGTGGCTAAAAACGCACCTAATGGAAGCAACTACTTTCAACTTTATCTTTGGAGAGATCGAGATCGAAGTCTTGAACTGATTCGACGGGCTGAAAAAGCCGGATATGACGGTTTAGTGCTAACAGTTGATGCGCAAGTTGCAGGTGCTCGGCTAAGAGATGTTCGAAATGGACTGACAGTGCCACCAACTTTGACAGCTGCAACATTTTTAAATGCATTACCCCGTCCAAATTGGTGGTGGAATTTCCTTACAAAGGAACCTCTAAATTTTGCGTCTTTGGAATCATGGAATGGAACCGTTGCCCAACTCATGGACACGATGTTTGACCCTTCAATGACATACGAAGACTTAAAATGGATCCGCGAGATTTGGCCAAAGAAGTTAATTGTTAAGGGTGTTCAACGAGTAGATGATGCAGTCAAGTGCGCCGAGTACGGGGCAGATGCAATCGTTCTCTCCAATCACGGTGGGCGTCAATTAGATAGAGCCCCCGTGCCATTCCTGCTTCTTCCAGAAGTGAAAAAAGAAATTGGAAATAAATCAGAGATTCATATTGATACTGGAATCATGCATGGCGCAGACATAATCGCCGCAAAAGCACTCGGGGCTGACTTTACGTGGATTGGTCGTGCTTATTTATACGGCCTTATGGCTGGAGGTCGACTAGGAGTCGATAGAACGCTGACAATTTTGCAAACACAAATGACGAGAACCCTGAAGCTTTTGGGTGCCAACTCACTTGATGATTTAGATCCAAGTATGGTGAAATTCCTGGATAAGTAATTTGCGAAAAATACTGCTACCAAAGTCATCAGAAAAGCTGCAACTACAAAAGGTGGCGTTTGATCTTGTCGAGAAGATGGATTTTTTAAGGGTTGTTTTTTAAGAGATTTTTATGGGTTTTTTTAAGGAAGTTTTCCTCAGTTTGCGAGGAATCCACCGTCTACGGCCAGTACGACACCACTTACATAATCTGAAGCTGGTGCAGACAGGAACAGTGCAGCTCCTGCTAGATCAGAGGGTTGTCCCCACCGACCCTTAGGAATGCGGCCGGTAATCCAATTCACTCGTTCTGTATCTTTACGGATGTTTTGAGTTATATCTGTTTCAATAAAGCCCGGAGCGATCGCATTAACGGTAATTCCCATTGGAAGAAGTTCATTGGATAAGCCACGGGTAAGTCCGGCTAAGGCGGTCTTCGCAGCGCACCATTTATCCTCTCCCGGGAAATTGGTAAAGGCATGGCAAAAAGAGGTTACGGAAAGATCATTTTCATTGCCTCAATGTGGACCTTCCTTGGCGGCAAAAATGTCATCAGTTACACCGGTTAAGTCAATTTCAATTGTTTGGTCCCAAAGATCATCAGTGTGATCAAGAGCCTCGGCCCGATTAGCAAGACCAGCGTTGTTGATAAGGATGTCAATTTTGATCTCCTTAACCTTTTCGATTAGCTCTAATGTTTCCTGGCGGTTCCGAAAGTCACAAGCAAAAGCTGTGTAGGAGACCCCATTTTCTGCGGCGATTTTAGAGAGCTCATCATTGGGGGTTTGCTGTGAACTCACCACAATGAGATTTGCTCCATGCTCAGCCAGGGCGCTGGCGATGGCAAAGCCAATGCCTTTTCGTGCTCCCGTGACCAATGCCGTCTTGCCTCGGACATCAAATAGCTCTAAATAGGACATGGCCGCTCCGCTTCCCGGGATTGTTTAATGTATACAAGGCTATCGTCTTGAACCATGGTCACGTCAATGTCTTCGAGAGGCTAATTGCATCTAGTTTGCATTTCGACAACTCGCATACCGACCAATAACATTTGTAGTGGTCACGAGTTCCAGCATCAAGCCCCGGCTAACTGGACGGCAACCCTCCACCGCGGCGGGGTGCTCCGGGTGAAGACCAGGCCGATAGACACCATCATCGGCAAGCGTGGGTCTAACTAACTGCACTTAACCCGTTAGTTTGGTTAGTGATGATCCCCTGACACATTAGGAGATTACGTTGAAAAAGCGTTTCGGTATTTTTTCAGCTGTTGTAATTGCAGCAGCTCTAACACTTTCAGGATGTTCTTCTTCAGATTCAGCAACATCTGAAGCGGCATCATGTGCAAAGGCAGATCTTGCAACAATTACTGAAGGCAAGCTAACTATTGCAACAGGTGAGCCTGCTTACTACCCATGGATCATCGATGATGCACCAGAGACCGGAAATGGTTTTGAAGGTGCAGTTGCATACGCAGTTGCTAAGCAACTCGGATTTGATGCAGCAGATGTAACTTGGGTTCGTACAACATTTGATTCAGCTGTAACACCTGGCGAGAAGAACTTTGACTTTAACTTGCAGCAGTTCTCAATTACAGAAGAGCGCAAGAACGCTGTTGATTTCTCATCTGCTTATTACACAGCTCCACAAGCAATCGTTTCATTCAAGGGAAGCAAGATTGATGGAAAGACATCAATCGCTGACCTAAAGGGTGCAAAGCTTGGTGCAGCAGTCGGTACAACATCACTTGATGCAATTGAGAACCAGATTGGTGTAACACCTCAGGTATTCAATGACAACGCAGCAGGTGTATCAGCACTTAAGAACAAGCAGATTGATGGCCTAGTTGTGGATCTACCAACTGCTTTCTACCTATCAGGAGTTGAAGTTCCTAACGGTCTAATCGTTGGACAGCTTCCATCAACTGGTTCAGGAGATCAGTTCGGTCTCTTGCTTTCAAAGGGAAGCAAGCT
>Ga0222713_10002607_pt1 | contig 19166 bp, 12 predicted proteins | sample C33_649DmetaG_FD_165061 | JGI IMG/M metagenome (GOLD analysis project Ga0222713, IMG submission 165061) | Estuarine water microbial communities from San Francisco Bay, California, United States - C33_649D | ecosystem: Environmental > Aquatic > Marine > Unclassified | place: USA: California...
ACGTCAGGCAAGTGCAGGCCGCCCTGCCTGCATCGGGATGCTGATGCAAGGGAAACCTGCCATGCGGCGCCATCGGCCTGCGCCAACCTGACCTCACGCTCGTTTTAGACGCATCCAACGGGTGTTCTGTGAACCCGATCACCGAGCCTGCAGGACAACTGAACTTCAATGCGCCGACCAGGTCGCGCCATGCGCACCTTGCCCCCCACACACGACTTCAAGGAGGAAATCGCGTGCCCGTGCGCTATTACGCCCTCGTTTCGCTCTTCGCCGCGGCCCTGCTCACCGGCTGCACCGGCAACTACAAATTCAACGATGACCAATATCGTCCGCTGGGCGACCCGCAGGCTTTGAATCGCGGCCAGTGACCGCAAGGAGCGACACGACCATGGAACTGGTCTTCGATATGGTGGGCGCCCAGCAATTCGTGCCGGGTCTGCTGACCACCAAAACCTTCAAGCAGGCCGGCGGCGTGATCGGCCGGGCCGAAGGCTGCGATTGGGTGATCCCGGATCGCAAGCGCGTCCTCTCCGGGCGTCACGCGGTGATCAGCTACCGCGACGGCGCCTTCTTTCTCACCGACACCAGCAGCAACGGCGTCCAGCTCAAGGACAGTGGCGCCAGCCTGGTCAAGGGCCAGCCGCAGCGCATCGAGCATGGCAGCGTCTACTGCCTGGGCGACTTCGAGATACGCGCCCGGCTGATTCAGGACCCGGCACTGTTCGAAGGCGACATCGGCCGCCCGCAGCCGGCCGGCAGCATCATCCCCGACGACGCCTTCCTCGACCTCGATCCGCTGGTTGCCATGGATCAGCAGGAGCGCGCCTATGCCGAGGTAGACGACCTCGACCTTGCACTGGTGGCGCCACAGCGCCAGGCGCAGCAGCGCGACTACGCGCGCATCGACATGGAAAGCCTGCCGTTGCCGGAGCTGGTCATGCCGCAGGCAGCGCCGGAAGCCAAGCGCGAAGCCGAGCCCGAACGACTGCCGCAGGGATTCTGGGCGCGTTTCGGCGAGGCGCTGGGCATCGATCTCGACGATCTCGACGAGGAACAGCGCCAAGCCCTGGCGTTGAACGCCGCACGGCTGCTCAAGCAGAGCGTCGGCGGGCTGCAGCAGAGCCTGCGCACCCGCAGCGAGCTGAAGAACGAGCTGCGCCTGGCGTTGACCACCGTGCAGAGCGCCGGCAACAACCCGCTCAAGCACAGCACAGATGCCGGCGAAGCGTTGAGCGCCCTGCTGCGCGGTGGCAAACCCGGTCAGCTACCGGCCGAACAGGCCATCGGCCGCGCCTTCCGCGACCTGCAGGCGCATCAGGTGGCACTGCTAGCGGCCAGCCGCGCCGCCGTTCACGCCATGTTCGAACAGCTGGCACCGGAGCAGCTGGCACTGCGTTTCGAACGCGAGGGCCGCAAGCCACTGATCGCCACCGCCGGCAGTCGCTGGCGCGCCTACCGCCGGTTGCATCACAGCCTCGGCCAGGACGCCGACTGGAGCGAACGGCTGTTCGCCCGCGACTTCGCCAAGACCTATGAGGAGCAGGTGCGCCTGATCGCCACGCTCGATTCAACCCATCAAGGATGATCCCATGCCTCGTCGCATCACCCTGGCCATGCTGGCATCGCTGCTCGTGCTGGGCGGCTGCTCGGCGCTGTCGCCATACTCCAAGCTGACCAAGCTCGACCTCGAACTGCACGGCAGCGACCGTCTCAATCCCGACCTCAGCGGCCGGCCGTCGCCGATCGTGCTGCGCCTGCTGGAGCTCAAGCATCCGGTGGCGTTCGAAAACGGCGACTTCTTCGCCCTCTACCAGCGGCCCAAGGAAGCCCTGGCGCCAGACCTGGTGACCTCCGAGGAAGTGGAACTGCGTCCCGGCGAAAGCCGCGAGTTGAAGCTATCGGTGCAGGAGGGCAGCCGCTATGTCGGCGTGTTGGCCGCCTACCGCGACCTGCCGGAAGCCAGCTGGCGCTACGTCATCGCCGTGCCGCCGCAAGAGCGCACCCGTGTCGCCCTAAGCCTGGATGAGCGCGGCATCGCGCTGTTCGACCCGCTCGCCGAAGAAGGAAAATAAGCATGAGCCTGCACAAGGTTGTCTGGCAGGAAGGCATGCTGCTGCGTCCGCAACACTTCCAGCAGAACGATCGCTACTACGATCACCAACTCAAGGCGCGCACCCAGAAGCTGGGCAGCTATGCCTGGGGTTTCTTCAATTTGGAGATCGACCGCCAGTTCCTCAACATGGGCAAGCTGGTGCTCAGCCAGGCCAGCGGCATCCTGCCGGACGGTACGCTGTTCGAGCTGGGCAGCGAGCGCGAGCCACTGGCGCTGGACATTCCGCCGAACACCGGCAGTACACCGGTATACCTCGCGCTGCCACTGGTTACCGGCAACCACATCGAAACGCGTCGTCCCGAACAGAAGGACGTGCTGGCGCGCTACACCGCCCATGAGCTGGATGTCGCCGACTCCAATGCCGGCGACAGCAGCACCAGCCAGGTCAGCACCGGGCTGCCGGATTTCCGCCTGCTGCTGGGCGAGCAGCAGAGTGACCAGGCCTACGTGAAACTGCAGCTGTGCGAGGTGCTGGACACCACGCCGGACGGGGTCATCAGCCTCGACCCCGAGTTCATTCCGACCTACGTCAACTTCCAGGCCTCAGGCTATCTGCTGTCCTGCCTGAAGGAAGTGATCAGCATGCTCGCTCACCGCGGCGATACCCTCGCCGAGCGCATCAGCGCCACCGGCAAGGTCGGTGGCGCCGAGGTCGGCGACTTCATGATGCTGCAGCTGATCAACCGTCACGAACCGGTGCTGCGCCACTACCTGGGCGTGGAGCAGGTGCACCCGGAGCAGATCTACCGCGACCTGCTTGGCCTGCTCGGCGAGCTAGCGACCTTCTCCAGCGAGAGCAAGCGCCCGCGCCTGGACGGTCGTTACCAGCACAGCGACCAGGGCGCGAGCTTCCGCAAGCTGATGGACGCGATCCGCCAGGTGCTGTCGATGGTGCTCGAACAGCACGCCATCGAACTGCTGCTGCAGCAGCGCCAGTACGGCATCCAGGTATCGCCACTGCACGATCACAAGCTGCTCGGCACGGCGTCCTTCGTGCTCGCCGCCAGCGCCCAGTGCGATTCGGAAACCCTGCGCACCCGCCTGCCGGCGCACCTGAAGATCGGCCCGGTGGAGCGCATCCGCCAGCTGGTCAACCTGCATCTGCCGGGCATCCGCATCAAGCCGCTGCCGGTGGCGCCGCGGCAGATCCCCTTCCATGCCGGCAAGACCTATTTCGCGCTGGAACTCAACGCCGAGGACCAGGCGCAGCTGGAGCGCTCCGGCGGCTTTGCCTTCCATGTGTCCGGTGACTTCACCGGGCTCGAACTGAAATTCTGGGCGGTCAGGGACTGAGCGACATGATCAAGGAAATGGATTACGGACAGGACGACCACACGGTCATCGTCAACCGCGCCGGCGAGGCCCCGGCACAGAGCCCGTTGACCGACTTCGACACCCCGCCTCGCTTCGAGCAGCTGCAGGAGCGGATGATCTACGCCGCCCGCCTGCGCCCGGCGGAAACCTTCAACATCAGTCTCAATCCGCTGGTGGCCGCCGCCTCGCCGCTGCTCTCGGAAGTGGTACGGCTCAAGCACAGCCTGGACAGCGAAGACCTGCAGGCACTGCACCGGCAATTGAGCAGCGCGATCAAGCTGTTCGAGCACCGCGCCCTGCACGACGGCGCCGAGAGCAGTCAGGTGATGGCGGCGCGCTACGTGCTCTGCACCATTCTCGACGAGGCCGTAGTGACCACGCCCTGGGGCAACGAGAGCGAATGGTCGCAGATGAGTCTGCTGTCCTCCTTCCACAACGAGACCTTCGGCGGCGAGAAGTTCTTCCAGCTGCTCGAGCGGCTATCGCGCAACCCGGTCAAGCACCTGCCGATGCTCGAACTGATGTACCTGTGCCTGTCCCTCGGCTTCGAGGGCAAGTACCGCGTGTTGCCGCGCGGCATGCTCGAGCTGGAAGCGGTGCGCGACAGCCTCTACCGGCAGATCAGGCAGATGCGTGGCGACATACCGCGCGAGCTGTCGCCGCACTGGGAGGGCCTCAAGGACACCCGCCGGCGCCTGGTGCGCATCGTGCCCTGGTGGATGGTCGCGCTGTTCACCCTGATGTGCCTCGGGGTGATCTACGGCGGTTTCGCCTGGGTGCTGGGCGAACAACGCGAGAGCGTGCTGCAACCCTATCGCTCGCTGGACATGGATGCCGGCGATTCCACCTTTTCAGGGATGAAATGAGATGAAGACGTTCTTCGGCAAAGTCGGCGCCGTGCTGCGCCGAACCTGGGTCTGGAGCCTGCTGCTGGTCCTGCTGCTGGCGGTTCTGGTGTGGTTCGTCGGGCCGCTGCTGGCGGTGAATGACCACCGCTTCTGGGAGTCATCCAGCAGCCGACTGCTGAGCATCAGCGTGCTGTTCCTCGGCTGGGGCCTGGCCATGGTCTTCGCCAGCTGGCGCGCCAGCGCGCGCAAGAAGCGCGATGCCGAGGACCAGGACGTTCAGGAGCAGCTGCGCCGCGACGGTCTGATCGGCGAGGAGCAACAGGAACTGCGCCATCGCTTCAAACAGGCGCTGCGCACCCTGAAAACCTCCAGCCTCTACCGCGGGCGCAGCGAGAAATGGCGCAGCGAGCTGCCCTGGTACTTGCTGATCGGCTCGCAGGGCAGCGGCAAGACCAGCCTGCTGGATTTCTCCGGGCTGGATTTCCCGCTCAATCGCAGCGAGCAGCAGCGCCTGACCAAGGACGTCTCCGGCACTCGCTACGCCGACTGGTACTTCGCCGATCATGCCGTGCTGATCGATACCGCCGGCCGCTATCTGACCCAGCCCGACGCCGCCGTCGACGGTAGCGCCTGGGACACCTTGCTCGGCCTGCTGCGCAAGCGCCGTGCCCGACCGCTCAACGGCGTACTGGTCAACCTGCCGGTGGATCAGCTGCTAGGCGGCAATGAACTGGAGCTGGAGAACCTTGCCCATCAGGCTCGCCAGCGCCTGCATGAGATCCACCAGCGCCTGGGCGTCGATGTACCCGTCTATCTGGTGCTGAGCAAGGCCGATCGGATTCTCGGTTTCGACGAGTTCTTCGATCAGCTGTCCCGCGAGGAAAGCGATCAGGTGCTCGGCGTCAGCTTCCGTAAGGAGCAGAACGGCAGCGATGCGCAGGTGGTACGCGAGGAGTTCGAGGAACTGCTGCGCCGGCTGAACAGCCAGGTAATCATGCGCATGCACCAGGAACGTGACACCCAGCGCCGCGGACGCATCCTCGACTTTCCGCATCAGCTGGGGCAGATCGGCGAGCGCCTGAGCCTGTTCATCGAACTCGCGTTTGCCGGCAACCGCTATCAGCGTGCCAGCCAGCTACGTGGCTTCTACCTGACCAGCGCGCCACAGCTACGCGAAGGTCTCGACCCGCTCACTGCCGGCATCGGCCGCCAGCTCGGCCTGGCCAGTAGCGCATTGCCGACCTTCCGCAGCGGTCGTGCACGCTTCATCAATCAACTGCTCAGCCGGGTGATCTTTCCCGAAGCCGAACTGGCGGGCCTCGATCAGCGCGAGGTCCGCCGCATCGACTGGGGCCAGCGCGCGCTTTATGCAGGCGCCTTCGGTTGCCTGGTGCTGTTCGGCGGCGCCTGGGCACTGAACTTCTCCAGCAACCACGAGCGCCTGGAACAGCTGCGCGGCATCGCCCAGACGCTGGGTGGCGAACGCAAGACCATCGAGGCGGAAGCCAAGGCACTGCGCACCCTCAAGGCGCTGGACGCGAGCTACGCGGCGACCCAGATATTTCCGCCCAGGGACGATGTGTCCTGGCTACGCCGTGGTGGCCTGTATCAGGGCGAGGCGGTCGACCCGACATTGCACGACGCCTACCGTCGCAATCTGGAAACGCTGCTGCTTCCAGGGGTCGGTCGGCAGCTGGAAGCGCAGATTCGCGCCAACCTGAACGACCGCGAACAGCTGCTCGGCAGCCTGCGCGCGTACCTCATGTTGAACCTGGCCGAGCGCCGTGATGCGGCGTTTCTCAAGGACTGGCTGGCCGCCGACTGGTCGCTGCGCCATAGCGGCAATGCGGTTGCCCAGCAAGGCCTGAACACCCATTTTGCCCGCCTGCTGGAAGAGTCGTTCGCGCCCTATCAGCTGAACGACAATCTGGTCGCCAAGGCCCGTGCCCAGTTGCGCAGCGAATCGCTGGCGGCAGTGGTGTACCGCATGCTGCGCGATCAGGCGCGCAACCTTCCCGACTATCGACTGAACACTCAGCTCGGCCCGCAGGCGTCCCTGTTCGTCGGCGGCGACTATGCGATTCCCGGCTTCTACACCCAGCGCGGCTATCAGAAGCTGTTCGTCGCCCAGGGCGCCGAGCTGGTCAGCGAAATCCTGCGCGACAACTGGGTGCTGGGTGAAGGTGACAGTCTCAGCGCCAAGGACCTCGGCCGCCTGCTGGCGGAAATGGAACAGCTTTACTTCCGTGACTACGCCACACACTGGAGCGAGGCAATCACCCAGCTGAACGTCCTCCCGGCGGGGAGTGCGGCGCAGGGTGCCACGCAACTCGCCGGGCTCACCGCTGCCAACTCACCGCTGCTGCAACTACTGCTGGCGGTGCGCGAAAACACCCGCTTCGCCGGCCTCGCCGACGCGACTGTGGAGGCCGGCGAACTGGCCGATGCTGCCCAGAATGCTGGTGGCAAGCTTGGCAAAGCGGCCAAGCTGGCCACCGCCGCGGCGGAGCAGGCCCAGGCCGCGCTGTTGAAGAACGTACCGGACACCGCACGCAAAACCCTCGAACGCCGCTTCGCGCCGCTGCACCAGCTGCTCGACGAAAACGGCGCGGCTGGTCCCGAGCTGACGGCAAGCCTGCAGGCGCTCGACGCCCTGCAATTGCAGCTGGCCTCACTGGCCCACGCCAGCGCACCGGAACAGGCCGCATTCGAGATGGCCAAGGCGCGCATGGGCGGTCAGCGCGACGCCATCAACCAGCTGCGCAGCAGTGCTGCTCGCCTACCGCAACCGGTCGGCAAGTGGCTGGGACTGCTGGCCGAGGACAGCTGGTCGCTGGTGCTCAGCGACGCTTATCACTACCTCAACCAGCGCTATCGCAACGAGCTCTACACCAGCTATCGCGGTTCGCTGCGCGAGCGTTATCCGTTCAGCGCCCACAGCGCCAGCGACGTCGCCCTCGCCGACTTCCGCGAGTTCTTCAAGGCCCAGGGTCTGGCAGACAGCTTCTTCGAGCGCTACCTCAAACCCTTCGTCAGCGGCAGCGCCGGTCAGTACCGGTTACGCCGGGTCGACGGTCGCGGCCTGCCACTGTCCGAGCAGTTCCTCGCGCAGATGAGCCGGGCGCAGACCATTCGCCGCAGCTTCTTCGCCGAAAACCCCAACGAGCCGCTGATCCTGTTCAAGCTTGAGCCCTATTCGCTGGATTCGAGCCTCGGGCGGGCCGACTTCCGCTTCGGCAACCAGCAGATGGAATACCGCCACGGCCCGATCGTGCAGACCGCGTTCCGCTGGCCGGCCGACGCCGACGACGGACGCACCAGCCTGGTGGTGGAAGAACTCGGCGGGCGTCGCGTCGGCATCGAGAAGAACACCGGCCCCTGGTCGCTGTTCCGCCTGATCGACCTGATGCAGGTCGACTACCACAGCGGCCGCGACGTGCTGATGCTCAAGGCCGATCTCGGCGGCCTGCGCGCCAACTACCTGCTGCACGCGCAGCGCTCGCCGAATCCTTTCGACCTCGCGCTGCTGCGCGGCTTCAAGCTGCCGGCAACGCTGTGATGAGCGCGACGGCGTGTAGCTGGCGCAGCGCGGCGCGCACCGACACCGGCAAGGTGCGGGCGCGCAACGAAGATGCCTTCCTCGACCTGCCGCAGGCCGGCCTCTGGGCCGTGGCCGACGGCATGGGCGGACACCAGAACGGCGCACTGGCGAGTCGCCTGATCGTCGAGCAGCTGGCCGATCTTTCCACTACGGGCGACCTGCCGGAGCGGGTGCTGGCGCTACGGTGCTGCCTGCACGAGCTGAATCGCCGGCTCAGCCAGGAACTGACGGTCACCGCCGAACGCCCTGACCCGGTGATCGGCAGCACCGTGGTCGCCCTGCTCGTGGAGGATGACCGCGCGGCATGCATCTGGGCGGGCGACAGCCGCTGTTATCTGTGGCGCAGCGGGCGGCTCTATCAGCTATCGCGGGATCATTCGCTGTTGCAGCAGCTGCTCGACGAGCAACAACTGACCGCCGAACAAGCAGCCAGGCATCCTGCGGCCCATGCGCTGACCCGCGCCATCGGGGCCCGTGAAAAGCTGGAGCTGGATATTCTTGAGTTCGACGTGTTTCCCGGTGACACGCTGCTGCTGTGCAGCGATGGGCTTCATCAAAGCATGTCCGCCGATGCCCTCGGTGCGGCACTCAGCCTGCCATCCACTCACCTGGCACTCGAAAGGCTGTTTCGTCAGGCATTGAAGGGGCCGGCGCGGGACAACCTCAGCGCCGTGGTGATCCGCCGATGAACACACCGCAACTGCAGGCCAGCGACCTCACCTACTTTGCCCTGGCGTCCACCGCGGCCACGCCAGCAGCGGTCAAACCGAAGACAGCCCCTGGCGAGCTGCCGGACGTGCTCGGTGGCCGCTACCGGATCGAGCGCCTGCTCGGCGTCGGCGGCATGGGTGCGGTCTATCGCGCGCGTGACCTGCTGCGCGAACAGTTCGGCGATCCGGACCCTTACGTGGCGCTGAAGACCCTCAGTGATGACTTCGCCGAATACCCCGACGCCAGCGCGCTGCTCTACAGCGAGTACGCACTGACGACACGCCTCAGCCATCGGCATGTGGTGCGCCTGTACAACTTCGATATCGACCCGGCCAGCCAGCGCGCCTTCATCACCCTGGAACTGCTCAAGGGGCCAACCCTCGACCAACTGCTGTGCGAACGCCCGCAGGGCATGGCCTGGAGCGAACTGCAGGGCATCGCGCTACCGCTGCTGGAAGCGCTGAGCTATTCCCACAGCCTGGGCGTGCTGCATGGCGACCTGAAGCCGAGCAACGTGATGCTCGCCGAGGACGGCCTGCGCCTGTTCGACTACGGCCTCGGCCAGCCGCTGGAAGGCCTGCTACCCGGTCTGCCGCGCCTGTGCCGCACGCGTTTTGCGGCTTGGACGCCGCGCTATGCGGCATTGGAACTGCTCGACGGCGGCGAGCTGACCGCCAGCGCCGATATCTATGCGCTGGCCTGCGTGCTCTACGAACTGGCCAGCGGCAGCCATCCGTTTCGCCGGCTCAGCGCTCGCCAGGCCAAGGCGATGGAACTGGACGGCACCCTGCAACGGCCGCCTCAGCTGCCCGCGCACTGCTGGCCGGCACTGCGTCTGGCACTGGCATTCGACGAAGCACAGCGCAGCATCGATGCAGCGGGCCTGTTGCGCGCCTTCAGTCGCCCCGTACCGAGCCGCTGGCAGCGCTGGTTCGGCCACTCCCATGGATGACATCAGGACAAGGAAAGCCCAATGTTCAACGCGGCCAACGAAACCCACTTCAGCCTGACCCTGGAAGACGTCGAACACGACTTCAAGCTGCTCGAGTTCCGGGGCCGCGAGGCCATCAGCCAGCCCTATCGCTTCGACCTGGAGCTGGTCAGCGAGCGCCCCGATCTGGATTTGCAGGCACTGTTGCATAAACCCGCCTTTCTCGCCTTCGACCCGGCTGGCAAAGGTATTCATGGCCTGATCCACCGCATCGCCCAGGGTGAATCGGGCAAACGCCTGACCCGCTATCGCCTTACGCTCGTGCCGCAACTGGCCTATCTCGCGCATCGCACCAACCAGCGCATCTTCCAGCACCTCGGCGTGCCGCAGATCATCGCCCAGGTGCTCGAAGAGCATGGCATCCAGGCCAACGCCTACCGCTTCCAACTCGGCCCGGTGATTTACCCGCCGCGCGAGTACTGCGTGCAGTACGACGAATCAGATCTGCACTTCATCCAGCGGCTGTGCGAGGAAGAAGGTATCCATTACCACTTCGAGCACAGCACGGCCGGCCATGCGCTGGTCTTTGGCGACGACCAGACCAGCTTCGCCCGGCTCGGCCAGCCGACCGCCTATTTGCAGGACAACGGCATGACGGCCGACGAGCCGGTGATCAAGCGCTTCGCCGTGCGTGTCGCGACACGCACCAGCCGCGTCAGCCGTCGTGACTATGATTTCGAACAGCCCAGATTACTGATGGAAGCGGCCTATCGCGCCGAGCCAGCACAGGCCTCCAACTCACAACCAGACCTCGAAGACTACGACTATCCGGGTCGCTTCACCGAGCGCGCCCGTGGCAAGCACTTGTCGCAACGCGCGCTGGAACGGCATCGCCACGGCTATCGCCTGGCCGAAGGCGACAGCGATCAAACAGGACTGGTCAGCGGCCATCTGCTGGAGATCTCCGACCACCCGCGCCGGGAATGGAACGACCTCTGGTTGCTCACCGAGGTGCTGCACGAAGGCAAGCAGCCGCAGGTGTTGGAAGAGTCGATCACCAGTCATGTCGATACCAGTGACGGCTTCGTCCAAGGCTACCGTAACCGCTTCAGCGCCACGCCCTGGGACATCCCCTTCCGCCCGCTATTGAACCATCCGAAGCCGAAGATCCTCGGAAGCCAGACCGCCGTGGTCACCGGCCCCGCAGGCGAAGAAATCCACTGCGACGAATACGGTCGAGTGCGCGTTCAGTTCCACTGGGACCGCCACGGCCAGGCCGATGACAAGACCAGCTGCTGGCTGCGCATCTCCTCCAGCTGGGCCGGCGACCGCTATGGCGGCATCGCCATCCCGCGGGTCGGCATGGAAGTGCTGGTGACCTTCCTCGAAGGCGATCCCGACCAGCCGCTGGTGACCGGCTGCCTGTACCACAAGGAGCATCAGGTCCCCTACGACCTGCCGGCCAACAAGACCCGCACGGTGTTCAAGACCCTGAGCAGCCCGGGTGGTGGCGGCTACAACGAACTGCGCATCGAAGACCGCAAGGGCGCCGAACAGATCTACCTCCACGCCCAGCGCGACTGGGACGAGAACATCGAGCACGACCAGAAGATCCGCGTTGGCCACGAGCGTCACGACACGGTGGAGGCCAACAGCTACAGCGAATTCCGCGCCGAGGAGCACCTGACCGTTGCCGGCGACCGCAAGGTCGAAGTCAAACCCGACGACCACCTCACTGTCAGCCAGACCCAGCACATCAAGCTCGGCACTGCCCATCTGACCAAGGCCGGCCGCGAGATCCACCTTAAGGCCGGGCAGAAAATGGTCATCGAAGCCGGCATCGAGCTGACCCTCAAGGCCGGCGGCAGCTTCATCAAGCTCGACCCGGGCGGCATCACCGTCTCCGGCTCGCTGGCACGAATAAACGCCGGCGGCTCGCCGGGCAAGGGCTCGGGGATCAACATCAAATCACCGATGCTGCCGGGAATGGCCGATAGCGACAAGGCCGGAAGCCTACTGGAGCAGGCAATGCCAGGTGAGGCGGACAGCCTGCTCAGCAAACGCAAGCGCTCGCTCAATTTTTCAGGCTAAGAAAAGGACAGAGCCGGCTGCCCCGCCGGCTCGAACGCAAGGATGCATCGAAAATGAACCAATCCAACCCGATCAGCTGGGCATACCCGTTTCCTGGCAAGGACAGCAGCAACAATCCGCTGCAGCTGCTTACGCATATGGCCCAGGCCAGGGGCGGGTTCTACCCCACCGGCGAGAACGGCTTATGGCATGGCGGCGTGCACTTCGACGAAGGCACGGCCGCTGCATTCGACCAGTCGAGCGTGCGCTGTATCGCCGACGGAGAGGTGATTGCCTACCGTATCGACGAGCGCTACCCGGTCAGCGAATTCACCGACGACATCCCCTTGGTCCAACGTGCACCCTTTTCCACAGGATTCGTTCTGGTCAAGCACAGCCTGCAGCCGCCGCCACTGAAGAACGCTGACGGCAGCATCGTCGAAGGGCAAACTCCTCCAAGCCTCACTCTCTACAGCCTGTACATGCACCTGCTGGATTGGGCGGGCTACCAAGCGCAACCGGACCTGCCGCGCCCCACCTTTTGGGAAACCAAACGCTACACCGTGAATACGCAGCAGGATGGGCTGAGCGTCCGCTCCGGGCCGAGCAAGAACACCACTAAGCTGTCGGAGCTGTCCAAGGGTGCCGAGATCACCATCGGCAGAGCGGAAGGCGAATTCAGCAAGCTGGTCAGTCTGATCAGCGGGACGGCACAACCCGCCCTACCAGCTGACGACGAGGGGCAACTGCCAGGCTATGTATCCACCAGCTTGCTCAAACCGCACAGCGAGCCAGCGGAATACGACAATGTCGTCGTTCTCGACAGCGGAGTGTCGATCAAGGCGGGTGAACTTATTGGCCATCCCGGTCTGTACCAGAACCACGACAGCGCCGCTCAGCACATGGTCCATGTCGAACTATTCAGCTGCGACGATGTGCCTGCATTCATCGCCCGGAGCCGCGCCTGGGCGAGCCGCTTGCCCGACGACCAGAAGACCCTGCTCAAGGTCTATCAAGGCGCAAGCAAGCTGATCCCGCACCGGAACGACATCAATGCCGAGAACCCGCCGAAATTGGACGACGATGGCACGCAGATCGGCGTCGACCTGATCATTCCGCAGTCCTTGCTGGATGGACTCTCCGCTTCGAGAAAAATCCAGGTCAAGGATGGCGCTGACAACACTATGCACTGGTGGCGGCTGGACGGCCTGTTCGCCGATGCTAACGGCAACCCCATCGACGGCTGGCTCGCCGAGCAGGAGCTGATCACTACTCGTCACAGTCCTTGGGAGTGGGAAGGCTTCCAGTGCATCGAGGAAACCGGAACGCCCGTCGAAAAGCTCGCCTACGCCTTCAATGCCAGAGGCCTGCTAAGCGCAGACGAACAGCACAACTACCGGGCGCAGATCAGCAAAGCCGATGGCGGCCCAATCGTAACGCTCGCTCGACTCTACGATATCGTCGATACCGATAGCGATGGCGTATTGACCAGCGCTGAAATCCAAGCAGCGCTGGCCAGGCCTTGGCACGCTCAAATGCTCGCCCAACTGGTCGCCAAATATGAAAGCGAGTGGTTCTGGAACAAGGGCAAGTGGGATGAGCTCGATCTATTGTTAGCGAAAGAGTCCGGAAAGCCGAACCTTGTTTGGGAAGTGGAAAAGCAGCGAATCGAGAAGTTGAGCTGGTGGAACGATCTGGCTGGGAGACATGGGATTCCTACGAGCGGAATAATGTGGAATATTTCACCAAACGGTTTCTTATCAAGCTTCGCCAATAGGGCTCTTCTGGTTTCTAGAGCAACGCTTGCGTATATCATGAACTCAGCTTCCGACGAGATACTCGATAAGTACCTTCTCCCGATCAACAATACGCTTGAAGCATTTGAAATAAATACACCTCTTCGTATAGCACATTTTTTGTCTCAAATAGGGCATGAAACGGGAGAGCTACGGTACTCTGCGGAACTCAGCTCTGGCAAACAATACGAAGGTCGTTCAGACCTAGGTAACACCCAAGCAGGCGACGGGAAAAAATTTAAGGGGCGTGGACTCTTGCAAATAACTGGGCGAAGCAATTACGAAGCCTGCGAAGCCTTTCTAAAAAATATAAAAGAGTTCGAAAACCTCGATATTACAAGTTCCACTGAGCGCGCAGAGCAGCTGGCGTACAATCCAAAGCTAGCAGCACTCGCATCCGGATACTACTGGGCTAAGCTGAAACCTAACTTAAATGCAGCCGCTGATAGCGATGACTTATTTTGGGTATCAGTCTACGTGAATGGATGGGCAAGGCAGGACAGGCCATTCTACCCAAACAGAAGCAAAGAACCTAACAACATGCATCACCGCGCGCAAATGCTGGAACGAGCAAAGCGAGCTTTGGGAATTCTATGAAGAGAGTTATCACTGCAGTTCTTTCATTAGCTTATCTGCATTTATGTCATGCTGAAACTGCATCTGTAACAGAGATAATAGCCTATGAAGGCAAGGTCGCTGGAAGCGAAATTTTTATGACGCTATCGGAAACTGACGGCGATATCGTAGGAGGCTACCACTATAAAAAATATGGCACAGCCATACCGCTGCGAGGCTCAATTAAAAACAACCATATTACATTGATAGAAAAGTCCGCCTTAGGCGAGGCAAAGATAAGTGCCGAGCTTGACAATCAATTGATGAAAGGCACCTGGAAAGGTGACAGGATTAGCCACAGTATTCGTGCCAGCGCCCTCAGCAAAAGCTACAAAAATCTCATTAACGGAATAGACATTTCAAAAAATCACCCAAGTACTAATATAGCAATTAAGTTTATAGACGGCAGAACCCAAAATCTTGAAATAGAGACCCTAACGGATACCACATCGATCGTGTTCGAGGACTACAACTTCGACGGCTTCCCTGATTTTAGAGTACTCGAGAGCAGCACTGGTTCCAATACAAATTACATTGCATGGACTTACGAGCCAAGCAAAAAAGCATTTGAATACTCTGAGGAAATGTCAATGCTGTCGAGCCCTAAGGTCCTGCATAGCGAAAGGGCGATACTATCCTTATCTCGAGATGGCTGTTGTCGTTACATCGCCTCCAAATCAGCTGGCCACGAAAAGCACTCTGCCGAATTCGAGTATGAGAAGCTTACAGGGGTTGAACGCGTAACTGATTTCAAAACAAATACAGCCACAACTAGATTAATAAGCCAGAAATACTTCGAGCGAAAATATCTTACTCCCATGGGAGCTGATGGCTTATAGGTACTCCATCTTCAAAAAAGCAGAACAAGGATTGGTGGACGGAGAACATAACGATCAATCTTCTAGTTCTTCAATTTATTGCAATCGAAGGGGACCACCTGTAGCCCGCTATCGCTAACCATGCCCACGGCGCGCCAGGTAATGACTGAAGGTTCAAGATCAACCCGCCGGGGCTGCTGAATCAAATGATGAGTATCAACCTTACGATCCGCCCGCACTCTACAAGCCGATGTCAATTTCGTAAGCCAACCGGATAAAGCAGCCGAGCCCGAACATTCTGTCCGATTATGATCTGAGATATGAAAGAAGGTTATTTTTTATTGGAAAAAACTAAGCGGCCAATTAATTCTGTTGAGGTAGATTATGTATAGGCTCGCAGAATAATCAACGGCTCTGATCAGCAGCAACTTATAGCCGGCTATGCAAGAAAGCTTGAATCCATCCTAAGAAAAACGTCCTCGGCAAAGAAAAGCTTCGCTCCATGAGACACGTACGGTTTTTAGCTCTGCTTATCTCACTAACGATGACTACCAGCGCACACGCAAGCACTTACACCATTTCATCCAACGACGACGGGGTGCCGGACATCTATACAGCAGACATGGAAGCGGGCACTCTGACGATTAAGCAGGGAACGGAAACGACAATTATCACCGATATAGTTGGCTACGCAGGGCAGACAGCCAGAACGTTGGTGCGGTTCAATGGCGGGCCCGCACTGAGCTATGAAAACTCTGGATCGAATACACATTTCGAAGTCTTTTATACCCTATAAGTCAAAGATAATATCCCTCTTATCGACTGCATATACAGCAATATTCGCAACGGGCAGAATGCTGTCTCCATTCGAAAAGCTGTTTGCAACCTTAAAAAAATATTATCGAGCGATTACCATGATACAGCTTTCCGTTACACAGACGCCTGGATTCAAGAATCTAATAGAGTGTCCCTACAATCTGTTATGGCCGAGCCTGCTGAAGCCGCTGTAGCACCCCTCGGCAAGCTAGGCAATGTGCTTGTTGCGCTGCGCTACGACTCGATCGAAGATCTAATGTCTGCTACTCCGAAAACCATAGCGTCAGTAGCCGAGAAAACTTATGTAGTGACCATCGGTAACGCTTATTTGGTGTATGACGCCGATGGTGCTACAGCATCAACGCTGGATGTGGAAACGGCCCCTATAGCACATTCACTGAAGCGCCTGACAGCTACAGAGCTATTGCAAGCTATTAAGAACAACTAAACTTTCTCACCGTCTGATGCACCCCACCCATTATTCATGATTAGATTCATACACGCCATCACCTGGCGGTTGCAGGAGCTGAGCGCAACACGGTTATTGAATTGAAGCCGGAGCATCATGCCGCATCGCCATGGCATTTTGCATGACCTCTCCCATCACCTCGATGGGGCATTTGAAGTCGAAGCGCTTGCGCGGTCGCATGTTCAGTTGCAGCGCAATGGCGTCCAGCTCCTCTTGGCTATGTACCGACAGGTCTGTGCCCTTGGGCAAGTACTGGCGAATCAGGCCGTTGATGTTTTCGTTGCTGCCGCGCTGCCAGGGGCTGTGCGGGTCGCAGAAGTAGATCGCCACGCCGGTTCTTTGGGTGATCTCGGCGTGTCGCGCCATCTCCCGGCCCTGGTCGTAAGTCATGCTCTTGCGCATCTCCAGCGGCATGCCATTGAGCGCGGCGCTGAAGCCTTCCAGCGCCGAAGTCGCCGTCGCGTCGTTCATCTTCACCAGCATCAGGTAGCCACTGGTGCGTTCCACCAGCGTACCGACGGACGAGGCGTTGGCCTTACCCTTGATGAGGTCGCCTTCCCAATGCCCCGGCATCAGCCTGTCTTCAATCTCCGGCGGGCGCACATGAATACTGACCATCTCAGGGATCTGGCCGCGCCGATCCACGCCGCCAGAGCGCGGCCGGCGCGTCGTCTTGCCTTGGCGCAGACAGATGATCAGCTCCTTACGCAGCTCACCCACTGGCAGGGCATAGATCGCGTTGTAGATCGTCTCGCGACAGACGTAGGCATCTCGCAGGTTGGGTATGTTCATGCTGCGCAGCTTGCCGGCAATCTGCTCGGGAGACAAACGCTCACGCAGCATATGGGTCACCAGTTCGAAGCGCTCGCTACCCGGCAACAGTTTTCGCATCGGTCGACAAACCTGGCGGCGGGTCTGCATTTGCTGCTGGGCCAGGCGGGCCGAGTAGCCACCGCAAGCACCTCGGTTACGGCGCAGCTCACGGCTGATGGTCGAAGGGGATCGGTTGATCAAGCAGGCAATCCTGCGCAGGCTGAAGCCTTGGGTACGACCGATTTGAATGGTGGCGCGCTCTTCAACGCTGAGTTCGGTATAAGACATAGGGGCAGCACCGTACCGGAAAGGTCAGGTGTTGCACTCAGTTTTTGCCGCCGCCCCTATATTATTATCGTGGTGCTGACTGTTCCACTTACAGCAGCAACGGAACGTCTACCACCATTTTTCTACTGCAAATCGAAATCCGATAAAACCCTAGAGCTATATAAACAGAACAATACGATCAGCTATAAATTTGGGCATCCTGGCCGCACACCCGAGCTTGAATTAAATAGACTAGTGGATGAGGTTGACATATCAATAGGTAACACGACCGGCAGCGAACTGAGTAACTCTGTCACGTTCACCAATGGCGCCTATTCGTATACGGTTACATCCAGAATTAACAGACTGGCTGATGTCCAAATACCCGAGCACGGCATATTAGTTAAGAAAAATTCTAACTACTTAACTTATATCTCATGCATCTCAGCCTCCGTGAAGGGAAGTTTGCTTGACATTGAATAACTGTCCGAGCACGCATTCACCCTTACTGTCACCGCAAAAGCAACGACATCTTATTGCCATCACCCCACAACCCTGCGATAAACGCGCACTCGCCATGACGCTACAAGGATGTACCGATGCGATTGCTGCGCCGAGCCCTGGGGGCTGTCTTGTTGTTGGCCGTGCTGGTCGTGGGGGTCGGGCTGTATTTCGTGGCCTACCCGAACCTTCCAGAGTACGAAGCGCCCGAAGCGCTGCATTATCTGGAGCAGTGGGACACCACGCAGCGGCAGACCTATTACTACACGCCGCAAGGCACCCAGGTTAAGGGACTGGAGTACGACTGGTTCCGTGCGCTGGAGCTGCCCTTCAGCCGTGAAAAGTTCGCCACACCCGACTACCTTGCCCGCTTCGGCTTTCTGGTCGATCCCGCGCAACAAGCCACCGCGCTGAACCCCGGCAACCTGCCGGTCGGCTTTGCCCGCCACGAGGATGATGAGACCGGTCGCGCCTATCTAGATGTGACCTGCGCGGCCTGCCACACCGGCGAGTTGCGCTACGGGGGTCAGGCCATTCGTATCGACGGTGGCGCGGCGATGCATTCGCTAGCCTCCACCGTGCCGACCCTGCGCGGTGGCGCCTTTGGCCAGGCGCTGGGCATGAGCATGGCCTTCACCTATTACAACCCGCTCAAGTTCCGTCGCTTCGCCGAGCAGGTGCTGGGCGAGCGTTACGAGCAGGACCGCGCACAGCTGCGCCACGACTTCAAGCAGGTGCTCGACCGTCTGCTCGGCACCGCCTACAACGACTGGCACCGTGGGCTCTACCCCACCGAAGAAGGCTTCGGCCGTACCGATGCGTTCGGTCGCATCGCCAACAGCGTGTTCGGCGATGCCATCGATCCGGCGAATTACCGCGTGGCCAACGCGCCGGTGAGCTACCCGCATCTGTGGGATATCTGGAAGTTCGACTGGGTGCAGTGGAACGGCTCGGCCATGCAGCCGATGACACGCAATATCGGCGAGGCGCTGGGTGTTGGCGCCACGCTGCGGTTGCTGCACGAGAACGGCCAGCCCGTCGCCGAGGCCGAGCGCTACGCATCGGGCGTTCGTGTACGCGACCTGCACAAGCTGGAAACTACCCTCATGCACCTCGCGCCGCCCCGCTGGCCAGAAGAGGTTCTGGGCGAGGTCGATCTCAAGCAGGCCAGCCTCGGCCGCGCGCTGTATCGGGAAAACTGCGCGCATTGCCACGACGCCAGGCCCAAGCCGGTCGATAAGCGCTTCGCCGCCGAGCGCGACCCCGAATGGCGAATGAAGGTGGTCCCCACCTCCTTCGTCGGTACCGATCCGACCACGGCCGACAATATCGCCGACCACCGCTTCGACCTGACCCGCCTGGGCTGGACCCAGGACGAGCTGGATCGTCTTGACGTGCGCCTGTACGGAAAGTCGTCGGGTGCACTGAATCTGAGCGAGGTGTCCAGCGCCAAGGGGCTGGCCTATATCACCGCCTATGTCGA
>Ga0222713_10002611_pt1 | contig 19148 bp, 44 predicted proteins | sample C33_649DmetaG_FD_165061 | JGI IMG/M metagenome (GOLD analysis project Ga0222713, IMG submission 165061) | Estuarine water microbial communities from San Francisco Bay, California, United States - C33_649D | ecosystem: Environmental > Aquatic > Marine > Unclassified | place: USA: California...
AACTCAACTTCAGTCTTGCGGGAGTGTGATCTCCTGTGAGGGACGGATGTCGGTGCCGTACTGCGCGACCAACTTGTCGGTCGCCTTCTGCACGTCGCCCTTGCAGTGTTTCTCGGCGATGCGCCAAAGCGTGTCGCCCTCCGCAACGATGACGCTCTTGTTCTCGCAGTGCATTCGGCCGGCGTCGATCCACCAGCCAAGCGCAACGCCTGCTGCTGCTGCCGCGATCGCTATGATTACTCTCTTCATTTGGTTTCTCCTTTGCTCGGGTTCTCCGCCCTCACAATCCATCGCGTCAGCGATGAACTCTGAGGACGGGCCCTCTTGCGAGGGCCGCGTCCCGATGACCGGTTGTCAGACCGCGTAAGCGATCTCGTATCCGCGGTCGATCTTCGAGTTGACCTTCTCGTACGCCGCTGCGAGTGCGCGCTGTGACGTGCTGAAGACCTGCGTGCTGGTTTGACGCTGAGTCTTTTCGGCCATTCCCCACGAGCAGATCAGCGTGTTGTCGGTGACGATGACCTCGTACACCTTCTTCTTGCCGCTCTGACCTCGGTTCATCGGGCCGATGTCCGATCCCTTCAGTAGTGCCCATTTCTTGTTCATTCCCTTGTCCTTTCGTCGTGGGGTTTCCCCCTGTATGTAATCCATTATAACAACTTTAGTTTCAGAGAAGAACCCATGCGGGGGCCAGGCCAGGCCTGCCGCAGGGCGAACAGACGCGGGCCCGGGCCAGGAATCCCCAGCCCGGGACCGCGATCTTGTTAGAGGACCGGCTTCGCCTTGATGCCGTGCTCACGAGCGAGGTCGCGAACGCTCACCTCGACCGAGAATTGAAACTGAGCAAGGTGCTCGGCCAACTCGGCCAACTCTGCCTTCCGCTCTTCGATCTCGAATGTGAGGACGCTGATCCGCGACTGCACGCTCTCGAGAGTCTTGATGTGCTTGTTCTTGGTTGCCATGTCTTTATTCCCTTCTGGGCTTGCGCCCTGTTGATGATTCCATTATAACAACTTTAGTTTACACGCGGAGGCGACCGGCCGGCCCGCAAGGGACCGACCGGCCGATCCGGTTAGCGCTTGTAGAGGTAGGACGTGTAGGGGTCCCACTTCGCCTTGAGCGTCTCGAGCGAGTCCGCGTCGAGGATGTTGTAGCGAGCGCCGTTGAGCGCTGGTGCCTTCCACCCGCCGGCCTTGTAGACGTCGCCTGTCGCGGCGTCGACGAAGCAGTGGACCGAGCGGCCGCCGTACTGGCCGACCTGCGCGATGCGGATGTACTTGCGACCGCCGGCGACCTCGTAGGTTTCCGGTGCCAAGTTCTTGAAGTGCTTGGCGTGGTGAGCGGCGTGCGCCTCGTTCATCCAGGCGACGAGCCGGGCGATTGCTTCCCGGACCTCCGCCTTTCTTTCTACCGTGGTGATCATTGCTGTTTCCCTTCTGTACCTGACCCCTTTGACCAGGTTACAATACCATTATAACAACTTTAGTTTCAAGATCCGGGCATGGCCAAGCCCGGGCCGGCGCCCGGGCCTGTCCGCTTGATCCGCGTCTTAGAGGCGACCCCAGACCCGGTTGTGCATCAGGGCGATCTCCATCGCCTGCTCCGGGCTGGTGCAGGTCATCTTGAACTGAACCGAGTCGCTCTCGTCACCCGTGGGGCTGGAGAACCAGAGTTCAACGATGTTGCCGTAGACCATGTAGCCACGGTACGCACCCTTGTTCATGCTCTCGAGCGAGAGCGCTTCGTCTGTCATTGCCATCGTGTGTCCTTGTCCTTTCGTGCCTGGCCCCTTTGACCAGGTACATGATCCATTATACTAACTTTAGTTTCCTGGATCAGGGGCGTCTTCTGGCAGCCAACCGCCCTCAGGGTCTTTTCTTGGCATCAAGAATCCGCACTCGCAACGATAGCGGCCGTCCTCACCGCGGGGGATCTCGCCAACGCATTGCCAGCACGTAACTTTCCTCCAGAGTTTCTTCGGCGATGACCGCGTGTACTCGGGATGTGTCTGGACGAAGTGAGTCATGTGCTCGGTGATCGTAGCGAACAACTCGCCGCAGGCCTGACAGTCGTACTTCAGTTTTGGTTTCGCCGGCTTTCGTTTTTGTTTCACAGGCGCCAATGCCCGAGTCCACCGTTCTCGTAGAGATACTTGGCGACCGCGATGTTGCAGGCCGGATCAAACAAGATGTCAAGTTGGCCCCAGGGCTCGCCGCAGATCCTTGCGGTGACTTTCTTCCAGGTTGAGTTGATCTGGAGCAAGCCGTAGTCCCGGGACTTGTCTCTGTTCAGTGTGTCGTTGTAAGCAGTCGGCTGACAGCGTGACTCGCGCCAAGCGATGAACGAGAACACATCCGCAGGAAGTCCGGCGGCCTCGAAAGCGTCTTCCCACATCGGGCAGCGCTTTCGTTTCTCGATGCTTTGAGCCTCAACGTCTTCGGCCGGCACGATTGTGCTTGTCGTCTCCGGCGGAACAGTAGTCTCAACCGCAGGCGGAATCGTGCTGAACGCGTCGGCGTCGATCACTGTCACGGTCGTTGTCGTCGGCGACGAGACGAAGTTGAAGTCTCCGTTCGTCAAGACCGAGGCGACCCAGGTCAGTGAAACGATCAACGCGCTTGAGATCGTCTGTCGGATGAAGAACATGGTTGCTACTCTCCCGCCGAGAGTTGACCCGCGTCGGGCCGCTCGATGACCAACTTCTTTCCACGACTGAACTTGTCCTCAAGTTCGTGCATTGTTCCCCAGACGGACGAGAGCAGGTGGCCGTAGTTTTTGCCCCGCGTATCGTAGGCTCGGTTCTTGAAGTTGTCGTACGTGATCTCTTCCATCTCGACGGCCATGTAGTTCTTGAACGTTTCGGCCGGCACGACCATGCGGTACGGATAGTCCGCGTCTGGTGTGTGCTCGATCTCGAGTTCAGTCAGAGTCTGGATCATCTCGAGAGACTTTTGATCTCGAGACCGGACAAGAACCTTGTCCTTTTCGACTCGGTGCCGAACTACACTTATGAATCCGTGTTGTGTGAATACCCACATGTCATTTTCTCCTTTTGTCGTTTTGTCGTTTCATTGAAGCACGGTGGTTGACGTGCTGGTAACCCGCAAAGGTTACTCCGGAAGTTCAATGCCTTCCGGAAGATCTTCGATCCGCATTCCTTGAACCGAGACGTTCTCGGCTCCGTACTCCTCGCGCATTGCACGCACGTAAGAGTGCTTGCCCTCGGCTCGGATGTAGCCGGTCATGACATTGCCTTCAGCGTCTGTCACGACGACTTTGTAGACTTCATTGTCTGGCATGTTGCACCTCCTCAGGGCCTACTTAGATTATAACAGGTAGTTGGATCATTTTCGTGATGATCTACCGCCGCAAGGCTTTCCCGGGGGGTTGGGCCCTGCGACGGTAGAGAACTTAGAACCCGAACTTCTTTCGGCACTCGGGTCCGAGTTGGAGTTCGCGGCTTCGCTCGTCGGTGAGTTCCGCTCCGCAGCATCCGCAGCAGGAGTAGTGCTCGCCGAATCGCTTGGTCGCGGCGTACGGATCTGCCTTGATGAGACCGACGGCCAACTTGACCTGCTCTGTCGTCATCTTCTTGCGGGTGAAGCCGCCGAACGATCCGAGCAACTGCCGCATGTAGAGAGTGCCCATGTACTCCTTGACTTGGATGAACACCAAGTCACCGGTGAACGTGTGATCGACACCCGCGACGGTGAAGTCCGCGACGTTGAGTGCGTACCGCGACTTTGGAATTGAAGCGAGCAACTCCTGGATGACTGGGTTTGCCTTCGGCTTTGCGGCTGGCTCGTGCTTCTTGTACGGGCGCTTGAGCAGAAGGTCGATGAGGTTGCTGGCCCCGACCTTGTCGAAGTAGCCGCGGTTGAGGCGGTCGAACCAGTCGGCGCGCTCGGTCTCGGTGACTTCCTTGTTCGCGATCAGAGACCGCAGGTAGTCGACCTGCTTCTGGGTCGCTGGGATGAGGTTGATGGTTGTCATTGCTGTCCTTTCAGGTTGGTAGTATCCATTATACCAACTTTAGTTTCCCAGCGGGGGTTCTACCCCTTGGGCGTAAGGACAGCCAGGGTCAACCCGGCCAGGCCCAGGCAGATCGCTGCCGTGGATCCTCCGGCCGCGGTAACGGCCACGACCACCGACGCTGCCGCCAGGATCGCCGCCGCTACCGCGGACCAGAGAAGGTTCTCAGGCATTCTTCTTGCGGGTGCGACCCTTGAGGCGGTCAGAAGCGTTGCGAATCGGTGTACCGCTCGCGACGATCAACTTACGGGCCTTGGAGTACGTGATGCCGTTCATGACGGCAACCTCGTACACGGTCTTCCCTGTGGTGTACAACTGGGCCGCGGCTTGCGGCGTCAGTTCTGGCTTTGGTGTATCGCTGATGTCCATTGCGTGTTTCTCCTGTTTTGTCGTTGAGCGCTCTGGATTCTCGGCTGGTTGATTCGCCAGCCAGTCACGCGATCGCGCCATGATCTCGCGTGCTTCGTTGAGCAGAATGTCACTTCCGCTCACGATCTTGTTCTTTCTGTCTCCGCATGATGTCGTTTATCGTGCTTTGAAGTCTTTCGTTTTCCTTCTCGAGTTCGGCTATCCTCCGCAACACGTACGACTGATGCCACTCGTCTTCGCGATTGATGGTCATTCTTCACGAGTGTTCTTCCACCAGAATGACTTTAGAAACAAGTTGAGTTGTTCTTTGTCGTCTTCCGGCCTCACGACTCCAAGAAGAGGCGCGGGACTCCAACGAACCCGCTCAACGAGACGCTCGAGATCGCGCTTGTTGTCGTCAAGAATAAGCATCTTGAAAGCCCAACCGCCGGCGAAGAGCGAGACGACGATCAGCACTGTCCACAGCGCGAGTTCAACCGCAGGGCCGACTTCCATTCCAGCGTCTTGACCAGACACGACGATGTTGGCTGCCGCCAGAACTACCGCTCCAATGAAGTACGCACCGATCACAATCTTGTTCCGCAGCACGCGCTTCTCCAACTTTTTGATCTGGTGCATCGTGTACGCGGGGTTCTCATCTTTGAAGTCTGTCATGTTTTGTCCTTTGTCGTTAGATCCATTCTACCAACCGCGGATCAACTTTCGTGATCATCGGGGTAGATCTTCGGGTATTGCTATTATACTATTATACTGTCTTTAGTTTCTCGGCCAGGTCAGGGAATGACTTGAACATGTCCCACTTCTGCCAGAAGCGGAAGTCAGATAGATCTACTCCGTGCTCGCGCTCGGTGTCGTGCACGAGTTTACGAATGACCGAGATCTTGGCAAAGTCGTCAGGGTAGACTCCTTGGTGGTCCTTCGGATTGTAGAACGACGACGTCGACTCAGGGAGCCGCATACCGGCGAAGACTGCGTTCTCTACCGGGATCCAGTTGTTCTTTCCGTTGTCGTAACCGTAGGCGAGCATGATCGTTGCGGCGACCGCGTTCACTGGCTTTAGTTCTCTGCCGGCTCGGACATACATCTCGAGATTCTTGTACTCCATCGGCTTCGAGTAGACCCACAGGCAGTCCTTCAGCGGCATCCGCACTCGAGATCCAGGCGGACCGAGCCTCGTCATGAGGATGACCTCGGCTGCCGGGTCTTCGTAGTCGAACTCGTCGACCTCGTGCTTGGGCGTGACTAAGACAGCCCGCATTAGAAGATCTGGAATCCGCCGCAGTGTCGCAAGAACTGGGCGAACTCGTCGACGTTCGAGACGTCGAACGGATAGCTCGACATGAAGTTCTCCCGCGATCCGTGGCCGTCGCAGCCGTTGCACCAGCCGAACTCGCGTCCGTACAGGCTCGCCTGTTCGGGCGTCAACTTCTTGTCGTGGTAGCCGTACTGGATACCGACCTCGTCTCTTCGGATTCCGGTCTCGTCGCACAGCGAGCACGCTTCGCGCGGAAGGCTGGCAAGGTGTTCGCGGTACGCAGTCTCGTACTCTTTCGTGTGGCCCGAGCGGATCGCCTCTTCGAGTGCGTCCGCAAGACGGATCGAGTCCTCTGCGTCAAGTCCATCGCCCGAGTTGCTGTGGCCTTCTTCGACCTTCTCGCAAACGTCCGGCAAGACCTCGCAGCAGTAGTTCCAAAGCGGGTGCCACCACCACACGTTGTTGCGGAAGTACTCTCCCACATCATCTGTGGGGTTCGTTCCCATTACATCCATTCCCATGATTGTCTCCTTCGTCGTTGAGTTGTTGATTCAATTATACAAACTTTAGTTCTTCTTCGAGAGGTCGGGGTCGAGCGCGTTGCACGCCTTGACGACCTTCTCGTAGTCCGAGTTCTTCATCCGCAGCGGGTCGGTCAGCATCGTCTTGATCTTACGAACAGTCACACCAGACTTGTCCGCGACTTCGGTAATGCCGATCCGCATCGCCCAGCCGTAGGTTGAGATCACTCGCTCTTCTAGCGCGTCTTGCATTCCCATGTTCGTCCCTTCGTGTTTGTAGTATCTATTATAACAACTTTAGATTCCGAAGTGGAAGACCAAGTTGTCATGAAGTTCCTCGTCGGTCCCGGCGATGTTCTTGATGATCTCGACCAGGATGTCGTACTCGTCGACGTCCGGGAAGTCAGCCCGTGCGTCCTCAAGTCCTTCGTTCACTTCAGCGATTGATTCCAAGAGTGTGTTGCTCATGGTATCCATTATACTAACTTTAGTTTTTAGACTTTCCTTTTAGTTCCATGACAATCGTGCTCGACGTGTGCTTTTCTTGGTTTTGGCACATCGGCGGCTCAGACACCCGCACGTGGACGGTGATCGAGGTTCCGCACTTCGGGCAAACATACGTGTCGTTTCTTTTCGGCTTTTTCTCTTCCATAGTCGTACGACAGTATCACTTAGCCAGTCGCATTCGCTCTTTCTTGGCTTTTCTCCGCGCCACGCGACGTTCGTTGAGAGTAAGTCCGCCCCAGACTCCGAAGTCGTCGTTTTCCATCGCGTATGTGAGACATACTTCTTTGACAACGCAGATCGCGCATAGCGCTTTAGCCTTTGCTACGTTTGACTTTTTCTTGTCGTCAAAGAACAATTCTCCGCGTCCGCGACATGCTCCGCGCCCGTGCCACTCGGGTCTCTCTGGGTAACTCACGTCTTCAGTGAATGTGATTCGTTTTGCCATTCTCTTCGTCCTTTCAAACTGTCACCCGCAGCGCAATGCGCCACGTATCAATTATAACTTCTTTAGTTTCTTCGCCCGAGCAGGGCTCTTCGCTTTCTTGGCTTTCTTCGCTTTCTTCACCGCTGGTTTCTTTTTCGGCGCTCTCGTGTACTTGCGCTCGATCGGCCCAGACTGAGACAAGATGTGGAACGGCGGACCTGATCCAGAGTCAAGTCTTGCACCGACCTCGAGTGCCTTGCGGACGATGTTCTTTGTCTTTTCTACGTGAAGCTCGCGCTTTGGACCGAACATTCCGTGCAGAGCGCCGAGCGCGTAGTCTCCTCCGCTGCCGGCCGCATAGATCCCGTACGTGTCTCGAGCCCATGCGTAGTCGGAGTCGATCTCGTAGATCGTTCCATTGACTACGACCAGAACAGTAGAGTTGTGCACGGCACCTTCCTCGGACCCCTTGACCGCGTAGCCTTGGTCTTCGAAACACTTCCGCAAAGCGGGAATGAACTTCGTGGTCATGAAGCGATCGAGTTTGACTCCGATGAGGTCGTCTGGTTTCGGCGGATTGAACGCGTATGAAAGAAGGTTGATCGCGCGGACGTCACCGGCCGCACCGATCAAGTAGTCTCCGTTCTTGGCGATCTTCTCAATTCCGCGCCCGAGAGTAGAGACTCTGTTCACGGTATCTGTGCCGTACGACACGCGGGAGTCGAATCCGACAATGGCCCAACCCGCTCCCTGAACTGCAACTATGGTTGTCATTGGTCCTTAGATCTTGTCGATAATGCTCACCGGGACGGTGATCAGTGATGACTCAACCTTACCATTCCGGACGACCGCAAAGCGGCCAACCGGATTCTCCAGTTGCACCACGACCTTGGTCTTCTTCTTACCGACGATCACGGCGGTGTGTCCCTGAACGTACTTCGTATTGCAGTAGTCATTGAAGATGACCCTGTCGCCTACGAGATACTCTCCGGACGTGCGAGTACTCCGCATCGAGGTCTGTCGAGCCTTGGCGGCCTTCAAGATCTCTTCAAGCATCGCGTCGTGCGTTCCGCTAGTGATCTCATCGAGAATCGTTGTCATGTGTATTCCTCCTATTCTTTGGTTGTGTTGGTTGCGATTGTTAGATCTACCAAGCCCGGCGGCGTCGACGGCGTCGGCTTGAGCGCCTGTGGGTTACGCCTTTGGCGAACCTGTATGCCTTTCGTGCCTTGAGGATGTGGTAGACCATGATTCTATTATAACAACTTTAGTTTCAGGACTCCCACTCGCAGGCAAAGAACGCGGACTTCCTGTCCTGTGCAATGTTGAGCATTTGGCTCACCATGTCAAAGAACTGGTCCGCTTCAATGTTGTCCCCGTCCCAGACGGTGATCTCATCTCCGAAGTAGCCCGCATCGGCTGCGGCAGGCGTGAATGTGAAGTTCACTATCTTTCCGTGCTCAACCTGTGCGAACATGGTGCCTGGCACCATAACTGTGCTCTTGATCTCTTCTGTCTTCATGTGTCTTTGGGTCCTTTCGTTGTTTCCCTGGTATTCATTATAACAACTTTAGTTTCAGACTACAAACCCCCGCCGAGACTCCTCGCTGGAAGTCTTATCGACGGGGGTTGTTCACTACACTTTCCTGTAGTAGTAGCGACTTACGTCAGCGGCACTTCACGATCTTCCAGTACTTCCAGCACTGTTGATTGATCTTGTTGTAGCCGATGTAGCGTGTGCCCTGCGGCATTCTCCACTCCGCAGGCGGAAGCGGATCATCCGCGGCGCTCACGCTCTGCGTGAACGGCGCGAGTGACGCGATTGCGATCGAGACCGCGATGATTGACTTTTTCACCACGGCTTCTTTCCGCCCTTGTTGCGCGAGACGATGAGTCCCACGATCAAGAACGTTGCGACTGACCACGCGACCGCGGCTGCGGTGTTGTAGAACTCAACTTGAATGTTCATGGTTTCTCTCCTGTTGTTGGTTGTTGTTTGCCGAAGCAGCGGAGCCGATCCTCTCGGACCGGACTCCGCAGCCTCGAGAGAGACTAGACCTCGTAAGCGACTGCGTAGCCGCTCGAGAGCTTGTCCCACTTCTTGTTGCTTGCCATCGCGAGTGCCGCCTGGTTGCTGCTGCACACGATGGTTTGAGTCTTGCGCTGAACCTTCTCAGCCATTCCCCACGAGAAGGTGACGACTCTGCCGCTCACCTGAATCTCGTAGACCTTCTTCTTTCCGGTCTGTCCGCGACCCATCGGGCCACAGTCACTCGCCTTGAGAAGTGCGATCTTCTTGTCCATTGTCCTTTGTCCTTTCGTCGGGGCCTTTCGGCCTTGTATGATCCATTATAACAACTTTAGTTTCACCGCCCCAGGGTCTGGTGGTTGACCAGGTGGTTGCGCAGGGCCGGGTCCCTGACCACATGGTCGTAGTTGGCCAAGAATAGGCCCATCGGATTGCCAGTGTCCCACCGGAGGCCTCCAGATGCGTATCCACGCAGTGAGCCTGCCTCCGCGGCCATCTGCAGCGCGTCTGTCAACTGGACCTCTCCTAGAGCCCCTGGCGGGCAATCCAGCAAGTAGTCCATGATCTCAGGTCCTAATACGTACCGGCCGATGATGGCCATGTCACTTGGAGCATCGTCTGCGGCCGGCTTCTCGACGACCCGGGAGATCCTCGAGTCCTCGTGCATGTCCGCGATCCCGTACCTGTGCACTTCTGATCGCGGCACTTGCTGAAGCATGACGATGCTGTCGCCTGTCCGCGCGTACTCGGAACACATCTGCTGAAGCGGCTCCCACGTTCCCATGATCTCGTCCGGCAGCAAGACCACGAACGGCTCACCCGCAACGACGTCGCGAGCACAGCCAACCGCATGGCCGAGGCCATTGGGTTCGTCTTGATAGACGATCTCGATCTGCGACGAGCACCACACGAGTTCGGCGAACACGTTGATCGCCGGCTTGTTTCTGCTGGACACAAGAATGATCCGCTCGATGCCCGCGCTGAGCGCCTCGCTGATCACGTACTGAAGAGCCGGTGTGTCGTAGATCGGCAGCAATTCCTTCGGCACGTAGAAACTCGCCGGCGCGAACCGGGAGCCCACGCCCGCAACCGGGATCACCGCGGTACGGACGTTCGTCGTTGTTTGTATGTTCGTCATGTCTCTCCTAAGTTTGGAAGCGTCCGGTAGGGGAGGAAAGGAAACTCAACCCCACCGGACGCGATCTTCATCCTACGACACGAAGTCGTAGGAAACCTCAACGTCCTCTCTGTTGAACCAGCCGTACCAGCCATCTTCCAACGACCGCACGTGGAGAATGTCGTCGTGCGGGTGACCGGCCAGCGCGTACCGCAGGCCGTGGTTGTGCAGAGTCTGCCTCACGCTCTTCCGCACGCCCTTCGCGGGACTTAGCCACACGTTCATCGTGACGCGCCTCTCCGCGGCACTCGTCGCAGCAGCGCGACGGCCTCCGCAAGTTCTGGGTGCTCGAAGTTCTTGATCGCGATGTTGCGGAGGATCCACCCGCTGTCGAGCGGGTCAAGCCGCATCGGCGGGATGTCCATCGTTCTGAGTATCTCCATCAGGCGAGAGTTCTCGTCAGCAGTCAGCGGATTCTCAATCACGCGGCCCAGTCCTTCCCGCGGCACGCCTTACGGCTCGCCTCACGACGCTTGTTCGGCATCGTCTGCGCCCGCAGCCGCACTCCGGCTTGGAATGCTTTGCGATCTTCATCGCTCCACTTGTTGATCGGCTTCTTCATAGTATCCATTATACTATCTTTAGTTTCAGCCAAGGCAGAACGCCGAGCCCGCGCTGTCGATTCCAAACAGCGCACCCGCATCGTTCCCCTCGGTGTCCATCGACGGGTATAGGACTACGCCTGTTGAGAGCACGACGCACGCCGGCACCTCACGCTTCATCCAGCCTTCTGCCTTCATCTCGTCCGCAGTCATGGGACGGATCGCGACGACTGTCGCTCCAATGATCGGGTCGCTCATGTCAGTCACCCGAGTAGTTGTTGAAGGAGGTGGTCACGTACTCTTCCTTGCCGCATCGCGAGCAGGTGTGTTTGTAGCCGCGGTCGTACGTTCCGAGAATGTAGTTGTCGTGCGCTGTGTGATCGCGACGCTCGCCCCACTTGTGATTGCAGATGCTCCGCATCCAGGCGATCGCTTGCTTCGGGCTTTGCATGAACCACGGGTAGTAGAGACGGACCGCGTAACTCCAGCCGGTCACCGCTGCTCGCCAGTTCATCATGTAGAACTCGAAGTCCTTGTCGTCTTCTGACAACTCGCGTGCGACCGCTTCGGCTTCGGCGAGCATGTCCGCGGGGATCTTGCTCGCGTTCTTGTACCAGGGCAGGCGCTCTGGCTCTCTGTTGTCAACGACGCAGAAGGTGATCATGCCGTAGCCTGGCACCTCTTCACGTGTCGTGCTCATTCCCATCGGGGCTCTTGTCTTTGTCTTGCTCATCGGTTTGTCCTTTCGTTGTGAACCGTAAGATCCATTATACTAACTTTAGTTTCATCCGCCGGCAAACTCGTCTTCTTCGTCTTCGCCGAGCGGCGGGAAGACTCCCTGCTCGTCCCACTCGTTCATGAGATTGGCGCCGGCCTCGGCCATCATCGCCCAGTACGTGTACAGAAGATCGGCCTCACCCGCATCAGCCTCGAGTTTGAGGTTGGTGTACCCGCCATCGTTCGGCAGGGTGTACGAGATCTCAACTCCATCGTCGAGACGCTGCACCCTGATGATCCCACCAGCGGGCATCATGACGCCACCGCGCTGCTGAAGTCGACGACCGGGACCAAAGAACGAGTGACTCGGCCGACGAGCGCGTCCATCGACTCGTCACCTTCTTGGTGGACGAAGTACGCAGTCTCGAAGTCAGAGCGCTTGAACTTGACGACGACGTAGGTGGGCCACACAACGATCTCGATCGTCGGCGCCTCTACTCGCGAGGTGTCAGTTGCTCCGTGGCTGTAGATGGTGGTTGACATTGCTTGGTTGTCCTTTCGTAGTTGGGTTGGTATTCTTGGATTCTATTATAACAACTTTAGTTGTAGCGCCGATCGAGTGATCGCGTTACGACGCGTTGTTTACGTGTACGCTGAAGCCAACGTACTCGTTGTTATTCGCCAGTTGACGAAGAGTTTCGCGTTGTTCAGGATTCAGAAGATCAAGAAGTGCTTGATACGAATCGCTTGTGATCAAGACCGCTGGAATTGAATTGAACTCAAAACCAGAAACAGTGACTTGATACGGATAATCGGGATTGAGGATTGACTTGTACTTGTTCATGATGTCCTTTCGGTAGGTGGTAATACCATTATAACAACTTTAGTTTCAGACAGGGCACGACTCGATCGCGTCACGAGCGTGGAATCGTCTCTCGAAGCCGCATTCTTTGCAGACCTCGGAGAGTCTCTTCTCTTCCCGAGCGAGATCGTCTACGATCCGCCTTCGGCCGGCCTTGCGGCCGATCCGGTAGGCGACGTAGGTCGAGAGTAGACCCACCTAGGAATCCTGACCGTCATCGAACGGCAACGCGTCCTGGCCTGAGGTCTCACGCAGAAGTTGCGCGACGACGTTGTGCCTCTCTGCGTCGGGCGTTTGCGCGACGATGTCCCACTCGTCCTCGGTGAAGTTCGGCGCGTCGGTGAGGAGGATGTCCTCCGCATCTCCGTACGATCCGTCCTTAGCGAAGTAGTACAGCATGTTGTCTCCTTTCGTAATCTATTATACTAACTTTAGTTTCCTTCGGCCCACGCCAGGACACCCGTCTCATCTTTCTTTCCGACTAGCACGCCTGATCCGCTCGGGTGCGGCTTCCACGCCCACTCGCAGCACGGCACGCTGTCTTCGCACGGATGAAGTCCCGGGACGAGCGTAGCCGCAAGGCGAGGGAATGCCCGCAAGAAGTGAAGAACGCAGTCGTGACACAGAGCCCAGACCTCGGGATCTTCAATCTCTTCCCACGGCTCGTTGTCCATGAAGCCGCCGTAGTGTCCGAGCGCTCTGAACGGTATCGTGATCCCGCCTTCAAACTGACGCGCGTTTCCAAACATTGTCTTCTGCGCGTACCCGCACGCGTCGCACTCGCTCATCTACGAGACGCGCGCCCAGGTCCAGGTCTGCTTGCCATAGCGGCATGACGCAGAGTCGAAGTGCTCAAGCACCTTGGCCGAGATCATCTGCACGGCCTCGCGCTTGGTCGCGCCCGACCCCATCGGGTCCGAGTCGTACAGTCCGCGCATGACCCACGGGTCCGAGTGGCTGTATGTCTCGTCGTAGGTGACGTAGCCGAGTTGAATCGGGTCGTCGTTAGCGTACTTTGCGAAGACGTCCCACGTCGTGTCCGCACGCTTGCGGGTGTAGATGTCGACGATGAAACTCACGCCGGCACCATCTCTTCCAGCGCGCGATCCAGCATCTCGATCCAGTCCTCGCCGCGCACGGTGGCGCACCTGAGGAACGCCATTCGAGACGTTGCTTGAATCCTGCCGAGCAGGTAGGCCGGAGTCTCTTCTAACTTCGGCGCCACGTCGAAGCTGACGCTCTTCGCCGAGACGTAGACCTCGGTGAGGATCCGCGAAAGTTCGCGGATGTCGTTCTCGAGGTCGCTGACCCTGAGTTCTAGTTCTTGCTTTGTTGCCATGTCGATGTCCTTTCGTCGTTGGTAGATACCATTATAACAACTTTAGTTTCAGCCGGCCTCTTCCATCACCGGGTCGACCGCGTTGCGCAGGGCTGTGTCGATCCAGGCGTCCCGGTACTGGGCCGAGAACCTGAAGCCACGATCGCTCGCGCGATTGAAGAGATACCAGCGGAAGAACTTCTCCGGGTCCTTGGCCTTCACCCGCCCGCACGCTAACTCGATGCGATACAGGCTGCGGAGTTCTGGAGTGTCGAGGTCGCTCAGCGCCGCGACGAGCGCGCTGAAGTCTGCGTGTGAGACCTTCATTCAGTCCCACCCCCTGCAACCGCAGTAGAAGAGGTCGAGGTCAAGAGCGCCGTTCGGGTGAAACTCGTGATCGAGAATCTTCTTGAGGTGTGTCGCAGTCGGATCGTTCTTGGCTCGCTCGTGAGCAGCCTCAGTGTAGGCACAGGTCCCACACCACTCTCGAGCGACTCGTGATCCCTCTCCGCGGTACTCGAAGAACGGCAGGTTGAAGTCTGACGGCTCGGTTCGTCCACACGAGCATGATGCTGTGCGTCCGATGAGTTGGTCTTGCGTGATGGTTGTCATTGGTGTCCTTTCGTAGGTGATGATTCCATTATAACAACTTTAGTTTCAGCGCTGGGCCCGGGCCTCCCGCCCGGACCCAGACGCCTAGTGAATCTGAGTTACCACTCGCAGTTGACGGGCTCGAACCCGAGTTGACGCGCGACCTTGCGCGCCTCTGCAGCAGTCTTGAATCCATCGAACGTCGGGCCGACGATCTTCGTCTGGCCTCCTCGCGGATTCTTGTGGACTCCGATGAACCGGCCATTCGGCTGATCCACGATGACCATGACTTTCTTCATGTGTTTCCCCTTTCGTTGAAGTTGACGATTCAATTATACAAACTTTAGTTTCTAGTCCAGGTAGTAGACGAAGTTTGACATCGCTTTGTCCCAAGCGCGAGAGAACTCATTCTCATCGGCTTGAGCGAACCCAAAGTTTGGATTGTTATGTGATGCTCCGACAAGTACTGCTGCTCTGGCCATTGCTGTGTCCAGACCTGGATACTTTTCTTGCCAAGCGTTCGCGATGTAGTCACCCCACGTGACGACATACGCGTCATCGGAGATTGAGATGTAGACTTCGATGTCGTCTCCTTGATGGCCAAAGAGCAGATTCTCGGTGTCTTGAACTATTAGTGATTCCATTGTCATTAGTGTCCTTTCGTCAGGTTGATGATTCAATTATACAAACTTTAGTTTCAGACTTCGTCGACAGGCACAGCCTTCGGGTACGCGGAGATCGGAGTCCCTCCCGGGATCACGCTCACGCGTGTCTTCGTTTCGCGGAAGATCGGCCATTCGTCTTGCGTTTCAAACTTTCGCCAAGGCGACGCTTCTTCAGTTCCACATTCTGAGCAGATCTCAGTCTTGTCGTCAGTGCGCGACAGCGCGCCTGGGTACGCTCCCGGGTTGTCATTCGTCGGGATGAACGACGACTCGCAGCGTGGGCACACAGTCGCGTAGGCTGATCCGTCAACAGTTTCCGGCCCTGGCCAGGCCTGACCCGTCAACGAATTGTTCTCTGGCCATGCCGGGCCTGACGTGTCGCTCACTTGTGCTCCTTGAGGTACGCTTCGATTCCGGCCATCATGTCAGGCAGAGCCTCGCGTGCCTCGAGCGTGCTTTGCAGCATGCTGATCCGTTCACTCAGCGCGTCTAGGCAAGCCAACTGCGCGCCGACACTCGGGTGAGTCGGTCCGTCTTCTTGCAGAGAGACTAGGTGATGCATTCGAGTCATGAGAGCCGTCACCACCACGTCAAGCTCGTAGGCCGACATGCTCATCTCGATCGATGGCTCTTCCGTCTTCTTCTTTCGCTTCATGTGGACCTCCTGTCCGTCATTTGGTTTGTGCGGTGCAGGCCGGGGGACAATGGGACTTGGACCCGGCCCGCACCACGATCTTTACTTTCCTGCTCCGCCGACCGCGGTCAGCGCCTTGGCCGCCGCCGCGCCGATGAGCTGCGCCGCACTCGCGATGTCGCGTCCGCACGCTACAACCTGCGCCTTGGTGCCGCGGCAGATGTGCTCAGCCTCGCGTGACACGTGGCCGTGGTGCTCGAAGGTGAGCCACAAGACTCCGACACCAGCGCGATCACACTCGTTGATCCACTTGCGTGCGGCCTGCCCCTCAGAGTGCGTGTAGCAGCCATCGCTTGCGACGACCAGGAGTCGTGCGCCGCCTCCAGAGAGGAGTGACACTCCACCATCGAGAGCCTTGAACGCTTTGTCGAACCGCTCGGTACCATCAGGCGCGCTGTACACGCGGACCTTGTCGAGGTGCTGACCGGGCTTGAGAGTTGGGAAGACGCCTTGGCCGTAGTAGACCATCGCTGCTCGTCCTTGAACTCGGCGGACTGCCTCAGACATGACCCACGCTGAGACGGCCATTGGCTGCATCGCGTCGCTCATCGAGCCGCTGATGTCGACCATCATGCCGACCGAGAGGGTCGGGTCGTCGACGTGCTTGCGGACGGTGCGGCGCCAAGGCTCGACCTGCGTCATGACACCCTTGCTCTTGAGCGCGGCGCCCTGCACCATCGCACGAGTGCGCAGGCGACCAGGAGGCAAGATCGAGTGGATCTCCTTCTCGTCGCGATCGCGGTACTTCGCCTTGTCGAGCATCTGCGCGACCTTGACAGCGGCCGCGCGCTCGGGACCTGTCGGCTGACGCTCCTCAACAAGGCTGCTGTGAGTGTGCGTGTCTGCGACCGGACCAGTGCCCTTGCCGAAGACGTCGGCCGCGGTGTCGCGTGCGTCCTTGGCTTGCTTCGCGGCACCAGCGCGTGACTTGGCTTCGTCCTTCCAGTCCTGGCGCTCTTGCTGATCTGCGAGTTGGTCGTTGACAGAGACCGCGGTAGCTTCAGCGGCCTCCTCAAGAGCCTCCATCATCTCAGCGAAGTCCTCCGCACCGAGACCCGAGCTTGAGCCTTCGCCATCACCCGAGCCATCGCCGCTTCCGCTGCCATCACCGGGCTGACCATCTTCTGCATCCTCTTCGCCGCGCTCCTCAGAGACCTCCTTGACCAGCGCTTCCCAGCGTCGTGCGATGTCCATGAGCGCTGTGATGTTGGCGGCTTCAGTGTCTTGAGCTTGCTGCCAGAGAGCGCGGAGCTTGTCGTAGAGCTCTACGCCCAAGATGCCGACGATCATCGTGCCGAGATCGGCAAGGTCGTCGAAGTCGAGGACGCCAGCGTCGATGCGAGCGTACGTCAGAGCGGCCATGCTCGCGGCGATGCGAGTCTTAGATCCCTCAATCGGGTTGTCGCGCATGTCGGCGACGACCAGCTCGAGAGCGCACGCCTTGAGGAAGGCGGCCATGTCTGGGTCGAGAGCAACACCGCGCTTCTCGATGCGTCCCTCTTCGAGATACACCAGCGCCATGAACTCGTGGCGCGTGAGCTCGTGCTGCATCGCGATGATGTCCCACGTGCTGAACCGAGCGTGCATCGCTTCGTGATAGATGGCGCCGATGGCCTTCGGCCACTCGTACATGACGTCACGCTGAGTGAGGTCGCCGATCATCTCTGGCTTGATGCCTTTGCCGAACGCAGTCTCGACGTTGACCTCAACCTCCGCAGTCGCGGGAGTGAAGCAAGCCGGCGCTGTGCCGCCTGCGCCTGGTCCTACGTAGGCGATGAGGTCGCCGCGTGATGCCCACATGTTGGCGAGTATGCCGATCTTCGAGCCAACGGGCAGCCACTCTGACGGAGTTGCCTGGCCCTTGGTCTTGCGTTTGTAGTCGATGTGTCCCATAGTTTGTCCTTTGTCCTTGTCCCTGGTATCAATTATAACAACTTTAGTTTCTGAGAACCCCTAAGGGAGGTCCCTGGACACCTACTATCCAGAGACCCCCCGCAGCCAAGAGAGCCGAAAGGGGTGAAGGCTCAGATCTTGGCAGGTCTGCACTCCTCGCCAAAGACGCGAGTGAAGACATCGGCGACCACCGGGCGATCGAGCTCGGGCGCTGCCGCGAGCAAGTTGCTGATGGCGAACTTGGTGCCGAAGGTCGTGCTGAGGTCTCGGAAGGCGAGGAGCTCACGCATCTGCGGAGCCCACGACGTCTCGGCCGAGTCCTGCTTCTTGGCGAGGTTCTGCGCCGCGGTGACGGCGGCAGTCGGAACGCCGAGCTTGCGAGCAAGCGACCAGTCGGTGGTCATCTCGGCGTGAACCGCGAAGCGAGAGAGGAGAGCCTCAGAGAGACGAACTCCTGGCGCATTCGGGTTGGTGGCCGCGATGACGTAGAACCCATCGGCAGCTTTGACGGTGCCGCGTTCAGGATTGGCTGTGACGTTGTACTCGCGTCGACCGTCCATGAGACCGTAGACGATGCTGAGCACCTTCGGGTCGATGAGGCCGATCTCGTCGATCAGCAGGACGCCGCCGGCTTCCGCAGCCTTGACAAGCGGACCATCTTCCCAGATGAAGCCGCCGCTCGGAGTCTGGACGTAGCCGCCCACGAGATCTGCGACTTCAGTGTCGCCTGAGCCGAGCACAGTCTGCATGCCGCCGGCCTGGTCGTAGAACGCCGCTTCGACGAGTGCAGTCTTGCCGCAGCCGGGAGCTCCGTAGAGGAGGATGTAGCTGGACATCTCACGCGCTTTGCGGAGGACCATGACGTCGTCATGCTCGCCCCACTTGCGAGTGTAGTAGGCCTCGCCATTGGGTCGCATGAACTTGTCCATGCCAGTGAGTGATTCGGTGGTCGTCACGGCGACTTTCTTCTTGGGCGCTGGTGCGCGGGTCGGAGTGATCTTACCTTGTGCATTGACGTGCTCTGCGAGCTTCGCGGCCGCGTTGGTGTCGAACGCCTGAGCGGCGGCCGAGACCAGCAGGTCGGCTAGGCCGGCGCTGAGCTTGTCGTAGTCTGGAATTGTTGATGTCATTTTGTGTTTCCCCTTTGTGGTTTGTAGGTGTTGGATTCCATTATACTAACTTTAGTTTCAGACCGAAGGCTGCGGGATGATCTTCTCAGGGAAGCCCCACGACTTACGAGTCTTCATGATGCGGCCGATGACCTTGTACGGCGTGTGGCCACGGCGTACCGCGAGCAGGTCGTCGGCGCTGACCTCAACGACGAGTGGACGCTTGACGAGCTTCCAGCCATTGGTGATCAGTGAGACATACAGCGAGTCTGTCAGAGACAGGACGTCGCGGGTCATCTCACGGAGCTGAAGGTCAGTGTGAGTGCTGGTCGTCGGCGTGACACCAGGATTGAGAATCTTGGAGCTTGTGAACTGACGCCAGTTCTTCTTTGGTGCGGCGATTGTGAGACGGCGACGGTAGGTCGTCATCGGCACAACTGCCA
>Ga0222713_10002615_pt1 | contig 19133 bp, 17 predicted proteins | sample C33_649DmetaG_FD_165061 | JGI IMG/M metagenome (GOLD analysis project Ga0222713, IMG submission 165061) | Estuarine water microbial communities from San Francisco Bay, California, United States - C33_649D | ecosystem: Environmental > Aquatic > Marine > Unclassified | place: USA: California...
GCTGCACACATTCCGCAACATCGCCCACCTGCGCATCTCACCGGGACGCGTCTCACCGGTATTTGCCGGCGAAACCACCCAATTCCATCTCAACATCTCCAACAAAACCCGCGCCCATCGCTACAGCATAGGTGTCACGGCAGATTCACGCCGGGCGGATTATGTCGATGTGGCAGCAGGAGCAGATGTTACGGCTGTAGTGCCGATTCCGGCTGAACGTCGGGGCTGGCTGCGCCCTGGAAGGCTCACCCTGTTTACCCGCTTCCCCACGGGTTTATTCCGTGCCTGGTCCTATGCTGATCTCGACATGCGCTGCCTGGTCTACCCGGCGCCGGCAGCGACAAACCTGGCGCTGCCCCCTCCGGTTGCAGGGGACGGCACGGGCGGAGTGCATGGTCAGGGACAGGACGAATTCGCGGGTCTGCGGACATACCGGCCCGGGGATTCACCGCGCCATATCGCCTGGAAAGCAGTGGCACGTGACAACACTTTGCTGACCAAGCAGTTCACGGGACGCGCCAATGCGGAAATGTGGCTGGACTGGAACCAACTGCCCGCTGCCATGGATGTCGAACAAAAACTTTCACATCTGGCTCGCTGGGTCATCGACACTGAAGAGCAGCATGCAGCATTCGGCCTGAAATTGCCGGGGAAAATCATCAAGCCGGCCAGCGGTTCGGCTCATTGCGCAGAATGCCTGACCGCACTCGCCTTGTATGGCACGACTGCCGACAACCCTTAGCACCCGGTCGCTTGGTGCGGCCGAGACTTACTGGCTGTCAGCGGGCTTGCTGTTCGCCAGTCTGTCACACCTGCTGCGCCTGCCGCTGTGGTTAACTTCCCTGGTCGGCATCGTTTTCGGGTGGCGTCTTTATCTCGCCAGCCCAGGACGCATCCCCCCACCCAAGTGGCTGCTGATCGTAGTGGCCCTTTCCGCGACCGCGGGCATCCTGCTGGAATATCGCACCCTGTTCGGACGTGAAGCCGGAGTGGCGCTTCTGGTCGTCATGCTTGCCATGAAACTGCTGGAAACGCGCCATCTGCGTGACGGCATGCTGCTGGTGTTTCTCGGCTGTTTTCTGCTGATCACCAATTTTCTGTATTCGCAGACGATACCGACTGCGATCTACATGCTCGCATGTTCCTGGCTGCTGCTGACCGGACTGATCAACATGCAGTACACCGGGGCCACGCCACATTGGCGCGTAACCGCAAAACGATCTGGGGTCCTGTTGTTGCAGGCACTGCCACTGATGCTGGTTTTGTTCCTGCTGTTTCCGCGCATCCAGGGCCCGCTGTGGGGCCTGCCGCAGGATTCACATTCCGGCTTGAGTGGGCTCTCCGATACCATGAGTCCCGGCAGCCTCAACGAACTGATTCTTTCGGATGCCATCGCATTCCGCGCGGCGTTTAGCGGCCGCATTCCCGAGGCGCGTGAACTCTACTGGCGCGGCCCGGTATTGTGGGACTACGACGGTCGCACCTGGACGGCACCACGTTACACCCGGTTGACTGGAGATCTGCCAGAAAGCAACGCTCCGGTGGAATATACCGTGACCCTGGAACCCCATAACAAACGCTGGCTTTTCGCCCTCGAATTTCCCGGACAGCGGCCTCCGCGGTCTTTTGTCAGCCGCGACATGCAGCTGCTGAGCTCAACACCGGTACGCAGCCGGATACGCTACGACATGAAATCCACGCTGCGGGCTGCCTACGGAGCAAATGAGTCCGACAACGTTCTGCAGCAGGCACTGGAACTTCCTCAGGGATACAACCCCCGCACAGCCAGTTACGCCCAGGAACTGCGCAAGCAATTCAAGGACGACGGTCAACTGGTCAGCGAAGTGCTGTCGAAATTCCGCAACGAAAAATATTTTTACACTCTTTCTCCGCCACTGCTCGGTGTCCATGGCGTTGATGAATTCCTTTTTGATACCCGTCGCGGGTTCTGTGAGCACTATGCCTCGGCATTCACGGTGCTGATGCGCGCGGCTGGTATTCCTGCAAGGGTTGTCACCGGTTACCAGGGGGGGCAAATCAATCCTGTCGGCGATTACATCCTGGTACGCCAGGCTGACGCCCATGCATGGTCTGAAATCTGGCTGGCCGGCACCGGCTGGGTGCGTGTCGATCCAACCGCAGCGGTATCCCCAGCACGCGTCGAGCGCGGCATCGCCTCAGCACTGCCGAGCAGCGATCCCTTACCCATGTTCGTCCGTGGCGATTTTGCCCTGTTGCAGCAACTACGCCTGACCTGGGATTCGGTGACCTACACCTGGAATCAGTGGGTTCTGGGCTACTCCCCGGAACGTCAGCGCCTTTTCCTTTCGCGCCTCGGTTTCAGCGATGCAACATGGCAAAGACTGGCTGTAATCCTGGTCATTTGCGCCGGCATCGCGGTTCTGATCGGAGCCGCTTTCGCCCTGCGCGACCTTCGGCGCACGCGCGATGACGAAATCCGGACCGCTTACGACCGTTTCTGCGCCAAGCTGGCGCGCCGCGGTCTGCGCCGTAACCAGGCCGAGGGTCCCCTTGTGTTCGCTGATCGCGCCTGCCGGTTGCGCCCGGAACTGGAGCAGCCAGTCCGCCACATCACGAAACTCTATGTTGGATTGCGCTATGGCAAGACGAGCTCGCCGCTGGAAGTGCAAAATTTGAAGCAGCTAATACGCCGCTTCGCTGCCTGACTCAGGCCGGGGGCAGCAGCTCCGCAGGGTCAACAGGCTTGCCCTGCCGGCGAATCTCGAAATGCAGCTTGACCTGATCGGAATCCGTATTACCCATTTCCGCTATTTTCTGTCCGCGTGTGACGGTCTGGCCTTCTTTCACCAGTAGCTCGCGGTTGTGGGCGTATACACTGAGAAATTTTTCGTTGTGCTTGATGACAATCAGCTTACCGAGCCCGCGTATGCCGGTACCGCTGAAAATCACGCGTCCGGCACCTGCCGCCACCACGGGCTGCCCCATCTTGCCGGCAATGCTGATGCCCTTGCTGGTGGTCTCCTTGAAAGGAGCAACAATTTTTCCGGACACCGGCCAGATCCAGTCGATATCGTCAGCATCTCTGGGTTTAGCCGCGCCTTCCGGAGTTGATTCAGTTTTTCCCGTAATCGTTTCCGGCTTTACATTGGCCATCTGCGCATAAGCCTGGTCGGAGTACGGCACGCGAATACCGCGCGGCTCGGTCTTGACGCCACTGGCAGTCACGCCCCCGCTCCCGCCGCTCAGCGGTCTGGCTTCGACCGCACCGGCTGGTCCGCGCAAAGGAGCCGTAACTACACCCTGGGGCGCAGAAAGCCGCAGTTGCTGTCCGGTACGCAGACGCGAGGGATCTATGCCGTTCCAGGTCGCAAGCTCGCGATAATCAAGACCGAATTCGAGGGCGATGCTGTAGAGCGTGTCTCCGGACTTGACCGTGTAAAACTCGGGTCGCGGGCGGTCACTGCTCGCCGAAATTCTGGCAGGAGCGGACTTGGCCGTCGCCTTGGGTTCGGGTGGCAGGCGCTCCGCCACCGGCGCAGGTCTTGTCGCAACACAGCCGCTGACCAGCAAAGCAGCGATGCCGGCAAACACCCCGCGCACCAACACCCCGGGAGTGCGGTAACTAACCCAATCCCGGGAGCAATGGCACAAACCTGGCATCTTCAACTTTTCGGTCTGCATAGCCTTGCGCGGTTCTTTCAATGACATGCAACGCTTGCCTGTCCTGGTGCGTCAACGGGATGATGATTTTACCACCCACTGCCAGCTGATCGAGCAGCGGCTGTGGCACATGAGTGCCTGCAGCCGCTACGACGATGCCGTCAAAGGGTGATTGTTCAGGCCAGCCCAGCTGGCCATCAGCAACCCTGACCCGAACATTATGCGCACGTGCGTCCCGCAAATGTCTGCGCGCCTTGGTCAATAACGGCGCAAGCCGCTCGAGGGAATACACCTCGCGTGCCAGCCGGGAAAGCACGGCGGCCTGATACCCGCAGCCGGTGCCAATTTCAAGCACTTTTCCCAAAGCCCCCCCGCTTCGCAGCAATTCCAGCATGCGCGCAACGGTATACGGACTGGAAATGGTCTGTCCGAAACCCAGCGGCAATGCCATGTCTTCATAGGCACGGCTTGCCAGTGCCTCGTCCACGAAAATATGCCGCGGCACCTCACCGAGGACGCCTAGCAGCACTTCATCGCGTATGCCCTGCGCACGCAAACGTTCCACCAGGCGCATTCTGGTGCGCTGGGAAGTCATGCCGATGCCGGAATGAGCCGTACTCATGCTGATTTCGGCTTTTTCAGCCAACCGGCAACCAGTTCCATCTGACCGAAACGGGTCAGATCCATCTGCAGCGGAGTCACGGACACTCTGCTGCCCGCAGTCGCGTAAAAGTCGGTTCCTTCGCCGGCATCCTGTGCGCTGCCGGCAGCACCGATCCAGTAAACGGTATCGCCGCGCGGGGTCATGGCCTGCACCACGGGTTCTGCCTTGTGTCGCTTGCCCAAACGGGTGACCTCAAGGCCCTGCAAAGCCTCGTACGGAATGTCCGGCACGTTGACATTCAACAAGACCGGCTGATCAATGCGATGCTCGTGGAAGCGCGTCACCAGTTCAGCGGCAACCCGGGCCGCCGTGGAAAAATGAACCGTTTTTCCTGATACCAGGGACATCGCGATCGACGGTATCCCCAGCAGGAACCCCTCGGTAGCCGCTGCCACCGTACCCGAATATATGGTGTCATCGCCCATATTGGCGCCATCATTGATGCCGGAAACAACGACATCCGGCAATTCCGGAAGCAGTCCGGTGACGGCGATATGCACACAGTCGGTGGGTGTGCCATTCACATAGTAATAACCATTGGCGGCTTTACGCACTGACAAGGGCCGATCCAGAGTCAGTGAATTGCTGGCCCCGCTGCGATCTCGCTCTGGCGCCACAACGGTAACCTTTCCTACCGCGGACAATGCCCGCTCCAGAGCAGCCAGTCCCGGCGCGAAATATCCGTCGTCGTTGCTGAGCAGGATGCGCAATCTGGAGTCCGCTGGGTTTCTTATATGCCGCCGATACTTTAGCGGCCAGTTTTACCGGCATTGAGGTGCAAGGATTTTACCATGCAGCAACGGATTTACCGGCGCGAGTGATAGGATACGTGCCAGCCCGCACGCCGCCTCCGGATAATTGACCATGAATTTCGAACTCAGCGATGACCAGCGTGCCATCCAGGACGCCGTGTCGCGGATCTGCAGCCGTTTCGATGCCGACTACTGGCTGAAAAAAGACCGCGAAGGCGGTTTTCCCCACGAATTTCATGCCGCCATCGCGGCCGACGGCTGGCTGGGCATTGCCATGCCCGAGCAGTTCGGCGGCAGCGGTCTGGGCATAACCGAGGCAGCATTGATGATGGAAACCATCTCCGGCTCCGGGGCGGGGTTTTCGGGCGCCTCGGCGGTGCACATGAACATCTTCGGCCTGCACCCGGTAGTGGTCTACGCCTCGCCGGATCAGAAGGCGCGCTGGCTGCCACCACTGATTTCCGGTACGGACAAGGCCTGCTTCGGCGTCACCGAACCCGGCGCAGGACTCAACACCACGCGCCTGACCACCAAGGCAGTACGCGACGGTGGTCATTACGTGGTCTCCGGCCAGAAAGTGTGGATTTCCACCGCACAGGTTGCCAACAAAATCCTGCTGCTGACGCGCACCACGCCGCTGGAAAAAACCGCCAACCCGATCGACGGGCTGACGCTGTTTTATGCCGACATCGACCGCAGCTGTTTCGAGGCCCGCGAAATCGACAAGATGGGCCGCAAGGCGGTGGATTCCAACCAGGTATTCATCGACGGCATGCGGGTTCCGGTCACGGACCGCATCGGCGAGGAAGGCAAGGGCTTCCGCTACATCCTCGACGGCCTCAATCCGGAACGCATACTGGTCGCCGCCGAGGCCGTCGGCCTAGGATCAGCGGCACTGAAACGTGCCGCGCAATATGCCGGCGAACGCGTAGTATTCGACCGCCCGATCGGGCAGAACCAGGCGATACAGCATCCATTGGCGCAGCGCTGGATCGAACTCGAAGCGGCACGGCTGTTGACCTACAAGGCCGCATCCCTCTATGACGCCGGAAAACCCTGCGGCGCCGAAGCCAACGCCGCCAAATACTTCGCCGGCGAAGCCGGGTTCAAGGCCTGTGAAACCGCGGTGCTGACCCATGGCGGCATGGGCTATGCGAAGGAATTCCACGTCGAGCGCTATTTCCGCGAGGCGATGATTCCGCGCATCGCACCGGTCAGTTCGCAGTTGATCCTCTGCCACATCGCCGAGCGGGCACTGGGACTGCCGAAGTCGTACTAGTGAGACTCGGGAGGAGCCGGTGCATCCCGGCGCGCGCCGTGCTGCATCAGCAGCTCGCGCACCTGTGCAACGCCCTCATCCGTGTCTGCAACCGGCATCATCAACGGCAGGAAGCCGATGACCCGTCGCCGGTGATTGAAATACACCGGCAGTATGGGAACCTGTGCGGCCTGGGCAATCCGGTAGAAACCGGACTTGAAAGGAACCCCTGCCCTGCGCGTGCCTTCCGGAGTGACTGCGAGCCACAACGACTTGCCGCCGCCGAATACCTGGATCATCTGGTCGGCGAATCCTTCCGGATGGGCGCGATCAATCGGAATGCCACCGAGCCAGCGCATGAACCAACCCAACGGCCCCCAGAACAGCGTGTGCTTGGCAATGAACGAGACACGCAGCTCCAGCGTCACCATCATCGCCGCACCGACCACGAAATCCCAGTTGCTGGAATGCGGCGCCACCGCTACGACTACACGTGCGCAATCGGGAAAGCTGCCTTCGGCACTCCACCCCAGCCGCCTCAGTATGCTGATGCCTATGGCGCGCAGCAGACCGTAACGGCGCCGCGGCGGCAATGCGCCGACGTCGGGTATCTTCACCTGCCCGGTATTCGTTCGGTCCGTTGCGCTCATGCTCCCCCGGCGCTTCTCCGGTGCAGACTGCTGCACCGGTCTCACGAATTTACATCGCGATAAACATATAAATTATTGTTTTTATTATATTATTTACAGGCCCTCAAGCATAGGGACGATCATGCTGCAGGGACGGCATCATGCCGCGTATCTTCGCCACCCGCGCCGGATCGATGTCGGCGTAAATGATGCCAGGCGATTCACCGGCATCGGCGAGCACCTCGCCCCAAGGATCGACGATCAGCGCATGGCCATAGGTCTGGCGATTGCCCGGATGCTCGCCGCACATGGCGGGCGCCAGTACGTAGGCGGCATTTTCGATGGCACGTGCCTTGAGCAGCGTATGCCAGTGCACCTTGCCGGTCTGGCGCTGGAACGATGACGGCACGGAAAGAAATTCCGCTCCCTGCTGCGCCAGCGCGCGGTAGAGATGCGGAAAGCGTACGTCATAACACACCGTCATGCCCAGTTTGCCCCAAGGCGTCTGCGCCACGACTGCCCGTTCGCCGGGCCTGTACGATGAAGATTCACGGATCATCTTGCCGTCGGGCAGCGTGACATCAAACATGTGAATCTTGTCGTAGGTCGACGCAACCGTACCATCTGCGGCGATCAGAAAGGAGCGGTTGACGATGCGCTCTTCACCGGTCTTCAGCGTAAGCGATCCCACAAGCAGCCACACCCCGTTCCGTTTCGCGAGTTCCTGCAATTCCTGAAGCGCCGTGCCGCCATCAGCTTCGAGCGCACCTTCGCGCATCACTCGGCCGCTGCCATCCATCATCAGGCAGTATTCCGGCGTCAGCACCAGGTTCGCACCGCTGCCAGCCGCTTCGCTCACCATGCGCTTGAGCGTTTCCAGATTTGCAGGAAGATCACTGCCGCTGTTTAGTTGCAGGCAGGCGGCACGAAATGGGGAACTCATGATGGGTTGCGGCGGGAGGGTTGTTCGCGATGACTGAAATGAATCGGTTTCGCGGAGAATTTTTGGTCGGGGCGGCAGGATTTGAACCTGCGACCACCTGCACCCCATGCAGGTACGCTACCAGGCTGCGCTACGCCCCGAGCGCGCGATTATACAACAGAGGGATGGATTCCAGACCTGCGCTCAGGCGCGCAACTGGTCGATGACGCTCTTCAGGTCCTGGCGAAGCTGGGACAGCGCCGGCTTGGCGGTGGCTTGCGTTCGCGTCACGCGCGCCGGTTCGTTGGCCAGCTCGTCGAGTCGGTTACGCGCCCCGCTGATGGTGAAACCCTGATCGTAGAGCAATTCACGGATGCGGCGGATCAGCAGGACTTCATGATGCTGGTAGTAACGGCGGTTGCCGCGGCGCTTGACCGGGCGCAACTGCGTGAACTCCTGCTCCCAATAACGGAGCACGTGCGGCTTTACGCCGCACAGTTCACTCACTTCACCGATCGTGAAATAACGTTTTGCCGGGATCGGCGGAAGCGGAGTCTTATGGCTTCCGCTGGCTTCCATGGAAATGCTGTTCCACCATCGATTTCAGCTTTTGTGATGCGTGGAACGTGACAACGCGGCGCGCGGAAATCGGAATTTCCTCGCCGGTCTTGGGATTGCGGCCCGGACGCTGCGGCTTGTCGCGCAGCTGGAAATTGCCGAAACCGGAAAGCTTGACCCCTTTGCCATTCTCCAGCGCAGCGCGAACCTCGTCGAAGAAGGACTCCACCATGTCCTTGGCCTCGCGCTTGTTGAAACCCACCTTTTCAAACAAAAGGTCAGCGAGTTCCGCTTTGGTTAACGTCATGTTGTCCCCTCTCAACGAAGCTTTGCATTGAACTTTTCTTGCAGAATCCGGCGCAGTTCGGTTACGGCATTCTCGGCTTCTGCGTCCGTCAAGGTTTTATCAGTATCCTGCAATAACACACTGAATGCAAGACTTTTTTTCCCTTTTGGAACCCCCTGCCCGCGGTATAAATCGAACACCGTAATGTCCCGCAAAATCGCCGGACCGCCCTTTTTCAGAGCCTCCAGGATGTCGGCAAAAAGCGTGTTTTCGTCGAATTCTGCCGCCAAGTCGCGGCGAACCGCGGGAAACCGGGACAGAACCCTGAATTCCGGCACCTGTCCGGTGCGCAATTGAGTTAAATCCAGTTCAAACAACACCGGAGCAGCCGCAAGATCGTATTTTTGTTGCCAGCGGGGATGCAATTCACCGATCCATCCGGCAGCCTGCCCGTCGATTTCAACACTCGCCGATTTCCCCGGATGAAACGCGGGATGTGCTAGGGCGCGGAATTTTACAACCCGTGGCATGCACAAGGCCTCGACATCGCCTTTGACATCAAAAAAATCGACGTTACGCCGCTGCAAACCCCACTGCAGGGAGTAGGCCTCCCCGTAAGCTATACCCCCTACCCGCCAGGGTTGATTGATGGCCTGCCCCTCGGGAACGAAGCAGCGCCCGATTTCGAACAAACGGATCCGTGTCTGCTTGCGACTGGCGTTGAAGGCGACAGCATTGACCAGGCCACCGAACAGGTTCGAACGCATCACGCTCATTTGGGCAGCAATCGGATTTTCCAGTGCCACCGGCGCGGGCACAGGTGAAAAATTGCTCTCCCACGCCCGATCAACAAAACTGTAGGTGATGACTTCCTGATAATCACGGTCAGCCAGCAAACGGCGTATGTCTGACGGCGTACGACCTGACTCGGTCCGCGTCAACATCACTGCCGGAGCAGGCGGTGCCAGCGGCGGTATGTTGGCATAACCGTGCACCCGCGCCAGTTCCTCGATCAGATCCTCCTCGATGGCGATGTCAAAGCGGTGGCATGGTGGAGTCGCTTCAATGGATCCCTTGCCAAGCTTCGGGGCGCAACCGAGGCGCCCGAGAATCGAAGTCGCCATCTCGGCATTGACCGGAAACCCCAGCACCCGTTGCGCCCTGGAAAGTCGCAAAGTCACAGGCCTTCTTTCGGGAAGAGCAACCCGTTTTTCCGCCACCGGTCCGGGCTTTCCACCGCAAATCTGGACCAGCAATTGGGTAGCACGCTCCATGGCATGACGTGTAGCGGAAAAATCCACTCCACGCTCGAAACGGTAAGCCGAATCAGAGGAAAATCCTGCGGATCGTGTCTTCCCCGCCACGGCATCGGGACTGAAAAATGCGCTCTCGAGGATCACATCCCCGGTTGAGACCGTAACGCCGCTCGACTCACCGCCCATGATGCCGGCCAGGGCAAGAGCACCGCGCGCATCGGCAATCACCAGATGATCTGCAGACAACACGAACTCCAAGCCATTCAGCAGCACCAGCCGCTCGCCCGGTTTCGCCCGCCGCACATGGATACCGCCCGTCACTTTTGCCGCATCGAAGGCATGCAGCGGCTGCCCCATCTCAAGCATCACGTAGTTGGTCACATCGACTACCGCGCTGATGGAACGCACTCCGCTTCGCTGCAGCCGACGCACCATCCACTCCGGAGTTTTGGCACCGGCGTCTACCCCGCGAACCATGCGGGCGCAGTAAAGCGGGCAATCTGCCGGGGCCTCAACCGAGATCTCAGGGACATCTTTGTTGGCTGCCTTGACCGGTTCCGGATACCGCCAGTTCAGCGGAAGCTCCCCCAGCGCCGCCACTTCCCGAGCAAGTCCGAGCACACTCAGGCAATCACCGCGATTGGGCGTGGGCTTGGTGGTCAGCAACCGGTCATCGAGGTCCAGCAGTTTGCGCACCGATAGACCCGGGTCAGCGTCACCGGCCAGTTCCAGCAGACCCGAGGCATCATCGGAAAGACCGAGCTCCCGGGCCGAGCAAAGCATGCCGTGTGACTCGATGCCGCGCACCTTTGCGACCTTGATTTCCAGTCCCGGGAGCCTGGCACCGGGCAATGCAGCAGGCACCTTCATCCCGCTACGTACGTTGGGTGCACCGCAAACAATAGTCAACGGTCCCGCTCCTGCATTGACCTGGCACACGTTGAGTCGATCCGCCTGTGGGTGCTTCTCCACGCTGAGAACCTCGGCGACAACCACCTGGTCGAACTCCGGTGCCACCGGCTCGATCATCTCAACCTCGATGCCGCCGAAAGTCAGCAGGTTCGCCAGTTGCTCGGTGGACAGTGCCGGAGCGACCAGTTCACGCAGCCAATGCTCGGAGAGTTTCATGATTGCGGGCGGTCAGACGAATTGTTTAAGAAACCGCAAGTCGTTCTCGTAGAACAGACGCAGATCGTTGACCCCGTACCGCAGCATGGTCAGCCGATCCGGTCCCAGACCGAAGGCAAATCCCTGGTAGCGCTCGCTGTCGATGCCGACATTGCGCAGCACGTTGGGATGCACCATGCCGCAACCGCCTACCTCAAGCCAGCCATCTCCGAAGCTCATGTCGATTTCGGCGGAAGGTTCGGTGAAAGGAAAAAATGACGGTCTGAAACGCAGTTGCAGTCTGTCGTTCTCGAAAAAACGGCGGAAGAAATCGATCACCACACCTTTCAGGTGCGCAAAACTGATGTGCTCGTCGATCCACAGTCCTTCAACCTGGTGGAACATCGGCGAATGCGTGGCGTCGGAATCCACCCGATAGACACGTCCCGGCGCAATGATTCGCACCGGCGGCTTGTGCCGCTCAAGGTATCGGATCTGGATCGGCGAGGTATGCGTACGCAGCAGTTGACCGCCGCCGGCAAGATAAAACGTGTCGTGCATCGACCGTGCGGGATGGTTCTCCGGCTGATTGAGCGCGGTGAAATTGTAGAAATCGGTCTCGATCTCCGGTCCGTCGGCGACTTCAAAACCAATTGACCGGAACAGTTGCTCGATGCGCTCCATGGTGCGGCTGACCGGATGCAGTCCGCCCAGATCCAGACCGCGGCCGGGCATGGTCACATCTATGGAGTCTTCGGCGAGCTTGACCTCAAGGGCGAGGCTTGCAATCCGCTCCCGTTGCGCATTCAGCGCTTCTTCCAGTGCCTGCTTGGCTGCATTGATGCGAGCACCCGCGGCCGGCCGCTCTTCAGCAGACAGCTTCCCCAGGCCTTTCAGCAGCCCGGTCAGCGAACCCGACTTGCCGAGATAGCGGGCCTTTGCCTGTTCCAGAGCATCGGCGTTGGTAATCCCCGCAAACAGCGCGGTTGCCTCTGCCACCAGCTCGTCAATTTCCTGCATAACCCAATGGTAACGGAATCCAGTGAAAAAAAAGGAGGCTCAGCGAGCCTCCTTTTTACGTGCGCTTTGATCTATGCGCCGAGGCCCGCCTTCGCCTGCTCCACAAACCGGGAAAAAGCCGGTTTGTCGGCAACGGCGATGTCGGCGAGAACCTTGCGGTCCACTTCAATCGCAGCCTTCTTCAGTCCATTCATGAAAACGCTGTAAGTCATGCCATGCTCGCGGACTGCCGCATTGATACGGGCAATCCATAATGCACGGAACTCACGCTTCTTGGTGCGGCGATCGCGATAGGCATACTGCCCGGCGCGCATTACCGCTTCGTTGGCAATACGGAATACGTTACCGCGACGGCCGCGGAAACCCTTGGCCTTTTTCAGGACCTTCTTGTGCGCCTTGCGGGCGATTACACCACGTTTGACTCTTGGCATGGTTTCTCTCCCCGATCAGTACGGCAACATCGCCCGCACGGAGCGCTGGTCGGAATCATGCACCATGGTCGTACCGCGCAGATGACGTTTGCGCTTGGTACTCTTCTTGGTGAGGATATGGCGCAGGTTGGAACTGCTGCGCTTGAAAGCGCCGCTGCCCAGCTTCTTGAATCGCTTGGCCGCGCCGCTCTTGCTCTTCATCTTCGGCATGTGAAACTCCTGTTTTAGCCTAGCGTCGGGCGCTTGCGTTTGCGCAAGGCTTTAGGCCCGAACACTACTTCTTTTCAACGGCTGCAGCGCTTTCTGCCGCAACCACCTTTTTCACCGGCGCTGCCGCCGGTTTCGCACCCTCGGCCTTGACTGCTGCCTTGGGTGAATTCTTCACCACTTTCTGCGTAACCTTCTTGGGCGCCAGCACCATCACCAGCTGGCGGCCTTCCATTTTCGGAAACTGCTCAACAACCCCATGCGCTTCAAGATCCGTCTTCACCCGCTCCAAAAGACGGATGCCGAATTCCTGATGGGCCATCTCGCGCCCCCTGAACCGCAGGGTCACCTTGGCCTTGTCGCCTTCTTCCAGGAATCGGGTCAGGTTCCTCAGCTTGATCTGATAGTCGCCTTCATCCGTCCCCGGACGAAATTTCACTTCCTTGACGACGATCTGCTTCTGCTTTAGCCGCGCTTCATGCTGCTTTTTGCTCTCGCGGTATTTGAACTTGCCGTAGTCCATGACCCGGCACACGGGCGGGTTGGCCGTCGGCGCAATTTCAACCAGATCCAGTTCCGCGTCTTCCGCCAGCTTGTTCGCGGCGGCTATGGTGATTACGCCGATCTGTGAACCGTCGGCCCCGATAACCCGCACTTCCGGAGCGGTGATTTCACCGTTGATCCGGGCTTCCTTTTCCTGAGCTATGCGACAAACTCCTTTATTTCGTTACTCTCAAGCCGCACGCCCCCTTTTGCCAATCTCGCTTTTTAAAAGCGACAAAAAGGCATCCAAGGGCATTTGCCCTAGGTCTTCGCCTTTACGGGATCGCACAGCCACCATTTGTGCCGCCATTTCCTTGTCTCCGACTACCAGCTGGAAAGGCAGCTTTTGCAGACTATGTTCCCGAATTTTATAGGAAATTTTCTCGTTTCTCAAGTCAGCCTCGGCGCGAAAACCGGCCTTTTTCAGGGTTTCGGCCACCTGCCGCGCATAGCCGGCCTGGGCCTCGGAAATATTGCAGACCATGGCCTGGACGGGCGCCAGCCAGGCCGGCATCGCACCGGCGTAATGTTCGATCAGAATGCCGATAAACCGCTCCAGCGACCCCAGAATGGCCCGGTGGAGCATGACCGGGGTGCGGCGGACATTGTCTTCCGCCACATATTCGGCCCCCAGCCGCCCCGGCAAGGCAAAGTCCAGTTGCAAGGTACCGCACTGCCAGACCCGCCCCAGCGAATCTTTCAGTGAAAATTCGATTTTCGGACCGTAAAACGCACCTTCACCGGGGTTGAGGTCCCATGCCAGCGCCTTGGAATCCAGAGTGGCCTTCAGCGCAGCTTCGGCACGGTCCCAGATGGCATCCTCGCCAATGCGCTTGGGCGGCCGCGTCGACAACTTGACCAGGATCTGCTCGAAGCCGAAATCGGCGTAGACCTCGCGCAGCAGATCGATGAATGCACCGGCCTCCCCCTGAATCTGGTCTTCGGTACAAAAAATGTGCGCATCGTCCTGGACGAATCCACGGACCCGCATCAGGCCGTGCAGCGCTCCGGAAGGCTCGTTGCGGTGGCAGGAGCCGAACTCGGCGATGCGCAGAGGCAGGTCGCGATAGCTGCGGACCCCCTGGTTGAAAATCTGCACGTGGCCGGGACAGTTCATCGGCTTCACCGCGTAGTCGCGCTTCTCGGACTCGGTGGTGAACATGTATTCGCGGTAATTTTCCCAATGACCGGAGCGCTCCCAAAGCGCGCGATCCATCACCTGCGGCGTGCGCACCTCGCGGTAATCGGCAGCAGTCAGCAGGTTGCGCATGTACTGCTCGATGACTTGCCAGATGGTCCAGCCGTGGGCATGCCAGAACACCATGCCCGGTGCCTCGTCCTGCATATGAAACAGGTCAAGCTGCCGCCCCAACTTGCGGTGATCGCGTTTTTCGGCCTCCTCAAGCCTGAACAGATAGGCTTCCTGATCATCTTTTTTCGCCCATGCCGTCCCGTAAATCCGCTGCAGCATCTCGTTCTTCGAGTCTCCGCGCCAGTAGGCACCGGCCACTTTCATCAACTTGAATACCTTCAATTTGCCGGTTGAGGGTACGTGGGGCCCGCGGCACAGATCGATGAAGTTGTCCTGCTGGTACAGTGAAATCGGCTCGTTCGACGGAATTGAGGCGATGATTTCAGCCTTGTACTTTTCGCCCATGTCAGAGAAGAATTTAACTGCTTGATCACGCGGCATTTCCTGGCGGTCGACCCTGATGTCGCGTTTGGAAATTTCCGCCATGCGTTTTTCGATCGCGGCCAGGTCCTCGGGGGTGAACGGCCGCTTGTAGGAAAAGTCGTAATAGAAACCATCTTCGATCACCGGACCTATGGTCACCTGCGCATCGGGAAAAAGCTCCTTCACCGCGTGTGCCAGCAGGTGGGCGGTGGAATGGCGGAGTATCTCCAGTCCCTCTGCATTCCGGTCGGTGATGATCGCCAGTTCGGCATCAGCCTCGATGCGATGCGAGGTATCGACCAGTCTGCCGTTGACGCGACCGGCCAGGGCGGCCTTGGCCAGACCGGCGCCGATTGCCGCAGCCACTTCAGCGACCGTGACCGGTTTTTCAAACGATCTTGCCGATCCGTCAGGTAGTTTGATGTTCACCATGGTTCAATCCGCCTTCAAATCCGTCATTCAAAAAAAAAGTGCGGACGCGCCGCACTTTTTCTTCAACAAGAAAATCCTGCAGCTACGGCCGGCAATGCTCAATCGTGCAAGTTCGCGGTGTCATAACGCTCGCTTTCCGTAATCCGTCTGCAGTCACTCTGTCAGAATATGGTAGGCGCGATTGGACTCGAACCAACGACCCCCACCATGTCAAGGTGGTGCTCTAACCAGCTGAGCTACGCGCCTAAAAGCCCGGCATTTTAGCCGAATCACCATCCCCCATCAAACCGTTATTTAATCGCAAGATACTCCGCTCCAAGCAACTGGGTAAACGTAATGCCGAATCCTGCCAAGCCCGAACAGCTACTGCTTTTTGCCCTGCTTTTCGCGTTTTCCGCCCAGGCAGCCATACCACCCGATATGGTCCAGATTCCGGCAGGACCTTTTGCCATGGGCAGGGATCAGGGCCCGGAGGATGAGCGGCCGGAACATATCGTCCATTTGCAAGCCTACCGGATCGACCGTTTACCGGTAACCAACCGCGATTTCTCCTTGTTTCTCAATGCCATCGGCCCGATCACTGGAGACGGAAAACGACGCTATGATTTCGACGACCATGATGCGCGCATTCATCGCCAGGGCGCGAAGTGGCTGGCCGATGACGGGTATGAACTGCATCCTGTAGTTGAAGTGAGCTGGCAGGGGGCGCAGGATTATTGCAGGTGGAAAAACAAACGCCTGCCGACCGAGGCAGAATGGGAAAAAGCGGCACGCGGCTCTGACCGGCGCAGCTATCCCTGGGGAAACCAGACACCCGATGCCACGCGCGCGCAATTCGGTGCCCCCTTCAATGCCACCGCTGCAGTCAATGCGCACCCGCTTGGCGCAAGTCCCTATGGCGTCATCGACATGGCCGGCAATGCCTGGGAATGGGTATCGAGCATGTACCGCCCTTATCCCTATCGCATGGATGACGGCAGGGAAGATCCGACGCCGGGTCCGGTTCGCGCCACCCGCGGCGGAGGACATGACTCACCTGCCGACGAAATCACCACGACGCAGCGCGGGCGCTATCTGTCACGCAATCCAAGGGCGGGACATCACAACATCGCATTCCGCTGCGCAGCCGACTCAGATTAACGGAGCGTCCTGCGTGAATCACCTGCGCGCGGCACTCAACACCCCCTTGACCTCGCGTATCAGCGACAGCACCTGCCTGAGCTGATCGAGATTCCTGATCTCGACCGTGAAGCGCATGCGTGCGCTCAAGTCGCTGGATGCCGATCGTGTCGCGATCACGTTCACCCGTTCGCGCGAAAGCACTTCGGAAATGTCCCGCAGCAATCCGGTGCGGTCGGCCGCGTCAACAACGATCTCTACCGGGTAAGTCGAATCTACTGCACCACCCCACTCCGCGGCGATACGCCTCTCCGGATCAAGCCGTGCCAGCGCCGCGCAATCCGCACGATGCACGGTCACCCCCCGTCCCCTGGTTACAAAACCGGTAATCGGCTCCGGCGGTGCCGGCCGGCAGCATTTGGCGGTGACGGTGAGCAGTTTGTCCACGCCGACGATCAGCACGCCGTCGCCCGAGGATTTGGACTTGCGCTGAACGAGCAATGCCTTTTCCTGCGGTACAACCTCGTCCCGGGACAACGCGTCGTTCAATACCTTGGGCCCGATTTCACCCTTGCCTATGCCGGCCAGCAAATCGTCCAGTCGCTCATAACCCATTTCGCCGGCAAGCTGATCCAGATTGAGTCTTGTCAGACCACGACGCTGCAATTCCCGGTCGAGGGCAGTCCTGCCCTGGGCAATATCTGATTCAAGATTCTGGCGGTTGAACCATTGCCGCACCTTGCTGCGCGCCGCATTGCTCTTGAGAAAACCCAGTTGCGGGTTCATCCAATCGCGACTGGGCCCGCCCTGCTTGGTAACGATTATTTCCACCTGCTGGCCGTTGGCGAGGGTGGTGTTCAGCGGCACCATGGCTCCATCCACCTTGGCGCCACGGCAACGGTGACCGAGCTCGGTGTGTACGTGATAGGCAAAATCGATGGGGGTCGCCCCCTTGGGCAGATCGATCACCCTGCCCTGCGGAGTCAGCACGTAAACCGAATCCTCAAACAGCCCGGTACGGAAGTGCTCGGCGAATTCACCCGTATCGCGCACCTCGTCCTTCCATTCCAGCACCTGGCGCAGCCATGCGATCTTTTCCTCGTAACCGCGATCCTGGCGTCCGCCTTCCTTGTAGCGCCAGTGCGCCGCCACCCCCAGTTCGGAATGTTGGTGCATTTCGTGAGTACGTATCTGCACCTCGACCGGCTTGCCTTCAGGCCCGATGACCGCAGTATGCAGCGAGCGGTAGTTGTTGGCCTTGGGCTTGGCGATGTAATCGTCGAATTCCTTGGGCAGCGGAGACCACAGGCTGTGCACGATGCCCAGCACCGTATAACAATCCTTGATGTCCTGCACCAGAACCCTGACCGCGCGCACGTCGTAAAGCGCGTTGAAATCAAGCGCCTTGCTGAGCATCTTGCGGTGGATGCTGGCGATATGTTTCGGACGTCCGCTCACGTCGGCAACCAGGCCCGCACGGGCAACTTCGCCCTTGAGAATGGCGATGACATTCTCGATATAGCGCTCACGGTCGTTGCGCTTTTCGTCCAGCAACCGTGCAATGCGTTGATAGGTCTCAGTCTCAAGCACCCGTAACGCCAGATCCTCAAGTTCCCATTTGATCTGCCACACGCCAAGGCGGTTTGCCAGCGGCGCAAAGATGTCGCGTGTCAGCGCGGCAACGCTCGTTCGTTCGGCGGAATCCGGTCTTTTCACGACCTCCCGCAGATCCTGCAGATGATCTGCAAGTTTGACCAGCACAATGCGCACATCCTGCACCATGGCCAGCAGCATCTTGCGCAGCGACTCGAGTTGGACCGCCTGCGCCTCGGGTCGTGCAGCAGGCATGGCCCGATTTGACAGGGCGCCTATTTCGCCCATGCGGATCACGCCGTCTGCCAGGTCAGCAACCGTGGTCCCGAAATTTTCCCGCAGAGTCGTCTGCAACTGGGGTTTCGCGCGCAAAACCGAAACCAGCATGGCTGCTGCAACCGATTCGTGATCAAGGCCCAACGCCTCCAGCGATGCAATGACCCCCTGGGCATGGAGCGAAGTTGCCTCATTGCCTTCAGCCTGCAGCAGAAGCAAAGCACGCCGGATCAGTTCCCCGCCGTCAGCATCAGCACGTGCCAGCACATGGGCAAATCCGGAGGGCAACCCATCGCCCACCAACTGCAAGTGATTCTTTTTGACCATGAAAAGAGTTGCAAATTATTGAATTTAAATGTATTATAGACTCTTACTCATTTCAGTGCGTCAAGCCTGGCGCAGATGCTGCTGCTGCGCGCACTGGTCGCCTGGTTCTGGCGTGAGCCCTACAAGGGCAAGCTGGTGCGCTGGGGCACGCAACTGCACGACCGTTTCATGCTGCCCCATTACATCGAGGCCGATTTCCGCGATGTACTGGCCGATCTGCGGCGCGCCGGCTACGCGTTCGAGGACAGCTGGTACGCCTCGTTTCAGGAATTCCGCTTCCCCCGCTACGGCACCGTGGTCTACAACAGCATCGAGATCGAGCTGCGCCAGGCGATTGAACCGTGGAACGTGCTGGGTGAGGAAGTGGGAATCAACGCAACCGCGCGCTATGTCGACTCATCCGTCGAGCGGCTGCAAGTGCGTGCCCGCGGTCTCA